>Ga0209635_10000862_pt1 | contig 21957 bp, 21 predicted proteins | sample DeeMarSWOR230_32_FD_187463 | JGI IMG/M metagenome (GOLD analysis project Ga0209635, IMG submission 187463) | Marine sediment microbial communities from White Oak River estuary, North Carolina - WOR-2-30_32 (SPAdes) (version 2) | ecosystem: Environmental > Aquatic > Marine > Intertidal zone >...
CATATTCTGGGATTTTAACTGTTCCCATGATGATTGGCTTTTGGTGGCAGTCGCTTCCTCCAGTCATGATTAGCCCGTGTTTTCTTGCAAACTTTATGTAATGATCCGTTGTTTGGGCGTCGTTTCTGGAGTGCCAACACTCTACGCCATCGATGTATGCTAACATCGACTCTTCTATTATCTCTGTCTGTTTCTGCAATGATTTGGTCAACGTTACTAGCGAGGTTCCATGAGGATCGTTGGGATGGGCCAATACTATTCTTCCTCCGGCATTTCTCACAAGAATAGAAGCCTCTTCAATGTAAAGCGGAAACTTTGGAACATTACATCTCACAAGATACTTGTCAAAAGCCTTCTGTCTATTTCGAACAATTTTCTTCCTCACCAAATAATCTGCGATGTGAGGTCTACCAAGTACTCCGTCAACGGAGGCTTGAATCTCCTCAAAATCGCGCTTCGTTAGCTTTTCAATTCCTTCCTTTTCAAATTCTGCATTAAGATTGCGTAGAATCTTTGCGGCTCTTTCCTCCCGATAATTCGACATTTGCTGAAGTTTGTCCCTTAACTCTTTATTCTTTGCGTCAAATTGGTAACCCAAGAAATCCAACGATACCGATTTGCCCTTCCGATATTTGGGGTGCGAGAAAGTTACGTTCAATTCAACGCCGGAAACATAGCGGATTCCAGCCTTCCCAGCCAAATCTATTGCTATCTCTTGACAGTCGATTGAATCGTGATCTGTAATCGACATGAACCGAATATTTCTGAGTTTAGCTTCTTTAACAATTTCTTTAACAGCCAAAGCGCCGTCAGAATGGTTCGAATGAATATGTAAATCTATTATCATGATGGCTCGGGTGCCCAGCTACCTTTTTTCCATCCCGATCACGTACCAATCCTCGGGAGGATCATGCTCAGTATCCACCGTTAAATGCACAACTCTGAGTTGCGGATACCTCTTTTTCAAATCATCCAAATCAACAGGTTCAAACTTGCTCTTATTGTTACAATAGGCTTCCTTTGTCAAGGCGTTTGACTCATAGTTCTCTTTAGTTCTCCTCAGAATCCTCGCAATGGACGCTTCTTCAGAGCAGTGAGTCTCAAGGATTACAAAAGGCATGCCATGCTCTGCTGCAATTTCAGCAGCACGTCTCCGCAGTTCTTGGGTGACAAAAGTAGCATCCAAGATTACGCCTTTTTCACTTTTCCGAACAAGACCGTCTGCCCGACGGAACATTTCATCATAAACAGACAACCGCTTGCTCATATTCCCTGCAACTTTCGCGTCAAACACATCTTCATTCTTGAGAACTTCCAATCGAATTAAATCGCTTCGAAGAATGGGATACCCCTTGATCTTTGAGATTTCCGCTGAGGTCTCTGTTTTCCAAGTTCCTGGGAACCCGCATGTAATCAGTAGAGCCCCAGAGACTAACTCAGTTTTAACAAACTCGGCAAAAGGTTCCCTCAATTGTACACCTCTCACAATTAGGTTCAGGCAAGGCGCAATTAAACCTTTTCGGCAAAAAAACTGTTAGTTTCCAGATGAAACAACCAATGTTAGAAAACTGTGCGCAAGGCTATTGGTGGGCATACGTACAGGTACAGCGGCGACTATTGGAAAATGCTTTGTTACAAGGCTAAAGCAAAACTAAATAGTAGGTCAGCCTTTTTTCTAAAAGAAGAGGAAAAGAAATGGAAAAATTTCAAGTTAAAGACAAGTCTCTGGCGACGCAGGGTCGTTTACAAATCGAATGGGCTTCAGCGCACATGCCCGTTTTGAACCAGATCAAGAGCAGATTCAGCAGGGAACAACCATTCAAGGATTTAATGCTAGGTGCCTGTCTGCATGTGACCAAGGAGACTGCTGTTCTGGTTGATACACTAATGGGGGGAGGCGCCCAAGTTGCCTTATGCGGTTCTAATCCGCTCTCCACACAGGATGACGTAGCCGCGGCGCTAGCGGAAAAGGGCGCGCACGTTTTTGCACAGCGAGGACAGACAACCGAAGAATATTACTGGTGCATTAACAAAGTTTTGGACTACAAACCAATGATAACCCTTGACGACGGCGCCGACCTCGTCGGTACGCTACACAGCAAACGGACAGAAGCGTTAAAGAACGTCAAAGGCGGAACCGAAGAAACAACCACGGGTGTGCTGCGGCTACGGGCAATGGAAAAGACGGGAAGCCTAAAATACCCCATAATAGCTGTAAACGACGCTTACACAAAATATTTGTTTGACAATCGGTACGGAACAGGCCAAAGCACCATTGACGGAATTCTAAGAGCAACAAACACTCTTGTAGCAGGCAAAACCTTCGTAGTATGTGGGTATGGATGGTGCTCAAGAGGCATAGCCATGCGAGCTCAAGGAATGGGAGCAAACGTGATAGTAACCGAAGTGAACCCTCTGAGAGCTTTAGAAGCGGTAATGAACGGCTTGCGTGTCATGTCAATAGCTGAAGCGGCAGCCATAGGCGACATATTCGTAACCGCCACAGGTGACATCAACATCATAAGAAAAGAGCACATGCAAAAAATGAAAGACGGCGCCATAATCGCAAACAGCGGTCACTTCAACGTGGAGATAAGTCTAAAAGATTTAGAAGACCTATCAACAGCGAAAAAAACAATGAGACGCAACCTAGAAGAGTACGCTCTGAAAGACGGCAGAAAACTTTACCTATTGGCTGAAGGAAGACTTGTAAATTTAGCTGCTGCTGAAGGCCACCCGCCTGAAGTTATGGACATGTCCTTCGCAAATCAAGCCTTATGCGCGGAGTATATGACTAAAACTGCGAAAATGCCGCCAAAAGTTTACACCGTTCCCAAAGAAATAGACGAAACCATCGCTGAACTGAAACTCAAAGCCATGGGAATAAAGATCGACGAACTCACGCCTGAACAGAAAAAATATTTAGCGACATGGAAAATGGGAACCACATAGCAAAATTATATCGGCGATTATGGTAAACTTTAAATGGATTAAGATAATAACATGGCTTATAAGTGGTGAAAAAGCTTTGAGTAAAGATCAAGCAATAGGTGGAGCGATATTCGTCGTATGCCTGATTGTCGCTATAGGCTATATAATAACACTATTCTTGACACCAGACGTTGTAAATTTGCTCGGAAATATCGGATTGACGACCACTGTGGCTGATGTTAAATTCTGGATAGTTGCTGTGCCGGTCTTCGTAGCTTTCATTGCCGTATTGTTTATAGGCGCATGGATTGGCTGGACAATGGCTACTACACCCCCGCCGAAACCCATCGAAGAAATCACTACCGAGATAGAGGAGAAGAAAGTAGAGGAACCAGCGGAAACGGAAATGTCAGAAGAAAAGATGACGAAAAAGAAAAGTTGAAACACAAATAATTCTACGAACTAGCACCTAAAACTCCTCAATTCTATAGTTTTTTTAATTTTAGAAAACTTTGCTCTGTTTGCGGAAGTTGTGCGAAATAAATGTGTTACAATTCAAACATTTTTAAACCGAAACATAATCCAGAATTAACTATGACAGAGATAATAACCACGGTTAAAAGAAGTTTTGGAGAAAATGAAACGAAAAAACCTTCTTCGCTTTTAGGCTGCACATCACATTCTTTAATTTCACGCTTCGCCGCGTCAACTTGAACAACAGCTTTGAATTTTTTTCGTTTCAACCTCAACAGTGTAAACCTAACCTTCCAAATAAACCCGCTTAGGTTTCGAACCAACCTTATGTCCCAGTCTCTTCAAAAAGGCAGTAGTTATAGTCGTACCTACTTCAGCGTTCGATTTTTTTGATTGAGAAGCTACAGAAGTGACAATTTCTGTAGTGGTTTTTGCGAAGTAACCGACAAACGTATTGTCTCCTAATTGTTTCTTAGAAAAATAATCTACACATTAAAAGAGATGTGTGTATCACGAAGAACTGACCCTATTCCTTCATTTTCTTGAGCATACATGTAACTATGTCCTTGCACATGATACACTCGTCTGGAATCTTCTCTTTTGACGATTTTTCACTCAGATAGCCAAGGTAGTGAAGGCATATGGAAGGTGTTTCAGGGATTTCAGCCTGTTCTTCCACATGCGCCATCTCTTCAACTTCAGTTTCAGTTTCTTCTGGTTCAAAGGTTTCTGGTTCATCACAGGTAACAGTTGACTCCTCATCCAACATTATTTCGGTTAAACAATATGGGCACGCGTTATATGACTCTTCTGAGCCTTGTTGAAGATTTAAAGCTTTAAGGGGTTTAGTGAAAACTTTGCCGCAAGAGACATTTGGACAAGTAAATGTGCTACTTTTTTTGGTTTTCTCTTCAATCTGGGAGACGGTTAACCCTCCTGTCAAAAGTAATTACTAGTTACACGTTTATAGCGTTAATGAATTCAAAATAAATATACATACTATTCAATGTTGCATTGATGTGTGGGAGAAGCGAGTTTTCGGAAGTCTTCAACGCCTTCGGCGTAACCTGAGGCTATCAGGATGTCGCCTAGTTGAATTTTTGTGTCAGGTTTGGGACGCAAACTTTTTTCGCCGCGTTTTATAGCTAGAATCCACATGCCTGTTTCTTTGGGCACTTGCGCTTCTTTCAGAGTTTTGCTTATGAGCGGAGAATCCTCGGTAACGCAGGCTTGGATAACGGTTTCTTCAGCCTCCCTTATGGCTAGCTTCAACACTGGATGTGGTTCAATGTCTCTCAGGACAACTTCAGCCATCTCAGCCGCAGCGTCTGCAATTTTTTCGGTCGCCACACCTAGTCTGATAAGCCCTAAAAAGCCAGAAGCCTCTTCTTTTTTAAAATCGCTTGTCAAAGCCAGAAGCTCAAAATCTGTATGCAATTTATCCATGTACTCTTCAAGGCGCTCTACTTCTTCAGCTAAGTCTTTGCTGTTCAACATGAGTGATGAATAAGCCAAATCGATCATAAGTTCAGAGGTATTCTTAAGCTCAACGAACCGTGTAACAATCTCTTCGAAAACTTCTTGGTTGCGCTCCGCCATTGTTAATCCTCCAATTTTGTAAGTTTTCCTTCGGCTATGTCTTTAAACTCCTTGATGCCCATGGGAGCTCCGCGTGTTATTAGAGTGTCTCCAAGAAAAACATTTGCAGTTTCTTCAGGGTCCAGTATCCAATCTTTGTTTCGGCGGATGGCAATTATGTCAACGCCCATTCTTGCAGCCAAATCAAGTTCATCTATTCGTTTCCCTGCTATCACGGAGCCTTCCTTGACGGTTGCCTTCATGAGCCGCTCTTCAACTTTTTCGAAAATCTCGCCGATTATTGGGTGTATGCCGATGTTGCGCGTTACTATCGCGGCGATGTCAGCGGCGGCATCAGAGATTTTATCTGCGGCAGCTGCTACTGTGGAAACACCTATCAACGTCTCCGCGTCTTCAGCGTCTCTCGCGGCAATCATAATTTCCATGTCTAGAAGATATGCTAAAGTGTCAATGCGGCTTTCAAGTTCAATAACGTCTTCGGCAAGTTCTTTATCGTTGAATAAAGCGGCGGAATAGGCCAAGTCAATCATAAGCTCGGAGAGGTTCTTCATTTCCAGCAGGAGATCGCTGACTGGAATAGGTTTGTATTCTATCTTTTCAAATTGTGGCATACTTTTGAGAAGCGCTCCGCAGTAAGATATTGATCATTGAATATTTTAATTATACCCTTTTTTGCGAGGTTATATTATTAACAGTAAAGCCACAAACAAAGCAAGGGAGGTTACGCCGTCGGCTAAGGAGCTTTCGACGGGGATAACGAAATTGTCTGGATCTAAGCCTCTCTTGAAAGTCAAGATTGAAACTGCATAAGACAAAACGACTATTACGACAACGGCGAGGACGTTGGCAACTAACACAACTGAAATAAGGCTGTAAAAAGAGGAGAATGAAAACAGGTTGTGTATTGACAGAGATAAGACTGCTAAGACAACAAACATTACGATTGAAGCAGTCCAGGCACTGAAGATGTTCTTTGCATGGCGCTTCATTGAAGAGAAAGAAGGAACGAGCAAACCCAAAGCAAGTTTTGTTGTGGCGGTAGAACCAATGACGGAGCCAACGTTACCTATCATGCCGATCAAAGCAGTGTAAATCGTGTAAATTTCTACACGGTCTTCCACGACGTTTCTTATTCCAAGAAGAAGCGTTCCAGTTACGTTAACCATAGTAGCTACAAGCAATATGGTAATCATTGACTCTTTGAGGGTCTTAATGAACTCTGCTTCGTGTAAGTTTTTAGACAAGATGTAGAAAACAAGGAAAACAGGGGCTAAACATGCAAGACCGATAAACCATTGACCCACGGCTCCGAAGAAAAACAAGTTGAGCACTGCAATATAACAGAGGGTAATAAAAATGTCGGCGACGGTTGACATTACAGGGTATACAACGACATCAGGGTCCAGACCTTTTTCAAAGGAGATGAAGGAGACCTTTATAGTTAAGAAGGAGAGCGACAGACCTAAAGCCATGGTTGCTACCACGACGGCTAAGATAACAGGGAAATCAGTCAGCGTTATCCCCCAAAAGAGATGACCAAAAACCAGTGATATGGTACAGATTATGATGCTGGTGACGAGTGTTAAAACTATTAGGGCTTCGATCAGTTTGTAAAAACTTTTTGTGTTCCCAAAAAATCTTGGATGAATTGTACCAAGGTGCAGTCCCGTGCTTAGGCGACCGCTTAGCAAACCGCTGCCAACTCCTTTAGCGCTGATAACAATAGGATAAAGGGTTATGACCCAAGGCGAAAGCCCAAAAATGCCGAGTTGAGAAGCAAGCATAAGGCCAGCAAACAACCCGCCTAAACCAAAAGAAAATGTCAACGATGTCTCTTTGAACATTTCCCAGAAGCTTTTTGAGATGCCTGTATGAGACATCTTCTATTGCCACCTCCAGGTTTTCAAAGAATATGGAAAAGAACAATTGAATATGCTGAAAAATTTTGAAGAAAGTTTTGCTTTGTAACTAAGTGATTTGGAGTAAGGTCTTGGCGTATTGCATGGAGCTGGCGCTAGAAAGGCGTCGAATTGACGGTGGGAAACGAGGACTATTTTCATTTTGTTCCCCTTGCAGCTTTTGTTCGTTTTCAGCCATCCACAAGCACCTCTCTAATATGATGCGCGCTTGTGGGTTGCCAAATACCACTTCAACTTGCACTCCTAACTTTTTATTGAGAAGCTGTATATCGCTTAAATAAGTTTCTAAGAGTGCTCCAAATCTGTATTCTATCTTCACAACCGTTTTAGTTGTCAACCCTTGAAGTATCTTTGACGAGGGTAAAGTTTGAAGAAATTGTATTCGGCATGGATAAAAATTGACGATAGATTGCCGTGGATAGAACTTGAAGAAGCATTTCAAACCAAAGCTGAGGCACAAAAGGCAGTTAAAGAAATACTAAGCAAAGCCAAAATAAAGATCGCCAAACTGCCGAAACAAGAAAAAAGAATAAAGCAACAATAAGAAGTAGGCATTAAACAGAAGAATTGCTTGTGTTGAGATAGCCGCAGCGTTTTAATTGGGTTTCTTTGGTTGATAAACACACCACGGGTCTTCGGTCAAATAGTCTCCTTTCAACTCTGCAGGTTCGTGAAGGTCGCCGCAGTAGTCTATAAAATCACTTGAAAGCCCATACGCGCGTGCACGGCAGCCCCCGCATAAAGCGCGATACTCACATACGCCGCATTTGCCTTTCAAAGCGTTAAAGTCGCGCAACGATTTAAAAACCTCTGAGTTGAACCATATTTCTTTGAATGGTTTTTCGTGGATGTTGCCAAGTTTAATTGGCAGATACGGGCATGGAGTGATGTCGCCGTTGGGATAAACGCGGCAGTAGTATAATCCTGCTATGCATCCTCGAATCCACTGCCTCATGTCCAGACCCCTGTCCTTTGCGATCCGCATGAATTGGGGAGCGCATGAAGGTCGTACGTTAAGTTTATGCCTAGCTGCCTTTGCGAAAGCTGTCTTAATCATATCTTCGTATTTAGCCGGGGATATATCGGCGATTTTTACGCCTCTTCCAGTAGGCACTAGAAAGAACAAATGGAAATTTTCCACACCCAGTTTTTCGGCCAGCGACATAATATCATCGATTTGGTCATAATTTTGCTGAGTCACAGTTGTGTTTACCTGGACAAGCACGCCGTTTTCCCGCAAGGCTTTAATGGCTCCAACAGCCTTTTCCCAAGAGCCGCTAACGCCTCTGAACTCATCATGCTGCTCTGGAATATGCGAATCCAAGCTAATTGAAACGGTTGCTATGCCTGCTTCCTTGAGATTTTTTGCGGCAACATCATCAAGGAGGCTTCCGTTGCTTCCTAGTCCCATCTTCAAACCTTTCGCAGCGCCGTAGCGGACAAGCTCGTAGACATCTTTGCGCAAAAGAGGCTCGCCACCACTTAGTATAAGGAGGGGCCTGCTGACTTCACATATTTGGTCTATAAGTCTCTTAGATTCTTCAGTGGTTAGTTCGTTTTTAAGCGGTTGCGTGGTGGCGTTTATGTAACAATGGGGGCATTTTAAGTTGCATTTTCGAGTCAGATTCCAAGATACAACAAGCGGAATAAACGTTTCCGACGCTGACGCAGTAGGCGAGTATGCAAGCTTGAGGTAAAACTCACATTTTCCATGAGTAGCCATCCGTTGAGGCTGCCACAGCGCAAAAGTGAAAGGAAGAACAGTGTTCAGCATAGCCTTGGCGTGAGCATAACAAAAATGGGCGCAAAAAAGAGACGAAAGCTCATTGCTTATGCCCAATTTCTCAGCAATGTATCCGTGGCTGCCGAAAATCGGACAGTTTAAAAACTGCATATGCCCATCAAGTTTCGCCAAGTCCATCGTGTAGTTGATGAAATGGTCACTCAACATAATCGTCTGCAGTTTTTCCCTGCGAACACCCACTTTGAGAGTTACATTAAGGGCGATGCGGACGGTTTCTTCGCCGAACTTCTCTTGCACTCGCTTCATTACATCCTGAAGACGAGACACGCCCACCGTTCTGGACAGCTCTACAGTGACCAAAAAGCCCTTAATGGTTTCATACTCTTGCCGCAAACGCATTTCGACAATGTGCCCCGACCAATCCCGAAATAAACTTTCAAGGTGCTCAATTGCTTCAGGATTCTTATCATTAAACATGCGTTCTAACGCTTTGGTTCTTTCAGTTAACGTGGTGAACACGCCGATTTTTTCGTCAGTGCTCAAACTTGCTTTGGCAGCAACCTCTCGCGGATTCACGTTCAGCCGCGCATTTTTTGTAAGCTCATTCACATCAGAAGCGAAATCCATGTAGAAAGTCCTTGTTTGCTCAGCTATGTCAGGCAGGTCTGCGCGCAATTCTTCTAGGAGAAGTCGTGTTTCCGTTTCCATTTTGGTGACCATAGCCATGTGGTACAAGAGTGACCCTACCATCCCAGGATCAGTGTGTTTACCAGCGGAAACTCCGTGGAAAACCTCAGAGAACAAACGCTTTGCCCTGCCAAAATCTTCGTTGGCTATGGCGATCGAGGCTTGGTTCATTTTTTTCCGTCTTTCATGTAAGAGCAGCGCCCATTTGTGGCTATGTTTTTCATCAAATTTTGATACAGCTGTCACCAACCTGAAGTTTATAAAATACATGCAATTTAGTAAAAAAGTTAACGGTTTGCAAACACTCTCAAATAGAAAACTCCATGCAAGCAGATAAGCTATTAAGCATGCTTGAGTAAGACATTAGTCTATATATTGAGGGAGAAGGTTTGATTTACGCATTGATAGGCTTTCTAATAATGCTCGGCGTGCTTGTCGGCATCGGCATAAATCAGCCAAGAGGAACAAGCATCAAAATGTGGTGCTACGGCTACCTCGCCATCTCAATAATATTCGATATACTCGTAGTATTGGCATTGTTGAACCAATACGCGTGGCTCACTGAAACATTGCTAGGTCTTTCCGCAGGCGCGGCCACAGGCCTAGCCATTCACGTAGTTCACCACATAGCCGAAGAGAATGAGCATAACGAAAAAACAGAGGCAAAGAAAGAAAAAGCTTCAATATTTGGCTTTTAATCTCAAATAATGGCGCCGTGGAAGGGATTCTAACCCCAATTTACCAGTAAGAGCACGTTGTCAATAATTGTTTCTCGCATAGTAGGTTCGCTGGGGTCATCACCCAAAAGGGTTCAGTCCACTGCACCCAATGTTTATCCTATTTGATAATTTTGTCTTTGGTATTCTTGAGGTAACTTGACTTTAATGTGCTAAAGGTTAAAAGAGGTATGAAAACTCAAATTATCATGGAAAACAGGGTTCCAATAACGTAGGTTATTGCCGCAGCGGAGGCTCCTATGCCCATCATCTCAAGGCCGCTCCGAACCCAGTTTCTCCTTGAAAAAATATTTTTCATGGCTCCCACTCCGAAGAGGGTGGCCACGGTGCCGATTACGGAAGCTATCAGAGCGTCCCATATGCCTATAGGAAGGGCGAATGGTAATATGGGAACCAGCGCTGCGAGACCAAAGGAGACCCCACACAAAACGCCAGCCTTAATAGGCTTTCCAAGCTCTTCAGGCGCAAGACCCAACTGTTCAATGGTTGTCGCTTGCAAAGGCAGTTCTTTTTCTTTGACGAGCCTGTCGACGATTGCCTCGGCCTCTCCCCTCTTGAAGCCCTCTGCCTCATAGAACTTTATCAGCTCCTCTTTCTTTTCTTCAGGAGTTTTTCCCTTCTTGGTTTTTTTCCTCTGGCCTTCTCTCTCTAACACCTCCAGCTCAGACTTGGCTGATTGATAGGAGCCGACGGCCATTGAGATTGTTCCAGCGAATAGTTCTGCTACTCCTGATAATAGAACTATGGAGGGATTCGTGATGGCTCCAACAACGCCGGCGACGAAGGCCAAAGTTGACACCAGCCCATCATTGGCGCCAAAAATCATGTCCCTCACTCCTCCACCGCCCCGTATCTCCCAGGCTTCCATGCCCAACACTTCCGTTTTCATTCTTTCCAAGTGTAATCTCTCGTCAGAAGCCGTTCTACTCCACGCCTGCGAAGTTACACGATCCCTAATGTTTTCTGCCTGAACAGCTAAGTCGTGGACACTCTCTTCTTCGCCCACTACGACCCACTCAAGGAAACCCTTCGTGCCTAAGATGCGCATCATGAAGCCTACCTTCCAATCTCTGAGAAACGTCTTAGTTTCGCCTTCATGTTTGCCTCCTAATTCTTCGATTCTTTCAAACCAGAACTCTGCGTGGCCTGCCTCGTCGGCGCCAATCCTTAGCAAAAGTTGCTTGATTCTTTCGTCCTTGGCCTTTCTGGCGAGGATTCCAAATCCTTTTGCTTGCATGAGCTTGTGTGCGTGAATTTTCTTTGCTGCATCGAGAAGCTTCTCTCTTTCCACGTTTGTAAGTTCGTTCGTTGTCATCTTGTTTACATAGCTCCTTTGAATAGCTTTTAAAAGATACTAACGTTCAACTATACATAAGAGCATAGGATCGCTTATAGGTGTTTAAGATGACGGAGAATTATGTTCCAACAGGCATTCCTGGCGTAGATAAAATTCTCGCAGCGAAGGGACTACCGAAGGGTCATACGGTTCTGGTGAGCGGTGGGCCTGGAAGCGGAAAGACAACATTTGCAATACAGTTCCTGCACGCTGGAGTAACTCAACACAACGAATCAGGCGTGTATGTTACTCTTGATGAAGATCCAGATGACATAAGGAAAAACATGTTAAAGTACGGATGGAACCTGAAGAAGCTGGAAGAAGATAAGAAGCTTGTTTTCATCAATGTCTCGCCTGTTCGTGTTGCCCCTTCCGAGACGGCTGGTCTCATCGAGATTGGAATGAAGGAGTTCAGACTGATCAAGTTGCTTGAGGCGATCAGGCAGGGCGTCAAAGAGGTTAACGCTAAGAGGGTAGCCGTGGATCCAGTGACTAGCTTCATGCTTCAGTATCCAAATGAGATTGAGCGCATATATGCGATGAGGGATCTTATGAGGGACTTGAGGAAAACCGGCTGTACTAATCTGTTGATTTCGGAGTTGAGGGGCACTGGATGGGAGCGAGAGCATCAGTTTGAGGAATATCTAGCTCAAGGCGTTATTCTGCTTCGCACCTTTCCTAAGGATGGAAGACTGGTTCGCGTGTTTCAGGTGGAGAAGATGCGCGGCTTGGCCATAGACAACCAGCCTAGACCCTACGACATATCAGACAAGGGCATAGAAGTGTATCCCAGCGCAACGGTTTACAAATAGATTCCAAGATGCAGTTTAGAAACTAAACGTAGCTTAAATAAAGCCGCCCTCGCTACTTACAAATGGGATAATTATTGGTTTCTCTAACCCAGATACAAGAAGTGCCACCAAAGAACCCGATCTTGTTGGTTGGTCCTTCAGGTTCGGGGAAGTCAACCTTCTGCGAACAGGTAATTCTACAAAACTTGGCTATGGATCGACCCGCTATCTTTGTGACGACGGAATATGGTCCTTCTGAAGCTGAGAGAACTCTGAAAGAACAGGGATTGAGTAAAGTTGAAACTGGGATGCTCAACTATGTTGATGCCTATAAGAAACAGCATGCAAAAGAAACAAAGCGCATTGCAACGGGCGATCCTTACTGCGAGTGGGAGTTTAGGTAGACGGTGTTCAAAAAACTCATGTTTAATCGAAAAGGAGGTTGATAAAGGTGCCGAATCGTACTCGCACCGATATGCGGATCTCGATCGGCTTTGCTACTGGTTTCTTCGTCGCCTTTCTGGTAACAATCTTTACCCCAGAGGGAATGACATGGGATCAAATAGAGGCTGTTTGGACAGTTGTCATTTCTGCCGGTTTCGTAAACCACGGGATCTGGGACCGTGATAGGGGCTTGGTTCTTGGCGGCTTCTTAAGCATCGCGGCAACGTTGATTAGCCTACCCTTTACGCCTACATTCTTCCCAGTGGGATGGATTGTTTTAGGCTGTGCAGTAGCCGTTTCAGGTTTCTTCCGTGCCCCAAGGACAGAAAATCTTCTTATTGGCATTTACATTGCGTTGGGAGGCTTCATCCGGTTGCTTTCAGTTTATCTTTCCACAAGTTATTTTTCTGCAATGATGGTCTGGATGGTGCTGATCGGTTTGATGATAATGACTGTGGCTATGGAAGGCAAGAATCCTCTGATGCGTTTTATGGGTGCCTCTTGTATCTTGGCATCTGTAGTCAGCTATACCTTTTTTCCAGAATTCATGTTCTTATCTGTCGCCCTCGTCTTCGCGGTAGGCATGCCCGTGAACATAGTTTACCTGCACAGACTTCTTGGAAGAACGCCCAACATAGGAGAGATCTTCTCCTTTGCCACTCGCGCCCTATTCCTTCACGGTTTGAAGAAGCCCATAGACCAGTACGACGTTATAGCAATCCTCATCAAAGGAAACATCGGAGCCGAAAAGGTCATCCACGACCTGATGCACCGTCTGGGAGCCAGATGCACGCCAATCCTGCTTCTAGGCCCCACTGCGCCGACGCAACTATCCCTTCCTAAGGATGCGAAGATCGGCTGGGTCAGCACAATCTCCGGTGTATCGGATCTGGAGTATCCCATCCTTTCTCCTGAAGACCCCTCGAGGGTAAACGTCTTCCTGACAAAGACCTTGAAGACCTTGCCTGAAGACAGGAGACCGGTAATTCTGGGCGACTTCCTCGACAACATGATTCCTCACATGGATGAGAGTCTCTTCTATAAGTACTACTCTGATCTAGCCTCAGCCGCTAGAATCTTGAACCATACGGTTATCTTTCTCGTTAAGGCTGACATCCACAGTGAAGTGGACGTCAACATTGTGAAACGCTTCGCTGACGTGATCATAGAGAACAGGGAGCGAGAAGAGAAAGGAAGACTCGTCAGAGAGGTTAGGGTGAGCAATCGGGTGGACAACATTCACACAGACTGGAAGAAATATTAACTGTCGACCTGAGTTCGTCGAAGCCTCACCGTGCGTATGTAAATGAGTTGTCCCGGTTATTCAGATGTTCTTCTTTGCACTTGAGGAACCATTTTGGTACTTATTGAATTGGGTAGTTAATACCTGAGATTGCTTTCTTCTCCTCTGCAATAATCGCATGATGTCAACCAAAAAGTTCATTCTCGGGACCCGTTCCATGCATCGCGCGCGCTTTTTATGATTTATTGAAGAATTATGTCGGTCAGCAAAGATTTGCTCCCCCAACATAGCCATTTTTACCAGTAGAAATTTTCGGGTCCAAATCAGATTAGTTTCTGAACAATTCCGATCGGTAATTTATGCCTATTTTGATAAAATAAGCCTAAAAATCGCTTGGAAAAAAAGCGCCGGGGAAGGGATTCGAACCCCTGCGAGCCAAAGGCCCACTGGCTTACTTGTCTTTTACGTAGCCCTCTTTATTGCGCTACAAGGATCTCGAGGCCAGCGCGATAACCACTCCGCCACCCCGGCTTGATTAGAGATTTGCGCCACTGTCTAAAATGAGTTTTCATTTGGAGTTCAGAAGCGAAGGAGGCGCGCGCGAATAACTGCGAAATTCACGGTTACTTGAAACTTCATTTGCAGTATCCCAAAAACGAGTAATCCTTGGAACACTATCAGGATCGCTTGGTACGAGAAGATACTCTGCTAAGTCACCTCGACCGCAAGCGACATGGTATTTTTTACTAGTAGGAGTTATTGCATGCATGCGCTTCACCAAGTTGAAGACTAGCAGCATAAGATTTAAAAATGCCGTAAATATTACGGCGTAAGGCAATAGGCAAGTGTTTCTTCGCTAAACGACTAGGTCTGCTAAATCCACGCTATGCTCGTAAATCTGCCTTAAATAAGACGGCGTAGCCAAGATTTGCGGCATCACCTCGACAGGTTGCTCCTTCGCAACCTTTTCGACATTCGCGAAAATTGTTTCGATTTTCCCATGCAGGTTCCGTACGTTTTCAGCCAAGGTAATGTCTTTGTTTACGAACGATTTCAAGGCTTGTTCATAAGCATCAAAACAAATTACCTGCAAACCACCCACCAACTTTTGTAGTTCATCAGAGGGCTTAATCCCGTTTAGTTCTATTGTCTTGGAGGCTATTTGCACGCACACATCGCCTATAGCCTCAATCAAGCTGGCGGCTAAACGGTAGTCTAAACATTCTATTGGAGTTAGCCCAAGTCTCTCGCTCAAGTTAGGAACCTGAATTATTGTGCGTAAAATTCGAACCAACAGAAAAAAGAGTCTGTTGCTCTCATCATCGCGGGCGATAACGCTTTTAGCTAGCTGCAAATCTCCGTTAATAAAGGAGTTAGCGGCATCGCGGGTCATTCCCGCAACTATGGCGTAGTTTCGGCGCAAAATCTTTTCGGGCGGAAAGCCAGAAGGCTCCAACAAACACTGAAGAATTATTTCAGAGTAACTCTCCTCAACGATTTCCAACCCAATCAGAGAACCTACAGTTGTCTTAACGACGTTTCTAACATCAAATTCAATACGCTCCTTTGCTTCGATGTGAATTATATCAAAACCTAGAAGATAACGACCAATAATTTCACGGCTCACATATGGTCCAGCGTTTAAAATCGCGATGCGTGGCAACGCCTCAGCACTATACTTAGGGTCTATGAGAAGTTTGCCCTCGCTCGTTTCATCAAGAGCGACCAAACTGCCTTTTCTTAAACCTTGCTGTTCGGCCCAAGACCTTGGCAAACAAACAAAAAACGTGCCAGTGGGCGTGCGTTGCACCTTGCGCAAATCACCCATTACTATAATTCCCCATAATTATTTAATCTATGTTTGGAAGTGATATATCTAAATAACAAGTCGCGTATATAAACTTGAATTCACATGTTAGAATTTAATGGCAAATGTATAATTGGTATAGATTTGGTTGGTTAAGCACAAACGCAACTGGGTGGGCACTGTCAGAAGTTAATGCTATAAAAACCGCCTTGGTCTATACAGATAGTGAAATTTTAGAAATTGTGATAAAGAATCACCCTGCACTTATAGCTATTGATGCTCCTTTGGGCCTTCCAAGAAAGACCGCTTTTTTTAGAAAAGCAGGCAGATAATTGATAAGAAAGGGATACAGAATGTTCCCTCCAAATCTCCCTGCGATTAAAAAACTCGCCTTAAGGGCAACAAGATTGAATAGGCTAATAGAGGAGAAAAGGTATAAAACAATTGAAATGCATCCAACATCAACCCGAAAAGCCCTTCAAATGCCACCGAAAGATTGGAAAGCAATCCAAGAAGCCCTAAAAAGGTTGGGGCTGAAAGAAGAATTAAAAACGCGCCCTTCGGCGACGCATAGAATTGACGCCGTTACAGCTGCTTTAACAGCAGTTCTCTACCTGAAACGCGCGCGGTTATGTGGTGACGAAGAGGGGTACATAATCGTTCGAAAGGAGAGAGACTGGAGAAGCTTGATGTGAGTGAAAGAGAAAAACTTCAAAGAGCCGTTGAGGCAACGATTGCAGCAGGATACCAATTAAACAGCGAAGCGTTTGAATTTTTAAACAAAGCCGCTGCTACGGACGACCCAACCGCGATAATTAACAAAGCACTGCAAAGAATAGAAGAATTACGAGAGAAGCCATTATTCATTGACAAAAGCTTTCTGGAAGCGTTGCTTAAGAAAACAGAGACCATAGAAGAAGAACAAGCGCAAACTAAGGACAAAAGTTTGGAATTGCCACCGCAACATTGGACTGAGGGGAAACGTTTTTTCCACCCTTACGCAAAGGACGTAGAAGCAAACATTAACGTGATAGAGGACCCCACAAGCAAGCTCAGCTCCAACGGAACAATCGAAGAATACCTTCAATACTTTCAAGATAGATTTAAGCGAATTGAACGCTTGTTAAGACAAAGGATTGATGTTAAAGCCGCAACTCCGATATTAGAAGCGTTGAAATCGCCAGCCAAAACAAAACTGAAGATAGTTTGCATGGTGACTGAAAAACGAGAATCAAAACAGAATATAATTTTGACAGTTGAAGACCCACAAGCACGCGCCACTATTCTAGTGTCCCACAACGCGCCAGAAAAACTGCATAAAAAAGCCCAAGTGCTTCTTCCTGACCAAGTCATATGCATAGCTGTGGTAAAAACAAGAAGCAATCTTTTCCTGGCTGAAGACATAATTTTTCCAGAAGTGGGCCAGAAACCTCAGCGTAGAGCGCCAGAACCCATTTACGCGGTGCTCACCTCAGACATGCATGTGGGCAGCACAAAGTTTACTAGCGAAGCCTTTAACCGTTTCATTTTATGGCTTAACGGCAAGTATGGAAACGGCAGAATGAAGGAAATAGCTAGTCACGTAAAATACGTGTTAATTGCAGGCGACATAGTTGATGGTATTGGAATTTACCCCAATCAAGTGAAGGAACTGTTAATAAAGGATGTACACAAGCAGTACAGGCTTGCCGCAAAACTGATTGAACAAATACCAGAATACGTTGAAGTTATAGTTTCGCCTGGAAACCACGACGCCCCGAGGAAAGCTTTACCTCAACCGGCGATATCGGAAGATTTTCTGAAACCTCTTCAAGAATCTAGAAGAGCGCATTCCCTTGGCAACCCATGTTTGGTTAGCCTTCACAATGTGGAAGTTTTGATGTACCATGGTCGCAGTTTGGACGACATAATAGCCACAGCACCTAGCTTAGACCACGAACACCCTGAGAAAGCCATGAAGTTGCTTCTGCAAAGTCGCCATTTAGCGCCATTGTATGGCGGCAAAACGATGTTGTCGCCGGAAAACCGAGATTTCCTTGTGATAGAGCGAGTCCCAGACATTTTTCATGCTGGACACGTCCATGTAGTGGGCTATTGCAACTATCGCGGGGTGTTAATCGTGAATTCGGGCGGCTGGCAGGAGCAAACAGAGTACATGCAAAAGCTCGGGTTGATTCCAACACCTGGAAAAGTGCCGGTGGTGAACCTGCAAACATTAGAAACCACGGTTCTTTCGTTCATTTAAGGAAAGCCCACAGGTAATTGCAGTAGCTCGCCTCATTTTTTTGTTGCAAGCTTTTGTTAGCAATATAATGAACTTGCCAAAAACCAAAAACTATAAGAGTTTCGAAGTCGAAACGTGTAAGGAATCTTCAAGAGAGTGAGAAGGCGGCAAATAGAAAGCCATTCTGTTACCAGTTCCTGAAAACTCCCTCAACTCTTACTGTTTGCATTTTTTGAGCGAAATTGGTTTATAATCAATCAGGCGCCCTATTCTGCCGTCACTTCCAAAAACATCTTTAATTAATGTACAGGATATTTCCAGCCTAATCTTTTTCGTGCGGCCGTAACGTCCCATGCTCACCACCTTCGCGTTTAAAATGCCCATTGCATCAAGCTCATTAACCAGAGTACCCAGACGCCGTTGTGTGAGAAGCCCAGCGCCTAATTCGCCACAGAGTTCGCTATAAACGTCGTATATTTCCCCAGTAGTACCGCTTGACTTGTTCAAGCGATACACGCTTAGAAGAACTAACTTAGAATGTAAAGTTAGATTCTTAAGGGCTTCCACAACTCGATTATGTTCAATGTGTTTTTCAGCCTCTCTAACGTGCTCTTCCGTAATCGTTTTTGCCCCTTGGCGCTCGGCAACTTCCCCAGCCACACGTAATAAATCTAAGGCACGGCGGGCATCTCCATGTTCTGCAGCGGCCAAAGCAGAGCAGATGTTCAAAGCGGCTTCGGAGAGAGAGCCTTCATGAAAGGATAATTTTGAACGCTCAAGAAGAATATTGTGTAGTTCGCTCGCGTCATATGGTCTGAAGACCAACTCTTCCTCGCTGAGGGAACTGAAAACCCTGGGATCGAGAAATTCCTTCAATCGAAGATCGTTGGATATGCCGATGATTGAAACTTTGCTTTTATTCAGGGTTTCATTTATTCTGGTTAATTCGTAAAGGAGCCTATCGCCGCGGTTTTTAATTAAGGCGTCTACCTCATCTAAAACCGCGATGAAAATTGTTCTTGATGCATCTAAACCTGTTCGGAATCTATCGAAGACTTCACCTACGGACAACCCAGTGAAGGGCACATTCATTCCTACGCTTTGGCTGAGGTTTGCGAAGACGCGGTATTCAGAACCTGCCATTCGGCAGTTCACATAGGAAAACTTGACTGGCGCGCCATACTCTTTTGCTTTGGCCTCCAAGTGACTTAACACGTATTTAGTTACAGCAGTCTTTCCAGTGCCGGTATTTCCATAAATGAAAATGTTGGAGCACCGTGCATCCTTTAGAACCGGCGCGACTGTTGCGCCTAAGAGCCGCATTTGATCTTCTCTATGAGGCAGCTTTTCAGGAAGATAGTCATGTCTTAAAACCTCTCGGTCTTTGAACAGTTTAGCATTGTTCACAAAATTTTCGAAGATATCGTAAAGTATTTTCGGATTTCCCATTGTGGTCCCCGCTAATTTCCGAGGCACCACCGTTATTTCGGGTAGAACAGATAAAGTATACAGTATAAAAAACTAGTTTTGAAGCACAATAATCCTAAAAGATAACGAAACTTGATGGATATATGTAATTAAACAGGGATAGGCACACACCCCAAAGTTTCCACTGGAAATATACTTCATTATAAAAAACAGCCTTAATTTCCTTCTAATAGGAAATATACTCTGGAAGGTAAAGTCGTGCAGAGCTATAATAATAATTACTGTTAAAGTTTTTAGATAATCTTTCCAAGAAAATTTTTACTACTTCTATGCTTATCCGATTATTCTTAATTTTCGAGAGGAAATGAAGGGGTGTCTGTATCTGATGAACTTTCTTAACTGCTTATTGGTTCAAATACTATTCTTTCTTTAATTTTTTTCTCCAGAAATATCGCTGCCCTATTGCAGTTTTAATTTTAGAGCGTTTTCTTTTCTCGCTTTACTGCTCTTTGTTCACATTTTTGTGAACATCATGTGAAATTACATTAAAATTGTTGCTTATCGTTGATTTTTTCTGTAAAATTACCCTTTTTCTGTTCCTTTCTTGTGAATGAGACACCCCTGCGCTTCTACTGGAAATGCGGAACCAGGCAGCAGCGACAATTTTTTACCTATTCCAAATTACTGTGAAGCTTGTAATGTTAAAAAAACTGCATTTTTTAATTCTTTCCCCTTTTACGGGATTCTACTACCTTTTAATTTTTTCTTCTTTCACCATAACAGCTATAAGCTGTGAAGTGCAAAGCTTGTGAACACCACCTAAGGTGTACACTGTAATGCCCGCTCGAAAAATGCGCGTAGAGCTGTTCGATAGTGAAGGCAATCGATACACTATAGCCTTCGAGGGCCAAATTACTCGAGATAAAGCTCTCCGTCTGCTAGACCTCGTAGAACTGTTAGGCGGTATGCCAGGAGAAGGAGCAACTCCTGGAGCTGGTGGCGCCTTAGCAAGCAGTAACCTATCGCGATTCGAAAAGGTTCGTTTAGTTATTAAAAAGAGTTTTCCACTGATTTGGTTCTCTTCAAAGGATGTTCAGTCCGTTTATGAACAGGAACTTAAGGAACCAATAGGTCTTAGTACAGTTTCGACTTACCTTGCGAGAATGGTAAATAGAGGACTGCTTTTGAGAACTGGAGGGTCCAATAACTTGAAGTACAAAGTTGCACCGAGCATCCCTCACGCCACAATAAAACAGCAGTTGAGATAGCATCAATAAGGAATTACTTTCGAATAACTAGTTGAACATCATTTTCTAATTTTCTCTATTCACACAAAGCATAAAACTGTTTTTTGCATTTAAGATTAATATTCTGGCACTGTGCTAGGGTGAACATAGATGAACCACAACCTCGAAGCAGACTTAGCCGAGATGGAAAAGAAACTCAAATATTACGTTGACAAGGGCAGGGCGGCAGGTGGGGCCGAAGTAAGAGAAGAACCAATGATATCTGCCAAACCAGACCCTTCCTTAATAAAACCTTTACGGACCTTAGATGACTTCACTGGAAGTTTCATAGCTGTCGATTGCTCTACGCGAACGCTAAAAAGAGCCAACAACTGGGGTATCTATCTTATGCGCCCCGCGTACGCTATAGTAAAAAAACGCACTGTTGATTGGGATTTTAAGGAAAGAATCTGCACCGTCGTTGGAGACGCCCGTACTCGTAGTAACTTCCTCACTGACATACGAATAGAACTCGAAAGCCAGATGGCTCTAAACCTTCTGAATAACAAAAACGAACTCTTATACTACGAGCATACAGATCCTCGCAGTAACTACCTATTGCTTGACTGTGGAGGATATTTTGGCGGTGAAAGGAAATTCCGCGTCTCCTTATATGAACAATGTGAAAAAGATGGATTAACTCTTCTTGCCATAAGCAAAAACTCACCTTCGCTGCACGACGAGAAAGGACGAAATTTCGTAGCTACAGTGCAGATGATAACTCCTCATGAGCCCTGGGTTTACCATCCCGTTAGAAAAGCTGACAAAGATAAAAGCTTGTACGGCGACATTGCAGTTGTGAAATTATGCAAAGAAAGTCTTCATGTTTTCCGTTGTGATATCATGGATTACCTCACTCATCAAGAGATAAGTGAACTGATTTCACCTTTGACATGTATTTCTGAAGATCCAAGGTGCATTGGTTACCCAATTAGCCTCTATTTGGCGCATGAATTTTCTGCACCCTCCGATTCCATGTTGCTTTCTCATCATGATAGTATTGAGGAGAAGCTGAAAGGTGCTGATTTGCTTGAAACTTTGCGAAGAGAAGAGCGTTCTTGCAGCTTTGCCGATTCAATTCACGGTGTAAAGCGCGCTTTTGAGCGGGAGCGGTGGAATGAGCAAGTCTAATCCAATAGGTTTTGTATGTGGAACAAAGGGAGATTCCGTCTCCTTTCTAGTTAATAAAGACGTAACTTTGTCTTTTGGACAGATAGTGCGAATAGAGTCGGGTGAAAGAAGCTTCTATGCGCGCGTTGTCAACTCCGAAAGTAGTTCAACCCTTGAACTCATTGAACAGCTACGAG
>Ga0209635_10000865_pt1 | contig 21922 bp, 17 predicted proteins | sample DeeMarSWOR230_32_FD_187463 | JGI IMG/M metagenome (GOLD analysis project Ga0209635, IMG submission 187463) | Marine sediment microbial communities from White Oak River estuary, North Carolina - WOR-2-30_32 (SPAdes) (version 2) | ecosystem: Environmental > Aquatic > Marine > Intertidal zone >...
CAAGAAGGAATTCTTGAAATCATGGAATACCCATTTAGTATTATTGCTCAAGATTTTATAAAAAAAATTGAAGGTAATATTCTAACAACAAATGAGATTGGTTTGAAGAAAAATGTAAAAGGTTTTACTTTGGTTGATAGTGTTAAAACAATTGAAACAATAAATTCTGGTGATTACAATCGTCTTTACGGATGGAGTACAGAAAGAGCAATAATTTTCACAGGAATCAGATATGGTCGCAGTCCTATGATCGCAATTAGAGTTCATCCTGTTAAACCAACTGTTGTTATTTATCATAAACCAGGATCTGTTGACTCACTTGCTATCAAACTTGCTGATCGAGAGAATATACCTTTAGCTATTACAACACTTTCCTTAGAGGAACTTAAAAAACGATTAATTAAACTTGGTGAAAGATAAAATGGATTTAATAGGCCTTTGTAGCATATGCGGCAGACCTGGTGCGATGTTTACATGTATATTATGCGGAAGACTAGTATGTAACAATTGCTTTGATAAACAGCATGGTATTTGTAGTAATTGTAAAATAGGAAAATACTGATAATTTTTTTAAAAAATTTAATTTTTTTCTCCAATAAATTTATTCAAGATTATCTTGTGAAATAAAAAGAAAGTGATATATACAACCTTTGAATTTTTTGATTAGAAGGTGGAGGAAAAATGACTGTTAGTAAATGTAATAAATGCGGTGCTAGTCTCCCACCAGGGGCAGCATTTTGCCCTGCTTGTGGTGCACCAAAAGCTGAAGAAAAACAAAAATATCAACCATTATATCAGCGTAGTTCAACCAGCATTGGACTTACAAGTTTATTTGATATTATTTTTTCAAAAACTGTTATTATAATTGGTATAGCCATTGGAATTTTATTAGCTTGGATATCTTTATTGATTGCAGTTTTTGCTAGTGGTTCGTCTGATGTTGCAATTGTTCTAAACTCTATAGGTTTTATATTTATTGGTCTATTGTTGATCGGTGGAGGTATATTCAATAAAAATATTGATAAATATGTTCGTTTAGCCATGACTCTTATTGGTGGATATATAATTTTAATGTCTCTAAGCTTATCAACAATAATGATGGGATCTTACTCATCAATACTTGGCGGGCTCGGCTCATTAATAGGTTTAATATAAAGTTAAAACTAAAATTTTATTCTTTTTCCTTTTTTTAAAATTAATCTATGTATATATTAAAAAAATCTAAAAGAATAAGAAAATAAGTTTAGATTTTATAAAATTCAAACTACTTTAAAATAATTTAAAGATTCTATTTTCTTTTATTTCCATTAATGAAAATTATAAGAAATTTTAAAGCAATTTATGGTCTGATTATGTTTCTTAAGATGATATATAAGTTAGGAAATCGCTCAAGAAGTTTTTCTAATAATATATTTAATGTATACCTATTATTTTTTGGCATAAAAACCTTAAAAGTAGCCCATTCGCTATCATCACCAACAGTATCCCTTGCTTTGACTTTAAAAGTATGTAATTTTCCTACCGTCCATTTATGTTCTACTGATATTTTTTCACCTGATGCATATGGTCCATACCATTGACTGCTACCGTCACCCCAGTCAATATAATATCTCAGCTCATCTCCATCTTCATCAGTTGTGTTTATATTGTATGAATATGAAATAAATGGAATAAAATTTTTTGGACCATCTATATTTGGTATATTTGGTGGATTATTTTCAACAATTGAAATTGTATGCGGGTCTGACCAGGCTCCTTGAACACCATTAATATCTTTTGCTCTAACCCTAATTTCATAATCACCTATTGTGTCCCAAGAATAGGATGCAGTTACTGTTTCACCCGAATTATAAGGCCCAATCCAGTCACTATAGTTACCATCGTCCCAGTCAAATATATAGAATATACTCTCCCCATCTGGTTCAGTGGTACTACTAGAAAATGCATATTCTTTGTTTATAATACCACGATTTGGTCCATTTGGAGTAGATGGTTTCTCAGGTGGATTACTTGGATTGCTACGCCATATCTTAACCGATGAATCACCTAGGACATTGTATGCTTCGAAATAATATTGCGAACTGCCTCCACCACCATAATATTGATAAAGGTAATAAAGACCCATATTTGTCATTCCACCAATTGTTTCAAGATTATCCTCCCACCATGCTTCAAACATTCTTTTCTCCAAAATATCATCTTCGTCCCAGAATGTATTATCAGAAGATCCCCAGAATGCAAGACCTGCTTTATTTTCTGCACGTAACCATGTTTCTCCAAAGCATTCACTAACAGTGAATTGACCAGTTACACAGGCATGACTACAGACAAATGGATAAATACCATCATTGGTTAGAGCATTTACATTGGATTGCGAAAAAGGCGGACCATCAGCCCAGCTGGTTGTACTTCCATGGCCTGAATATACTGCTAAACTACGGCCGTCATTTAAAGCAGCAGTTACCTGAGCTGTTGTTGCACCATAAGTATGACAATATAGTTTATCGCAAATATAATCATTAGGAATAAGATAAGTATCTATCACATAATTATGAGTCCCTTCCGAAATCTGATAATTATCATTAGATGCCATGAAAACTGCTTTTTTTATCCATTCATATGACTGAAAACTTCCTGATTCATAATAAATGGTTTTATCTACCATGTTGGTTACATGATCTGGGGTTGCTGCAGGGAATCTACTAACAATAATATCAGCAAAATAATTACCAGCATCAATTGTAACATAATATAAATCAGTACATGTTCCGGTTGCTGAACCAGTCCATGCCGGTATTTGCCCGGAATCACCAACCAACAGCACATAAGTCGGTGGATTTGGCCAGTTATTATAAGCATCAACAATGTATGCTTTTATATTCTCCTTTGTAGGTCCACCAGGAATATCAGATGTTTTTTCAATTGTTACATCAAAGCCTTTACTTCCCTTCCAATCCACAAGGGGTAATATATTGTTATAAAAGTTATCATAAACAATTATTAAATATCCTTCTTGATTTCTAGGATTATTAATAATATTTTTTTCATAAAAACCATAATTTACAAACATTGTTTTAAATAAATCCTCAAAGGAACTAGATGTGTAACGATTTATTATTTCATATGTTTTTAAAATATCACTACCATAAAGATTAATAGTTATTTCACAAGTAGACATAATCCTAAGTTCCCCAGATGCTGGATTGTATTGTAATGGAGATACCTCAACAAGTGCAAAGCGTCTTGATCTTATCTCATCTACATCAACAATTTTAACTATATCATTTGGAATAAAAGCATTATTAGCATAATATTTTTCATCAATAATAAAATCTGATGAAGTACTAGGTAATTTAACAACAGAGGGTTGTAAGGGTATTATTTTATTAGGTAATTTAAGGTTTTCAAGAGATGTATAAGTCCATGAAATAGATTTAACAAAAATACGAGGATCTGCTTTTTGTGGTATTTCTACCATTTTCCTAATAACTGGAAGTTTAGCTTCCCCTTTTATAGTTGTAAATCCTTCACCATATAACTCTAATGAAGCAAATTTTTCTCCATTTTTTTCAATTGTTGAAAAATCAATTGTTTGTGGATTAACTATTATTTCAATTCTGTTTTCATCAATATATTGTATATCAAAAATACTAACAATGCCCGGTTCATTAGTAATGATATTTGCCCCAACTGTTGAAACTGAAGCAGTTAATAGTAACAAAAAAACAGCCTCATATACAAATAATGATTTTTTATTATATTTCATATTTTACCTCTTTTTCAAATTTGGTTAACTATTGTTAACTACATATATTTTTCTAAAGTATTAAAAAATAGTATAATTTATCAATTTTATTATAAAAAATCCTATTAATCTGTGTTTTAATAGATTTTGAATTCTAATATATAGGCTTATTTCCATTTATAAAATAAAAAGAAAAAATATTTAAAATTTTTATAATCTTAATAATTGTTTTAACATCGGAAACATTGTATATAACCGTTCAAGTAACATTAATAATAAGGGATTCTTAATCACTCTATTTCTTGGTATGTTAATCTTTAATGTTACAGAGTCGCTTTGGTCACCTATAAAATCTTTTGCAACTGCAAGTACAGTAAATTCACCTAAACTAGTCCATGTGTGATTTAATTCAACTTCCTGGCCTGAAGAATATGGTCCATTCCAGCCAGTATTATTGTCATCTCCCCAGAAAATCAAATAATATACATCATGGTCGTTTGGGTCTATAGCAGATATTTTAAATGATAATTCTTGGTTTAATGCTCCTTTTCTTGGTCCATTTAATAATGGTTTATCAGGTTCAGTATTTGAAATAATTGATAACATAAAAGTTTCTGACCAATCAGAGACAGCTCCCCATGCATCTCTTGCTCGTACTTTTATTTCATAATTTCCTAAATCTGACCAAATATGTGATGCATGACCTGTTTCTCCTGATGCAAATGGGCCTGCCCATTCACTGAAATTACCATCACCCCAGTCAAATAAATAATAAATGGAATCACCCTCAGGATCTGTTGTTGAAGCATAAAATGTGCATTCTAAATTTTGTATCCATTCGCCTGGTCCGGATGGTACATTTGGTGTTTGTGGTGGTTCACTTGGATGGGGAGTTTTAATTCTCTGTGCAGGGTCACCAAAGAGCAAACATCCTTCTATTATTCCTCTCCAACTACCCGGAGCACTGCTATATGACCAGTTAATCGTAGGTGCCATTTCATCCTTTGAAAATGCCATAGCTTCTCCAAGCTGCCAATTCATAAGATCACCAGATTTATTTGTTACATCAAACATATAATCCCAGAAGCATTTCTGCTGCAGAGCACTAGATGAGTTTGTATCATAAAACGAACCCCATCCGTAACCTGTATTATACACACAAGCAAATGCAAGTTCTGTGTCACTATGGAAAAGCATTGAATGAAGCACACCATCATCTGCGGCATCAAAATCACCACAATGGCATCCCCAATCATGAATTAAAAAGGGTTTAGTATTATGATATTGAGACTCCCAATCCGAGCTGTATACATCCATTGACTTAGAAGCATCTGCATGAGCAACAGCACTAATAAGGGTTACTTTATCATTATTTATTGCGGTTTTTAAACCATTAATTGCTGCTGATCCAGATCCACCCTGCCAACCAGGATTAGGTGGATAATTACTAGTCCATGCAACTGATAAATTAAATTCATTACCGACATTTTCGCTATTCCAGGTTTCAAAACCATATTGGAAACCAAGCCAACTAGGATATGCACCATGCTCACCTGGGATTGGACCAAGCCAGTTAGAAGTTCCTTTTATTGCACCGTAATCTATAAAGTCATCACCTTCGCAAGTCCATCCAAGGGTTCCTCCGTAAAATGCTGCATTGTCCATATAAGTATCTTCTACACTGTCTGCATAATAGAAACTTTTTGTCATCCAGTTTGAAACATCTTGTGGTATGTCACATGTTAAACGACCTATAAAAATTTCAGTGTATAAATCAAAACCTGAATCCCCTTCTTCACCCCATTTACTATCATGATCTGCATTAAAATTGTTATCAAGGTTACTCCAGTATATATCTGCATCTACATCAGATTCATATGAATAATCCATGTCTCTAGCTGGTATGTAATTTGATTCACCATCACCACCGATTAAGATATAACTTGTTCCCCAATCCTGATAAGCATCTTTACAGAATTCTCTAATATGGGCTTGTCCATCATTAAACAATGGATCTGAATTATGATAATCAGTACATGCATCTATTTCTTGTTTTGTAACCAATGTACAGCTTAACCCGTCATCAGATTCATGTTTATCCATTAAACTATCCCAGTTATAAGGTGTTGTGCTACTAGTTTCCCAGTAATCCAGTCCACCTTGCTCTGTTGTAATAATCACGTAATCATAATTTTCACTTGAATCACATAGACCTCCGGGATAATCAAAAGTAGGTAAATCTGATGTATAAAAATCAGCTATTTCAGGATTATACACAAGTTTTTGTACCCAGGATTTATCTTCAATGTTATATCTATAAAAAGTATTAACATATTCATTATCTTTCAATTCAATATTTACAGTCATTTCAGGATAATATTTAAGCTCACCAATAACAGGATTATATTGTAACGGATTAAGAGTAACATCTAAAATAGCATAACCATGAGAGTAACCAATATGATACTCATCTTTTAAAATACCTGGGCATATAGCATTTGTAGAATAAATATTATAATCAACTATGAAATCCCCAGGCGAGGCTCCTATTGGTACAGGGTTTTGATATGGGAAAACAGGTTTTTCTACAAGATTAATACTATTTAAATCAACATTTACAGGATCACCAACAACTTGGACGTTGGTTACTGATTTCATTGGTGGTATCAAAATTTTTACGATTTTTACAGGTAGCAATGGTTGACCTGCTTGTTTACCAATTGATATACAACCAGTCATGTCAATTAGGGAATAATCAGAACCGTCAAAAGAAGTTTCACGAATTTTTGGTTCAAGGAATAAAAACGTGTAGCTAAGATTTTCATTATTGATAGTTTTTGAGTTAACTACAATAGATAAAAATGAAGTAATTATTAGTAGGACACATAGTATTATACTAATGTTTTGTCTACCTAAAGTTATTTTTTTAAAATTTTTTTTCTTCATAATATTTCCCCAATTAACTCTAATTAACTATTGTTAATAACGTGTTAGAGTTTAAAGATTTTATGCATTATTTAAAACAGTATATTTTTGTAAAAATAATAAAAGGATAGGATGTTTAAGTAAATTTTCACTTATCAATTTATTGATAATCTGATTAATTTGATTTCTCTGCAAACTTTTAGACAAACTTACAGTAAATGATGCCCATTCGCTATCATCACCAACAGCATCCCTTGCTTTGACTTTAAAAGTATGTAATTTTCCTACCGTCCATTTATGTTCTACTGATATTTTTTCACCTGATGCATATGGTCCATACCATTGACTGCCACCGTCACCCCAGTCAATATAATAACTCAGCTCATCTCCATCTTCATCAGTTGTGTTTATATTGTATGAATATGAAATAAATGGAATAAAATTTTTTGGACCATCTATATTTGGTATATTTGGTGGATTATTTTCAACAATTTGGATGGCATGTGGGTCCGACCAATTACTTTGGGCTCCATTTATATCTTTAGCTTTTACCTTTATTTCATAATCACCTATTGTATCCCAAGTATGGGATGCAGTTACTGTTTCACCAGAGTTGTAAGGTCCAAGCCATTCACTACTGTTACCATCACCCCAGTTAAATATATAGAATATTTGCTCTCCATCAGGTTCAGTTGCTGATGATGAAAATGTATACATTTTGTGGAAGGCACCTCTACTTGGACCATTTGGTTTTGTTGGTGTTGATGGCGGATTACTTGTTATAACAGGAGCCATTGTAATATCCGGATTACCCCATAATGCTCCCCATTCAAAAGTTTCATATTTTAAATAATACCATAAATCATCTGTGTACATTTTAGTTAAAGCCCATTGATGCGCTTGACCTTGTGTGTAATCACCAGATGTGACACAGCTTGTGAAATAATAATCAAGTGATTGACTTGAGCCACTATTTGGATTATTCCAAGCATGCATTCCATATGCAACTTTTGTGGAACCAAGAAATCCTATACCACCTTTTTGTAGCATAGCTTGACCGATATTAAAATCATCAGTATCTGAATTGCTACAGGCATCTGCAAAAATAATAGCTGGATACTCATCATTTAAATAGTTGCATGTATCTGTATCAACAAAAGGTGTTGATGGATAATATTCGTAACAAGCATCAGGTGAACCATGGCCTGCCCAATCGACAAAAGCAAATGTACCACTTGACCAAACGTTTTTAACATTGTTATAATTTAAATCATAATCACATGGGTATGATGATTGCGTATCTTCATACAAACGTGTTTTTGTCCAATCCTCCATCCATGGATGATAGTTTGGATTTGTCTTATATTCCATTAAAACCGCATTATCTGTATCAGACCAGAAAAAAGCACCAAGAAGTAGAATATTTTTCTTGAAACTGTCTTCATCATTCATTTCATAAACAACAGATTTTTGACAAATATGTTCAACAGTTGCTGGATCACTCCATGGAATACGTCCGACATTAACCTCACCATAGAAATCAATTGGATCTGAATTTTCTCCCCATTGATGATTACCATTAGCATCCCATGATTGACTATCAGGTTTTGTTAATTCAGCATAATAAAAATCAGTTTCAGGTTGTCCATAACCAGTATTTTGTGCAGTGCGACGCATAGGCACATCATCATAGTTACCAATAATGCAAACATCCATAATACCCCATTGATCCGAGGGATATTTATCTCGTAAGAAATTTCTAATTTTTTCAGCTAAATCATAACCATCATAATTAGCGTTTATCCAAGTTTTAGTAACAACATTAACACTTTTACCTTTAACTGTTTCCCAATCTACTAATGAACTAACAGATGAAGTAAGGGAATCAAGTGTTATAATAACATAATCATATAAGTCTCTTCCCAATGGAGCGGTTGGATACCAATTCTTAGCTTGATCATAGTTTAAAATTATTTTTTCTGCTAATTTTTCTGTTTGAGGTAAATTATCAACCATAATATTTTCTTTTGAATAGTCCTCAGGATATGTATATTTAATATTCACAGTAATACCGGAATTATAAACTAGCTCTCCAGAAATTGGATAATATATAATTGGATTAATCCTAATGTCCACAAGATTGTATTTTCTGTAACCAGATGTTCTAACAAATTCTACAACTGAAGAAGGATAAGGCTGATTACTTCCATAAACTAAATTATAATTTTCATAATACTTATTTTGTTCTTGTTCATAAATTAATGGATCTTCTTTACCTATAACTCTTGGTAATTTAGTTGGATTAACATTATAAAAACCTGGGATTATTAAACTATTTTGGATTTCATAATCGACATCGATAAATATAGCTTCAGGCGGAATTGCAATGGAAAATATCTTTGAAGGAAGATTGGGTTTACCAGGTACTAATAATGAACCAAAATTTTCCAGACTTACTTCTTGACCGATATCAGTATTTTTAATTTCAAAATTACCAATTGTTATATCAACATTGATTGTTTCATTTTTTTTATTTTCAACTATATTTAATGCACTTACTAATACACTGCTTATCATCAGCATTATTAAAATTATACATATTGTTTTTTTTATCATTTTAACATCTCTCCTTATATCTCATAAAATTTATGAGCGTAAGAAGAATTATTTTGTATTTAATTTTTAATTCAAATTATATGTGATTTTTTAAATATTTTTAGACAATCAAGACATTTTCATGGTTTTAATTTTTTTAGCAGGTGGTAAAAAATTCTAAGAATTTAATACAAAAAATATTTGATATTTTTACATAATTATTTTACATTTCACTTTATAATGAACATATTGGAAATGTAAATCATGTGGTTTTGTTATTTTGTATCAACTTCTGAGAAAAATTAAATTTTTTTTTATTCACCTCCCGGGTTTATTTTAACATAGAATAAAAACAGCTTGCCGCCTCGATTTTGATTTAAATTACATTCTGGCCCATTTAATATAAAATGTGCTCTTATATTTCCAAATCCAAAAACCGTTCCTGTACTAATTGTTACTGTATCACCTGGTGCGATTGTATCAATATTACCTGTTGAATTACGACCGAAAAATATACTTCCTTCAATATTAATTTCCCAATCAATATTATCTGCTTCTGCTATTCCTTCATTTTTAATTGTTGTTTTAACGCTAAATAGTCCTCCTTTTATTGATTTAAGTTTTAAAATTGGAACATCCATAATAACAGAATATGGTTCTGTCCATCTACTTCTTGACTGTTCAACATCCATAGCTTTTGCTTTTATGCTGTAGCTTCCAATATTTGTCCAAGTGTGAGTTATTGTTACTTGATTTCCAGAATCAACAGGACCCACCCATTCGCTTTGGGTTTCATCGCCCCAGTCAAACATATAATATATTTGATCTCCTTCAGGATCATCACTTAATGCAGTAAATTCATATTCTTTATTTATCCTACCAACCGTCGGTCCATTAATAACTGGAATAGTCGGAGGATAACTGTTGCCTACTTGGATCGGAGTAATATATGGAATCTTATTGTATGCAGTAACAACAAGTATTGCCTCCTCCGTAAATTCAATGGGTTCAAAGAAATTAATCACAGCAATGTCATCTTCATCTGAATAACCATAACCAAGTAATTCATTGCCATTTGTAATTGCACATAAAGCATTTTCTACTCCAACAACTTCTAATTCGAATGTTTCTGCTCCAATTGAAATTATTTCATCGTGATTTACAGTCATTTCTTCAGGTGTATCAGTTCTAATTTGTAAAGATGGGTCACCAAAAACAGTCCATGCATCTGTCTCAATATATCCATCAGAACCATATTCATCATTCATATGCATACAGCCGTTGAAGGAAAGCGCACCAATTGTTGTTTTTTTATTATTTGCATAAGATTCAACTAATATGTCTATTATTTCATCCTGTGCATCCATAGGTGGATCCCAAGCTTGGCTTTTTGAAGACATAAAATTAGCAACAGAACCAGTAGGTTCTCCGTTATTATTATTTGTTGCTCTCATCCAAGCTTCTGCAAAACAAGTTCCGCCATCAAACTGTCCGTTGTAACAGGCAACTGAAACAACATATGGAAGCATATTATCATTAACTAGAGCATTTACATGGGTATTACTAAAACCAGTAGATCCCCAAGAAGTCATAGAACCATGACCACAATAATTCACTATACCTCTTCCTTCATTCAAAGCACTTGAAACCATGGCTGCAGTTCCCGTTGGATCATAAATCTGATCAACTAATGTATATGTGTATGCTAAAAGATCATCTCTGATATTGTCAATATGTTCGTTATCGTATTCTCCATCATCACCTGGTCCTAAATTAGATGCAACACCAGTACCTTTGTGATACCATTCAGCATTAAGTTGTGGATCGCGTTCATATTCTATGCTTCTAAGTACTTGAGTTGCGACTTGATCAGTATTTTCTGCTGAGAAACGACCTACAAAAAGATCAGGGTAATGATCATTTCCAAGAATGTATGAATAACTTGGGTCAGAACTAAAATAGCTTACAGTCAAAGATGGAATTTGATTAATATCTCCTACAAGTAGAACAAAAGTTAAATTATTATCATAATAATATTGTTCAATATATGTCTTTATTGCATTTGCAGCACCAATTGTTGATACATTTACCATTTCAGTTGGTACACCCTTTAATATTTTCCACTCATAAAATGGTATCATACTATCCCAAAAAGCATCATAAGTTATTATTAGCATGTTCCCTTGCTCTTCAACAGGTGTGTAACGATCTAGTAAACCATAGTTGATGAAATGATTTTTATATAATTGGTTAAAATTGGTTTCGACCTTTACTGGTAATTCTTCTCTATTTATTATATTACGTGTATCAGTTCCAATTGAAAACACTTCAACTGTTATATCTGTATAAAAACGCATTATTTTCGTAACTGGATTATATTGTATAGGATAGATTTTTACTACTTGTCCTCTAAAATCTCTTAGAATATATGGTTCATCAAGCTCAGCTATTTTACTTGGATAAAAATTATCTATGTTATACACATTTCCAAATTCAAATGGTATATCATCTGGATTGACTGTGCGTAATAAGTTTCCTTTTGAAGGTGCTATTAACACGTTACTGTATTCTTCATATGTTGAGCTTATAACCGTTACATCCATTTCTGCAGTATCCGGGATTATTATGCTACGGCAGATATTAGGAATATCTGGAGCACTGCTTGTTAAGATATTTGATTCACCATCTATTGAAATACGCATATAATTAATTCCATTAATTTCTATAGGTGTTTCGATAAAATTATTTATTTTATAGTTAATATCAATTTTATTTTCATTTGTTGTTACGTTTATTGTTATATTTTCAATATTATTAATCTTAGTAACACCATATATATTTGGTGTTAAGACTAATATTGAAAGTAAAATGGTAATTGTTAAAACTAGCGTCTTTCTAAATAATGTAGGTCTCATTTGTTTTTACCACCCCAATTAACAATTGATAATATTTCTGTATTTATAAATATATGCTTGGAGTATATAAAGGTCTAAGCTTAAAAAAAGGTTTTAAAGACTTAATACTCCTATTTTATGCTTTTTTAACATGTTTTTCAAATATTTTCAAGTTATGTTTTAATAATCTAATGAAAATAGACCATTGGTGAAAAAAACGAATAAAAAAATACCAGCAATTATAGGCTTTGTAGTATTCGTAATAATCCTAAATACTTCAATAACAACCTCTCAAGAGATAACCTCAATTCGAAGAAATCCAGTAGTACCAATAGAAAACCAACCTCCAGAAATAACTATTATTAATGGTACCACACACGGAAAAATTGGCATAACATATAACTACACATTCGTAACAACAGATCCAGATGGAGATGATGTTTATTATTGGATTAATTGGGAACCAGGATGCCCTGCTGTCTATTGGATTGGCCCATATCCTTCAGATCAAGTAATTAATCTTAGTCATACATTTACTCAAAAAGGCACTTATCAAATCTCATGTCAAGCAAAATATATATACAATGCAACAGGTGAGCCTGGATCTTTAACTGTCACTATGTCCAGAAGTAAATCTATTAATAGAACATTTATAAACATCCTCCAAAATTACATTAAAAATTATTCAAATCTATTTTCAATACTACAAAAATTACCAATAAAATTATAACTATTTTTTAATTTTAATTTTTATTTTTTTTAAAAAGTTTGTTAAAATATTTATTTTTATTTTAACACATAATTGATTTTTACTCTGAAAATTATATATGATATTCTCTAACATAGTTTTTAAATACTAGAAATTAAATTTGATATTGTAAGAGGTGGAGGTAAAATGAAAAATAGATTGGTTGGAATTTTAATTTGTACGCTGTTGATTTCTAATGTGTTTATTATAATAGATGCCAAAGAGGAATCATATATTAAAGAAAAAATCGAATCAATAATTTTTTCAGAGCCGAATATCCAAGAAAAAGATCAATATTTAACAGTTAATTTGGCAGAAACAACATCATATTTAATGAAACCAGGGAGACCTATTTTACCTATCTATACAAAAATATTTAAGTTTCCATTTGGAACAAAGATTAAGGCTGTAGAATGTAAGCCTTCGCAAATCACTCAAAAAGTTATAATTGGGGAGATTCAAACCACACCAGAACCTGTTCTTTTAATGGACTTGAATAATTTTGAGGAAAACAAGGCTTTTGAGGAGCTTGTAATCAAAGATAATGCAGTTTATAATAGTATGGACTTCTTCCCAAATAGTTGGTACGATTATAAGGTAGGCTGTGGTATTGATGATTATAATCATGTGGTTTTTTTAACAGTTCAATTTTATCCTGTTAGATATTCCCCAGGTAAAAATATGATTCAATATGCAAATAATGTTGAGATTAAAGTAGAATATCAAGAGCCTATTAAACCAATTGTTTTTCCAGATGTATATGACATGGTTGTAATAACTCCTTCAGAATTTTCTGAAAAATTACAACCATTAGTTGATTATAAAAACGATTGTAATGTAGCTACTAAACTTGTTACTCTTGACGAAATTTATAACGGATTTTATTTTCCCGCAACAGGACGAGATAACCAAGAAAAAATAAAGTACTTCATAAAAAATGCAATAGAACAATGGGACATCATATATGTTCTTTTAGCCGGTGGAGCAAATAAAATTCCTGTAAGAATGTCATATGTTCAAGATAATAAAGAGCTTAGTATTATTAGTGATTTATATTACGCTGATATTTACGATGATTATAGTAATTTTTGTAGTTGGGATTCAAATAGTAATAACATATTTGGGGAATATAGTTATCAGGGAAGAACTGATTTTGTTGATCTTTATCCAGATGTTCATCTTGGCAGACTAAACTTCAGGCAATCAAGTGTTGTAAGTGGAGTAGTAAATAAGATTATTAATTATGAATCAACTGGGGCTTATATGGAGGATTGGTTTCAAAATTTCGTAGTATGCGGTGGTGATACATTCGAAGATTCCAGTAATGTGGACGAGGGTGAGTATCTAAATCAAAATGCAATTGATATAATGGCTGGTTTTATTCCTAATAAAATCTGGGCGACTAACGGAAAGTTACAATTTGCAATAAATATGGATAGTGCTATTGAAAATGGAACAGGTTTTTTTTATATGACTGGACATGGAACAAATATAACTTGGGCGACGCATCCGCATAATGATTTTGTAACATGGTGGCCTATTGGTTCATATTTTTATCTTAGGGCTGAGGTACTTAATAATCAAGAAAAATTACCGATTTTTATAATTGGAGGATGTTCAAATTGTGAATTTTCAGGGGATAATTGTTTAGGATGGTCATTTGTAAAAAATCCTAATGGAGGAGGAATTGCATCATATGGTAACTCTGCTTTAGGCTGGGGTTATACTGGTTATGGATGCACTTCTGGTTTAACTGGTGGAATGGAACTAAGTGCGTTTAAGGCTTATAGTGATCAAAACGCAAAAACCACTGGTGAATTATGGACGAAGGCATTGAATAATTATCTTAATGAATTTGGGGCCTGGTTCGCATATGACTATAAAACAGTGGAAGAATGGTTGTCATTTAGTGACCCATCTACATACATTGCAAAGGTATCTGATAAACCAAATATACCTGATAAACCCACTGGTCCAACTTCTGGAGAAGTGGAAACAGAATATACTTATACGACTTTGACTACCGATCCTGATGATGATTTGATAAAGTATTGCTTTGATTGGGATGATGAAAGCATTACTTGGACAGATTGGTTAGAATCAGGGGAAAATGCTTCAATAAATCATATTTGGAAAAAACCAGGTGTTTATAAGATTAAAGTAAAAGCTCGAGATGCATATGGACTTGATAGTCAATGGTCTGATTCATTGTCAGTAAATATTACGTCTCAGGGGCCTTTTCTTGATATTTTAAAGATTAAGGGTGGTTTTACAAAAGTAAAAACAGTTATTAAAAACATTGGTTCACTTCCAGCAAATAATACTAATTATAGCATTTCTGTTATTGGTGGAATGCTGGGGATGATAGATGCATTAGCAGAAGAAACCATTGAAACTTTAGAAGTAGACGAAGAAATAACTGTAAGTGCAAACAAAATATTTGGATTTGGAATAATCAATGTGACTGTATCAGCAACTGCTCCTACTGGAAATATAGCTACCAAGTCAGCACGTGGATTTGTATTAGGACCTCTTATAATTGTTCTATAATAAACTACTTTCTTCTTTTTTTATATTATTTTTATATCTTTGGATTTAAAAATATAGTTTATATTTAAAGGATATTAAGTGTAAGAAAAAATATTGTTTTATAAATTATTAATTAAAGATTAGACAAGTTTATAATGAGTTTTTGAATTTTGAAACTAAATTAAAAGGGCCCATGAGGTAGTCTGGACATCCTACTGGCCTTCGGAGCCGGATACCGGGGTTCGAATCCCCGTAGGCCCGTTTTTTCAATTAAAAATTGCTTGTTATTTTACCAAAAAGATAAATTTATACAAAAATTATATATATAATTTCATACAGAGTATATCATAGGGGATCTGGAATTAAATGTTTTCTTCCTTTCATCCATCCACCCTCCAGATTCCTTATCCCTTCTCTTATAAAAAAGAAAATTAATAATTTTTTTCATTTACAAAAAATTAAATAAAATAAAAAAAAAATTAGGAATACTTACCTCTAAGTTTGCGTCTTTCAACTTTTACATCTGCAGGAGCAACAATCATTAAGTTATTACCAATACCTGCAATATCACCGTTTATTTCCTTTGCCAATTCTTTAAGCTCATTTGTAATTCTTTTCAAAATAACATCTTCTTCAGCAATAGGTGAAAAATCAAGAATTAAAACATTACCGCCATAAACATAATCAGTAAACTCTTTTAAATCCTCATATCTTTGAATCTCACCAACTCTAACATACATCCTAGCTTCACCTGATGATTCCCCTGCAGTTGATTCAACATATTTTTCTAAATCAACGTAACCTTCAATATCAGATGATTTTTTATCACCAAATAATTTTCCAACAACGCCCATATTAATTCTCAACTCCAGATTTTAACGCGTACTGTAAATATATAATTATGTTTATAAACCTTGTGAGAAAAACTTATCAGAGTTCACTTACTTTTTGACGTAAAATTCCATATATCATCGCCAACATAATGTATAATCCTTACTGCTTTTCCTTTGTTCTTATTAATCATTTCTTCACTGTTCATAATAGCAATACCAACTGCTAATGGCTTACGATGTTTTTCATCACAAATCCAAACAGGATCAAACTTAGAAATACTCCTTTCTGCATCAACTATTCCTGGTGCCATAACATCTGCTCCATTTGCAACAAATTTAACAGCACCCATGTCCACAACAACAAATTTCTTATTTGGTTTATATCTATTTAGTCCATGTAAAGTAAAGAATATTTTGTTTTTATAAAGCATGAAATCGGGTTCATTGTCTACAAAAATAATATTTAATCCTTCAGATTCAGCTATTTCAACAAAAGATTTTTTATTAAAAAAATTATCATCATAATAATTTTTTAATTCATTTTGAAAGATCTTGATTTCTTTAGATTTAAGGTTATGTCTATTTTTTAATACTACGCACATGATTAAAGTCATTTTTTGTATGTTTATAAGATTTGGCTTAAATTATTTTTATAGGCCCAAACTCTTATAAATAAGATATCTATTTCGTGTCGCAAAAGGTTATAAAAATGGAAAAACCATTGAAAATATTACATGCAAGTCTAAACAATCGTGTAATGGTTGAACTACGAGGTGGTCGTGGCTACCATGGTACTTTAGACGGTTATGATGTTCCTCACATGAACTTAGTTTTAAAAAATGCAGAGGAGATGGTAAATGGACAATCCGCTGCTAAACATAGTACTGTCATTGTTAGGGGAGATAATATAATTTATGTTTCACCATAAATAGGGGAATAAATTATGACTAAAGGAACAGCATCAAAAATGGGGGGCAAAAGAACTCATACTATTTGCAGAAGATGTGGTAAACACTCATTTCATCTTCAAAAGAGAGTATGTGCTTCTTGTGGATTTGGTGCTACCAGTAAAATTAGACATTACAACTGGATAAAAAATAGAGATTAAATTCTATATTTTTCAATTTTTTATTAAGGATATCCTCCAATTTTAAGAGTTGGATCTCCAAACAAAATCCAAGTTGAAACAACTTGATCATCTACCCAGGACTCATTACTTAGTTCTGAATTCCAATCAACTGGATAAGTTTCAATATACCATTTAATTGCATTGGTCCAAGTATCTCCAATAATTTCAATTTTATTTTGACCATATTGTTTGAAAAACTCAACCTCTAGCTCGTTTATACCACCCGCAAAAGAAATAGGTTTATCCTCTTTTGTATGACCCAAAGCTGTACAGCCTATGGTAGCAATTGAACCTCCACCAACTTTTCTTGTCATCTGCCAACCCCAACATTCAGGAATATACTCAACACGAGTTCTTTTTGTTTTATTAAAATAATTAAAAATTGTCACATCAAATTGTAAATTATGACAACCGCTAACAACACAAACTGGTAATTTTCTTCCATTTCTAAGTCTTGCAATTTCAAAAGATCTAAAAGGTTCAACTCTACCTGTTCCATTTGGAAAGTTATTAGTCCAAAGCATTGGACAACCATGACCGACAAAATAAACAAACCCAGACCCTTTATTCATAGCTTGTGTAATATTCTTCCAATGAGTTAGGGTACCATCTGATGTATATAGTCTAATTGGATTAAAACCAGTCATATTTTCAATAGCTCTATCACCGTAGAATTCACCCTCAAAACCTACCCAGGCAGGATTATTCTTTTCAGGATAAGTATCTCCTGCTGCTACAATCATGTTGTTGAACCATGATTCTTCTTTTTGATTTTTATTTTCATAAGTAATTATTTTATAAACCATTAATCTTACTTCAAATCTATTTTGACATGGAAGTCTGCCAATTGAAACATCAGGGTTTAGATCAATAAATTTATCTTCTGGTTGACTACCATATAACCATTCACCAAATTTACCATCTCCATCTGAATCCCAATTACAAAATTCACCTTCTGAATCATAAATATCAGCATAATAAAGATCAGAAATAATTTTTGGTTCCCAATCATTTCCTAAATGAATATATCTAACCGGTAAATGCCACATATTTGTTTGACTTATTTTACCTCCAAATAATAATACGTATTTTATACCCCAATTTTCAATTGCATCTTTGATAAATATTTTTATTTTTTCAGGTTTATCCCTTCCCAAACTACTGTTTTCATAAGAATAAATTTCTTTAAGTGTTACTAGATTAGTCTTAATTCCGTGTTTTTCTTTATGATTCACTAATGGTTTAACTAACCTCTTAAAATATATTGGACAAATAATTAAAAAATCATAACTATCATCTGAATTAAAAAAATTATCCTTTGAATAAATTTCATAAATTGATTTTTTTATATTCTGCCCATTTATTAATGGTAAAAATATCATGCCAATTAATAAAATTAATATCACAGTTAGTTTAAATTTCCTATATAATTTATTATCCATTTTAATTCCCCCCATTATCATTGTGTCATCTTTATATATATACAGGTTTATAAATTTTATCTAAATATTTTATTGTATTACTAAAAACTCTTATATTACATTTACAATGCAATTTTTCTAAATGGAAGGAAAAAAATGCAGATTTTATTGCTATAAAAATACAAGAGCGGAAAACCAATTTAAAAAAAAGACAATGGATAAACTCGAGTTAGTTGTTTTTGATATGGATGGAGTACTTACAGACATAATAAGTTCTTGGAAATATATTCACGATTATTTTAAAACATCAAATAAAAGATCTGTTAATGAATATCTTAAAGGTAAAATCGACGATATGGAATTTATAAAGAGGGATTCATCTCTTTGGATAGAAAATAATAAACCCATAACTAGAAAAAAACTAACTAATATTTTATCAGATGTACCAATTATGAATGGCGCAAAAAAATGTATTGGTATTTTAAAAAAGAATAAAATAAAGACTGCAATAGTAAGTGCCGGTATTGATATACTTGCTGATAAAGTTGCAAAAGAACTCGGAATTGATTATGTGTATTCCAATGGTGTAAAAATCGATAAAAAAGGGTACTTAACCGGTGTAGGTATTCTTAATGTTAGATTAATGTATAAAGACGAGGCAGTCTTAAAAGTATCAAAGCAACTAAATATTCCTCTACAAAGAATTGCTACGGTTGGTAACTCATGTTTTGACATTCCAATGTTTAATCTATCTGGTTTTGCTATTGCTTTTAATCCAGAGGATGATTGTATAAAAGAATCAGCTGATGTAATAGTAAAAGGAAAAGATTTAACTAAAATTCTACCTTATCTTGAAAATTATATAAAGTAAAATTCACTACAAAAATAGAGATTTTTAAATAATAAAAGATTATTACGTATGTTAACAAGTCTCTTAGGAGTTTTAAAAATGAATGAAAAAAAGAAAGAAAGATGTGTATTAACAAATGTAATTGAAACTGAAATGGATATATTAAAAAGACACATTCATATTCTAAAAACTGTACAAGAACATCAACCTATGGGAATCATAAAATTATCGGAACTGACAAACTATCCACAACATATGGTAAGATATTCTCTAAGAATTCTTGAACAAGACGGCCTTATAGAACCATCCTCACAAGGGGCAGTAACAACTGATAAAGTGACAAAGACTTTGACTACCTTAAAACGGATACTTAGTGAAATAAGTAAAACAGCGGATGATATTAAAAAAGATCTTGAATAAAAAATTGTTGTATATTCATTTTTGCCGCGGTAACTCAGTAGGGAGAGTGCACGGCTGAAGACCGTGATGTCGGGGGTTCAATTCCCTCCTGCGGCATACAGAAAAATGTTACATATTTTGGTCAAACTCAAAATTTACTAGTTTGAATAAAAAATTTAACAAAGTTTTTTTATTTTTTCTTCTATGTATTAAATAGATTAAAAAATTATTTTAACATCACTGAAAATTCGCTTATTTAAAAAAATGTAAATAAAAACACAACATACAAATTAATAATTATTCCTATTGCACCACATATTCCACCAGCAAGTCCATATTCATTATCACCATCTTTTACTGCTTTAATAGCAAGAATTATTGCTAAAGGACCTAAAAATAAACTGAGATAAAGTCCATTTGAAAGAAATACGCTTAAAATCCCTAAAATCAAGGCTATTATTCCAGCAGTTGTAGATTTTCTTTTTATTCCATATTTCTTTTTCTCTTCTCCAAGTCCTAGCCATCCACTTACAACACACATCAAACCAATAAAAGCAAGAACAACTCCGATAATCATCCAGTTTTCCCCTAAGAAAAGTAAAGGACCTCCGACAAGAAGCATTCCTAAACCAACATACAATAAAATTCTATATTCTCTAACTCTACCTGGGCTTCCAAACGTATCTTCGGATAGTTTCATCTTATCATCATTCATTTTATTTTCCTTTTATAATAACTAATAATATTGAGATGTTCCATGACTAAAAATTCTCCAACCTTCAAATTCTCCATACAAAAGATATCTGCCATGATGTGGGGCTTTAACTTTCAAATAATCTCCAATTCCTATTAAGTTGTCATCTGAAGTATCTTTCCAATAGATTTGATATTGGTCATCTTCAACTAAGTTATCTTCGGTAAATTCCTCTTGACCCTTTTTAATTGCTTTCATTTCAACTTCAGTCTCTGTTCCTTCTATATTCAAAGTCCATGTTATTTCTTCTATATTAAGTGGACCTCCTCGAGTAATTTCCCATGTTACAATCTTTGAAGTTGTATTTGTTTCATTTACTACTGCATTCATATATTTTTCATTTCTTTCCCGAAATTCATTCCATGTATTACTCATTTCACCACTTTTTTGTATCATCATAATTCCTTGAATTATCATAGCAATAATGAAAATTGCTACAAATATCCAGAAAAACGTCATTTTTTTCATTTCATTCTGCATTCTTACAATAACAGAAAAAAGAAGCAACACTTATATTTTTTTGCGACCCGAATAAGTGCTGATTTAATAGCTTCCGTCGAGGCAGTGCCTAGTTCTTGTGCAATCTTACGTGCAAGTGCATTATAGTTTATTATGTCCTGTCCCAAAGCTTTTTGAATGAACAGTTTCCTTTGAAAATAAGTGGCAACTTCTCGAGTGATCGATATTTGACGCACACAGAGCATAATAGCCTTATTTTGATTCAAATTTTACTATGGATTTTAAATAAAAAATCGTTAATTAGAGTTAACGAGACCATTATGACAAAAACCTTGTTTGGAATTATCGCAATACTTTTGCTGACCGTACTTCCAGTATCCGTTTGTGCAACTGGTCGGACATACTCCAATGCAGATATTCAGCTACTCAGCACAGGATACACAGTTGAGAGTATCAATGGCACACATCAAACAAAGATAGGGACGGGACAAGATGATACCATCGTACTTTTTGGAACATACTTTTGGTTCTATAATTTCGCTGTTTATGCCAATGGTCAAAAGATTCCCCAAGGATCCGGTTGGCATACCAAAGTCGAGATTACTGGGTTTAATGGATGGATGTCAGGCCAGAAACACAAT
>Ga0209635_10000867_pt1 | contig 21905 bp, 18 predicted proteins | sample DeeMarSWOR230_32_FD_187463 | JGI IMG/M metagenome (GOLD analysis project Ga0209635, IMG submission 187463) | Marine sediment microbial communities from White Oak River estuary, North Carolina - WOR-2-30_32 (SPAdes) (version 2) | ecosystem: Environmental > Aquatic > Marine > Intertidal zone >...
GCCTTTTTTAAACACCAACCGAACGATTCTAATAGCCTGAGTCACAGCTTTGTTCTATCTGTATATGAAGATACTTCTGGAATATTCTGGATCGGGACCTTCAATGGCGGATTAAACAGGTATGATCCAATGACAGGAAAATTTAAATATTACCGCAGTAATCCGACTAATCCCCTTAGTCTTAGTCATGATGTGGTGAGAGTTATTTATGAAGATAGGTCAGGTAATCTCTGGATAGGCACCGATGGAGGATTGAATAGATTCGATCGGGTGAAAGAAGAATTTATTCAATATCGTCATGATCCATCTGATCCATACAGTATCAGTCATGATGTGATTAGATCAATATTTGAAGACCGTTCAGGAGTTCTTTGGATTGGTACAAATGCCGGGGGATTATGCCGTTTTGATAGAAAACGAGAGATATTTATTTCATATACTAAAAATGTTCTTGATCCGCGCAGTATTAGTCACAATTCGATTCGGTCAATTTATCAGGATCGTTCCGGAACATTATGGATTGGTACCTATGGGGGTGGTTTGAACAGGCTTATAGAGAATTCTCCCGATTCGAAGCCGGGATTTGCCCATTACTCAGCAGCACAGGGTTACCTTAGTGATGATCGGGTTCTTGATATTTATGAGGACAGTTCGGGAATATTATGGATCGGTACGGATGGTGGTGGATTGAACGCCTATAATAAGGAAGTAGATCGATTTTTTCATTATCGGCATGATCGTTTTGATGACATGAGTCTCGGTAATGATCACATTCTTGTCATTTATGAGGATCGTTCGGGAGTATTATGGTTTGGCACCTATGGGGGTGGTCTGAACAAATTAAGTAATAAGAAACGTTTTATTCATTATAAGACAGATCCTTATAATCAAAATAGTTTGAGTCAGAATATAGTCTGGTCTATATATCAGGATAACGATGGGATACTATGGATTGGTACCCACGGGGGTGGTCTGAACAAATTTAATCGTCAAACAAACAAATGGACCCATTATCTCCATGATCCAAATGATTCAAATAGTATCAGCAATAATATTGTGAGAGTCATTTATGAGGATGGCAATGGGATGCTATGGATGGGAACTCATGGTGGTGGATTAAACAGTTTTGATAAGAAAACCGGGAAATTTACCGCATATATGTATCATCCGGATAATCCATACAGTATAAGTCATAATGAGATCAGATCAATTTATGAAGATCGAGAAGGGTGGTTATGGATTGGTACCAATGGTGGAGGATTGAATAGATTTAACCGGAACAATGGGAATTTTTCCAGGTATTTGTCCGATCCGAACAACCCTGTTAGTTTAAGTAATAATTACGTGCGAGTTATCTATCAGGATAATGAAGGCATCTTCTGGATTGGAACTCAGGGGGGAGGCTTAAACAGGTTTGACAAAAGAACCGGAGAATTTAAGCATTATCGGACAAATCTCCTGGATTCCCTCAGCTTAAGTAACGATTTTATTTTTGCTATTTTTGAAGATAATGAAAAAAATCTGTGGATTGGAACCTGGGGAGGAGGTCTCAATAAATTTAACAAAAAGAATGAAACTTTTAAGCGCTATACCACTCAGGATGGTCTGGCTGATAATCAAATATATGGAATTTTAGAGGATGAAGATAAAAAACTCTGGATCAGTACCAACCGGGGTCTTTCGAAATTTGATCCCTATACTGAAACTTTCCGGACCTATACTACGCAGGATGGATTGCAGAGTAATGAGTTTAATGGGGGTGCATTTTATAAAAGTGTAAAGGGAGAAATGTTTTTTGGCGGGATTAACGGTTTAAATGCTTTTTATCCTGATGAAATTATTGAAAATCAATTTAATCCTCCGGTAGTGATTACCTCCTTCTGCATTTTTAATAAAGCGGTGGACTTCGGTCAACCTGTGGATGAGATCAAGGAGATTAAGCTATCCTATCAGGACTATTATTTCTGCTTTGATTTTGCCTGTTTAGATTTTACCGCACCCCTGAAGAATAAATATGCCTATAAAATGGAGGGTCTGGATGATAACTGGATATATACTGATGCAAGCAGACGATTTGCAAGTTTCACAACACTGGCTCCGGGAAAGTATACTTTTTATGTAAAAGCATCCAATAGTGATGGGATTTGGTCGGAGGATATTGTCTCCATTAAACTCACCATTTCCCCTCCTTATTGGCAATCCTGGTGGTTTCGAACAATCATTGTTCTAGTACTATTATTATTGGTTTTCTTTATATACAGGAGAAGAATTCGATATCTGGAAAGAAAAAGAATAGAATTAGAAGAACGGGTGAAGGAAAGGACCACCGCTGCCCAGGCACTTCAGGCGGCACTGAGTGAAGTGGAGCATTTGAAAAATCGTCTTTATGCCGAGAATGTCTATCTGCAGGATGAGATCAAGCTGGTACATAACTTTAAAAATATCATTACCAAAAACAAGTCACTTATCCAGATTTTACACAAAATTGAACAGGTAGCGGTAACCGATGCCACCGTTCTTATTTTGGGTGAATCGGGTACTGGAAAAGAGCTGCTGGCCAGGGCAGTTCATAATATTAGTGAGCGATGTAACCGCCCGTTAGTTAAAGTTAATTGTTCTGCCTTACCTGCAAATCTTATTGAGAGTGAGCTTTTTGGTCATGAGAAAGGTGCCTTTACTGGGGCAGTCCAGCGAAAGATCGGAAGATTTGAACTCGCCAACGAAGGTACTATATTCCTGGATGAAATTGGTGAACTTCCCTTTGATGTACAAGCCAAATTACTCAGAGTTTTACAGGAAGGTGAATTTGAGCGGGTAGGAAGCTCCCAGACCATCAAAGTGGATGTCAGAGTGATTACGGCTACTAATCGGGATCTGGAGAAGGAGGTAAAAAATGGAAGATTCCGGGAAGATCTGTTCTATAGGTTAAATGTATTCCCCATTGGTATTCCCCCGCTACGGGAACGGAAGGAAGATATTCCCCTGCTGGTGAATCATTTTCTACAAAAATATGGACAAAAGTTCGGGAAAAAAATTGATAAAATTCCGCCGCACCTTTTCGATAAACTGACTGATTATAACTGGCCTGGCAATGTGCGGGAGCTGGAAAATGTGATAGAACATGCCATGATCATTAGTCCGCCTGACCAAATTGTACTGGGAGGTTGGTTACCTAAAAATGGCAATAACATTCGTCCGTCGCATTTCCAGACTTTAGAGGAGAATGAGCGATTACATATTCTGAAGGCATTAGAAAAAACCAGTTGGCGAGTAAGCGGAGAGAATGGTGCTGCGAAAATATTAGGAATTAATCCCAAGACCCTGGAATCCCGCATGAAAAAACTGAATATTCAACGAAAGGATTTCTGAAATATCAGGAATTTCTGATATTTCAGGAAGATATCTCACCTTAATTTCAAATTTCTTTAAAATATCATCCTCTTATAATCTTATTATTATCAAATACTTATGAATCATTAATAGGGAATGGTGATTCTTTGGCACATTATTTGAAATATTCTAAACTGAATGCAAAAATAACTGAAAGGAGGATGAAATGAAACATCCACAATATTTAATTCTTATTCTATTGGTTGCTTTGGTATCATTTTCTTGGAGTCAAGAAGGAATTCAAGATACAGAAGCAGATTGGACGGCATTCAGCAAGAACTTGGTGCGGGCATTAGCTACTCCAAATGAAGGCCTGCAGATATCGGCCATGTCGATGGTTGTCAGATATGGTGAGAATCTTGATGTAAATGATGCGGTATTCGATGTAGTCAGGATCTTCCGTAATCAAAAGAATACCAAAATTCGTCAGCTTGCCTTGGTTACTCTTCATAAGATGGAAAATAAGTGGGCGATGGATTTCCTGAAAAGAAATCTTAAATTTGAAGAAGATGAAATCATCCTGAATCAAAGTCGTTGTGTCATTTACAATTACCTGGCAAAAAATACTGGACCGCAGCAGACTCTTGAAGAAAACCTGCTTGCCAATGATGAAAGATAATCATCTTTCAAAATTCTTTTTAAGATCCTGATGCATCATGGTTGAAGCATCAGGATCTTGTTATAATAGTTAATCAACCCTTTGAAGTAAAAGATCATATAAGTAAATTTCTTGAGTGACTATCGGAAAATTTGTAGGTAAATAACAAACTGGAGTCTTATTTTTTTTTCCTTTACTTGATTGGTTTTAACAGCCGGGAATGAGAGAGGGATAATCAGTATTAAAGTCTATATTGAAATAACCGGAAAAATAAATCTGTTAGATATTGGATGATGAATCATGCAGGAAAATTCCGATTTTTTGAAAATAACCGATGAAAATTTTAATAGTGAAGTTTTAGAATGTGATAAACCTGTTCTGGTTGAAATTAAAGCAAATTGGTGTGGATGCTGTCATATTATGAAACCAATAGTTGAAAAACTGGGAGAGGAATTAAAAGGAAAATTAAAAATAGGTGTGGTTGATATTGATACGAATGAGAAAGTGGCAAAGGATTACGGAGTGAGTGAACTTCCGATTATACTCCTTTTTAAAAATGGCGAATTAGTTGATCATCTCATCGGATTAATATCTACAAATGAATTCCTGAAACGGATTAAATCACATCTTGTGTAAATTAAATTATACCGGCTTTGAATACGTAGAAAGCACCGATAGCAAGAATACCCAGCAGTACTAAGTACCTGATAAACTCTCCCCTGGTCATTATTGGTTTGTTCTTACCCCATTCTTTTATAGCCCTATCCCCAAAGACATGAACACTACTACATTTTCCACAGATATAATTCGGGGGATAATCATATGGTTTTAAACGCTTCAGACAGGAGGGACACATAAAACGGCCCTTATACCATCTTCGCCAAATGAGGTCATTTTTCATGAGAAGGTAATCTATCGGTTTGCGAAAGGTGATAATAGCTAAACTGGTTATAATGAGAAAAACGAGAACAAAGTATTTGAAAACAAATTGGGTAATATCTTTTGATAGCTCAATGATGATACTTTCCATAGTTACCTAATTTCTCCTCCTGGTGCGAAGTCAATTTTTTCATATTACACCTAATATTATTATTAAATATATCGACTGAATTTTTCTTTTCTTTATAGGGTGATACTTAATTATTTCAGGTTTAATCATTGTTTACCATAATTTTTAGGATTCATCACAAAATTGGTTACCTGAGAAATTAGATACAAGAGTATGTTTTTAACCGGCGAAATTATGTCTGAGTCCGGCAATTGCCGGACGAGTTTATTTCGCCGGAGGACTTTTTGGTTACTTTTTGGTCCGTCAAAAAGTAACAAAGAAAAGATATCTTTATGTAGAAGACAGAAATGATCATTTTAAATTTGGGAACGAAATTATATTGTGTCAGCTCAATCTTTAAAAGAAGTGATGAAGTAAGCTGTATTTTAACGATCAGTTAGATTCTATTTAAAAATTTTAATGCATTGATAAGGTATAAAAAATGCATTGTATATTAACTTTTATGAATTCAGGTACTTATTATTGTGATGAACCATTTTTAGAAGTTTCCTTTAATGATAATTCTGGAAAAGATGAGTTTGTAATGGGGCACTTGGATCATTAATTTTATTTAAAAGGAGATAAAAATGTCGTTCAATGAAAGGCTGGCTGACCGAATTCATGCCTTGTTAAAAGAAAGGTCCGGGATGACTGCGAAAAAGATGTTTGGTGGAATTGGATTTCTGCTCAATGGGCATATGTGTTGTGGGGTTTATAAAGATAATCTGATTCTGCGGGTAGGTGAAGATATGGCAGAAACTTTGCTAGAAAATGAGCATGTGAAACAATTCGATATTACAGGAAGGGCGATGAAAGGGTGGGTGATGGTAGAGTCTGAGGGGTATCAAAATGATAAGGATTTGAGAGAATTTGTAAAGCTGTCTGTGAAGTTCGTCGAAAAGATGCCAGCAAAGTGAGACCAATTTTTTTGTTTTACAAAATTATTATATTATATTTAATGATTCAAAAAAGCAAAGTTCTATTCATCTTAAAATGGAGGTAGATTATGAAGTTTTTGGTGTTATTTATATTCTTAGTCATGATTTCCTGCTCAACCCAGGATAATGGTGAAAAAAATGATACAATGGTAAAGGGGGAGCAGATCACATACAGTGCGGGAGAGGTCGATCTTAAAGGTTATCTGGCGTATGATCAAAATATAAAAGGCCAGCGACCGGGAATACTGGTGGTACACGAATGGTGGGGACATAACGAGTATGCTCGGAAACGTGCCAGGATGTTAGCAGAGATGGGTTATACCGCTCTGGCGGTGGATATGTATGGTGAGGGAAAACAGGCCTCTCACCCGGATGATGCCCAGAAGTTTGCCGGTGAAGTTTTTCAAAATATTGCCACAGGTGAAACTCGATTCATGGCGGCCCTTGAATTACTCAGAAACCACCAGACCACCGACCCCGAAAAAATTGCCGCCATTGGTTACTGCTTTGGTGGGTCTGTGGTGCTTCATATGGCTAGAATCGGGACAGATCTGGATGGTGTGGTCAGTTTTCATGGTGGTCTCAGTCCGGTCCGGAAAGCGGAACCCGGGATGGTAAAGGCTACAATCCTTGTCTGTAATGGTGCTGATGACAAGATGGTAACACCTGATCAGATTGATGCTTTCAGGGAGGAAATGGAAGTGGCACAGGTTGAGTATGAGCTTATCAACTACCAGGGTGCTATGCATAGTTTTACTAACCCGGATGCCGATAAGTTTGCCAAGGAATTTAATCTGCCCCTGGCCTATAACGCCGAGGCGGATCAACAATCCTGGCAAAAGATGAGTGAATTTCTTTCGAGTCTGTTTCAATAAGTTTGTATAGCTTTTCACCCAGGAAGTATTGTCCATTATCTGATGGATAAGAATATTTGGAATGAAAATATGAAAAGTGTAAAAGTGGCAGCTGCGCAATTATCACCCCTGTTTATGAATAAAAAGGCGACCACAGATAAAGCCTGTCATGCCATAGAGGAGGCTGCAGCGAAGGGTGCCAGGCTGATTGTCTTTCCGGAAGCTTTTATTCCCAATTATCCTGATTGGGTATGGGTTATTCCCGGAAACAAGAAGCCCATGTTAAATGACCTGTACATTAATTTTGTTGAAAACGCTATCACCATCCCAGATGAAACGACTCGGAAATTATGTTCAGCAGCAAAAAAGTCCAATATAAATGTCGTAATAGGTATAAACGAACGAAATTCAGAAGCCAGTAACAGCACACTTTATAATACGATCTTATATATAGATGAAAATGGTAAAATTCTTGGTAAACATCGTAAATTGATACCCACCGGCAATGAACGGTTAATATGGGGCCAGGGTGATGGTAGTAACCTGGAAGTTTATCAGAGTCAGATTGGAAAACTGGGTGGATTAATTTGCTGGGAAAATTACATGCCTCTGGCACGCTATACCATGTATGCCGGCGGAGTCCAGATTTATGTGGCACCAACCTGGGACTCCAGTGATGCCTGGTTGATCAGTTTAAGACACATTGCCAGGGAAGGTGGAATGTATGTTATTGGCGTTTGTAGCGCTATCCCGATGAATGCTATTCCTGATGATTATGAGTTTAAAAAGTTATATCCGGAGACAAAATCCTGGGTAAACGTAGGAAATAGTTGTATTGTTGATCCCAGAGGTGAATTTGTTAGTGGTCCGGTGAAGGAAAAAGAGCAAGTTCTCTATGCCGAGATAAATCATGATCTTCTCATTTCTAGCAAATGGATGTTTGATGTAGCCGGACACTATGCCAGACCGGATGTGTTTAAATTTAAAGTCAATACGGCGTCTCAAAATATGATAGACTTTGTACCTGTTAATAGAGAATAATATTGATTTTTGAGATGTATGGTCATTAGTAATTTAAGTTTATTTAAACCTGAACGACTATATAAAGCCAAACATTTCATTGATCTCTTTAAATAACGGAGGTATTAATATGAAAAGTCTATTGAGTTTGTTCATTGTTCTGGTGTTGTTCTTTATGGCTCAAAATCTCACTGCTCAGGTTTCTGCCACAGTTGCAGTAGAGGAAATGGTATTCTGCGCAGCGGTGGAAGAGCGGGTACCGATTGGTGCAGATACCGTATTTTTAGGTACTGTAGGTACAGTTTATTGCTTCACCAAGCTATCGAGTTCGGAGGATTCCACCACTATTGCCCATGTCTGGTATTATAATGATCAGGAAATGGCCCGGATTAATTTGAATGTTCTGGCAAAATCCTGGCGTACCTGGAGCTCCAAAACAATTTTGGAAGAATGGGTTGGTAAATGGCGGGTAGATGTGGTATCAGAAGCCGGGGAAGTGGTAGAGAGTAAAGAGTTTGAAGTAAAATAGTATATTAACGCTCACACTTCGAATCATATAGACTGTTTCATTATACAGGGGACTTATGCCAAAGGCATCCCTGTGGGAAAATCCCTTGGCCGTTTTTAGGCGTGGGGATTCCTCCGTGGGAGTCCCTCTTACCTCCCTTGGTGTACTATAGATATCGCCAGTTGAGGGTCGCGCATTGCAAGATTAAGTTTTCACCTTTCTTGAATCATCAGGTTCAAATTTTTAAAATAATTCTATACAATATTGCATTTTAATTGCAAAATTGTATAAATTATACTATGATAAAAAGAATACTGGCAGACAAAGCGGTGTTATTAAGTCGAAAGTATCCAGTTGTAACCATTACTGGTCCCAGACAATCTGGCAAAACTACATTAGTACAATACGTATTTAAGGATCATTTATATTTCACACTGGAAAATCCTGAAACTCGCAGTTTAGTGCAGAATGATCCTAATGGATTTTTTACAACACATAAAAATAAAAAGTTAATAATTGACGAGATTCAATACATCCCGGAAGTATTGTCTTATATACAAGTCATTACAGACAAGGAAAAAATAACCGGGCAATTTATTTTAACTGGATCACAAAGTTTAGTTTTATCTGAACAGATATCTCAAACCCTGGCTGGAAGGACAGCAATATTAAAGTTACTTCCATTTAGTTTAGACGAATTAAATAATAAAGCTTTTAAACACAGGAAATTTGAAGAATGGATCTTCAGGGGATTTTATCCCAGGATTTATGATCGGGATATTGAGCCTGAATCTTTTTATCCTTTTTATTTTGAAACCTATGTACAGAGAGACGTGAGACAAATTCAAAATATTCGTGATCTAACTCTTTTTTCGAATTTTGTCAGACTATGTGCTGGAAGAATTGGTCAGTTGTTAGACTATTCTTCATTGGCCAATGATACCGGAGTCAGCGTCAACACTGTCAAAGGATGGTTGGCAGTGCTTGAAGCCAGTTTTGTTATATTTCTTTTACATCCCTATTATAGAAACTTCAACAAAAGAATTGTTAAATCACCAAAACTTTATTTCACCGATACGGGGTTGGCATCATTTCTTCTCAATATAAAAGATCCGGAACAAATTAAAACTCACTATTTGAAGGGTGGTCTGTTTGAAAATTTTATCATTGTTGAATTACTAAAAAGTCGATATAATAAAGCTGAAACACCAAATCTATGGTTTTTTAGAGATAATAATCGGAATGAAATAGATTGTATTATAGAGAATATTCAATTAAAAGCCTTGGAAATAAAATCTTCGCAAACATTTTCAGATAATTTTATAAGAGGATTGGATTTCTTGATTAAACATGCGAATTTGCGATCCAATCAGGGTTATGTAATCTATGGTGGGCATGAATCGTTTATTTATAAAGGAAAAAACGTCCTATCTTGGAAAGATCTTGAAAAAATTCATTCCTAGTTACTAAATATTCATCGCTTATATTGTACTTCGATGATCCATGGAAATCATCTAAACCAACTCACGGAAATGAATTTGAGGCCCGAAAAACTAAATTTGAAATTAGTTTTTCTGCACTCTCGTCGCATTTCTCGCATACGAATTAAAACGAGAAACAATTAACCAGTATACCGATTTTTATTGCAATCTCGAATATAGATATGTAGTTTATTAGACAATATTCTCGACTATTCTCCATCTTCTATTACCTTCTGAATCTGCTACGGTTGATCTTTGGTTGTTTGATTTTATTAGGGCGTTATCATAATGATCGGTAAAACAATCTCGCACTATAAAAATCATAGAACGTCTTGGCCAAGGAGGTATGGGTGTTGTCTACAAAGCTGAGGACGTCAAGTTAAGGCGCCCTGTGGCTCTAAAGTTCTTGCCCTCCGATTTAACCCGTGACAGAGAGGCCAACCAGCGCTTTATTTATGAAGCACAAACTGCCTCCGCCCTCGATCACCAGAACGTCTGTACAATTTATGAGATTGAGGAAAGTGATGATGGACAGATGTTTATTGCGATGGCGCACTACGAAGGTGAAACCCTCACAGAAAAAATCGATTCCCACCCGGCAGGACTGCCTTTAGAGAAAGCAATTGACATCGCAATCCAAATTGCCGAGGGTTTAGAAAAAGTACATAAACATGAAATCGTGCATCGGGATATCAAACCTGCCAACATCATGATCACCCAGGATAACCAGGTTAAGATCGTCGATTTCGGACTGGCAAAACTGGCCACGAGTATAAAGACTCCGGGAGTTGGTAGGACAATTGGTACACCGGCCTACATCTCGCCTGAGCAGGCACGTGGAGATACAATTGATCACCGTTCTGATATTTGGTCACTAGGGGTTGTGCTATATGAAATGGTTTCCGGGCAGTCACCTTTCAAAGGGGATCATGAGCATGAAATGGTGTACAGTATCATGAATGATGAGCCGCCTTTGGTCAGCGGTTTGCCTGAAGGTGTTTCAGCAGCTTTGCAATCCGTGATTAACAAGTCGTTAGAAAAAAATCCTGCACAACGTTATCAGTTGGTGAATGAGGTACTGAGCGATTTAAGATCTATCCAGGGTGAGATGAGGTCCTATGGATCCATGAAGCAGCCGCCCAAAGCGACCAAACGCAGGAAGAAAAGTGTATTTCTGTACCTTGGGATTGCTTGCCTTCTGGTTTTACTCATTGCTACTGGGCTGTATTTAGGGCTGGGCACAAAGCAGGATAACTTACTCACATCAATCGCCGTATTACCTCTGGATAACTTATCTAACGATCCGGAGCAAGAGTATTTTTCCGATGGTATGACCGATGCATTGATAACAGAACTCGCAAAGATTAGCGCGCTGCGAGTAATATCGTGTGCTTCGGTGATGCATTACAAGGGGTCGAACAAAACAATGCCTGAAATTGCAAAGGAACTGAACGTCGATGCTGTCGTGGAGGGATCGGTACTTCAGGTGGGTGAGAGAGTACAGATCAAAGCCCAGCTAATCCAGACTCAGCCGGAGCAACATCTGTGGGCACAGACTTATGACCGTCACTTACGCGATGTCCTTGCTTTACATACAGATCTGGCGCGAACCATTGCTAATCAGATCAATGCCAATCTGACACCTGGGGAGCAGGTACGATTGACGAACGTAGATACGGTCGATCCGGATGCTTATCATGCTTATCTTCTGGGACGTTATCACCAAAATAAACAGGGAACGAGTGAAGACATTTGGAGGTGCCTGGATTATTTTCAAGAGGCGATAAATAAAGATTCAAGCTACGCAGTTGCTTATACCGGATTGGCGGATGCTTATAGCTTTCTCGGTTGCTTTGGCTATCTCTCTCCGAAAGACGCCTTTTCCAAGGCGAAAACTGCAGCGTTGAAGGCATTAGAAATGGACGATCAACTCGCCGAAGCACACACCTCCTTAGGATTCATTTTGTTACATCATGAATGGGACTGGGTAGTCGCTAAGGCTGAATTAGAGCGTGCGATTGAACTGCGTCCGGGTTATTCTCTTGCTCATCACTTATATGCCGATTATTGTGGAGCGCAGAAACGATTTAACGAGGCGCTTAAACATCGAAAAATATCTATACAATTCGATCCGCTGTCAGTGCACCAATACACGAATTTCGGTTGGAGCTATCATAGTTCGCATCAATATGATGAAGCAATCGCACAGTACAAGCGTGCGATTGAAATGGATCCTAGCACGATTGCATCTCATTACCTTCTTGGTCAGGTTTATGCACTAAAGGGAATGTACCAGGAAGCTATAGAGGAACATAAGAAAGCAATCAATCAGTCTGGAAACCACCCTGCTGTGTTGGCAGCGCTTGGCCATACATACGCTGTGTCAGGCAAGAAACTCGAAGCGGAAGAGATACTCGACGATTTACTGGCGCGTGCCAGAACGCAATATATTTCAGCCTATGTTATTGCTGTCATTTATAACGGTCTCGGTAATAAGAATGAGACGTTCGCCTGGCTCGAAAAAGCTGTCGAACACCGTGATGGCTGGCTCGCTAATTGGCTTAATGTTGATCCGAGGTTGGATAACCTGCGTAAAGATCCTAAATTTACTGGCCTGCTGCGAAAGATTGGATTGTAAATAATTACCAAGGCTAATGGATGAATGTTAAGTATGGCGACAAAAAAAGAAAACACTACAAAAAACCTTTACAAACAAGTTCATTTTCTCACCCAGCAACTTCAGGACTTTGAGAAACTCAATAACGTCCTGCAGGTAATCTGCTCATCTCTGAATGTAAACGAAATACTGCAACGTATCATTACCGAAGCCATCGATTTATGTGATGCCCAGGAGGGGACAGTAATGATATTTGGTGAGGATACCCGGCAGGTATCCAAAACCTTAATTCGAAAAAGGAAAGAGGCATCCACTACCAGACTTGATCACTACCTGAATAATTTGTTGGCGGGTTTGATTTCTCGCCACAGAAAACCGGTTGCCATTGACGATTTGGTAGGAATGTTCGGGGAGGAAAAGGTAAGCAAAAAACACAGAGATATTAGCTCGGCTTTGTGCGTACCGCTGGAGCTATCCGGAAAAATCCTCGGTGTGATCAATCTCATTTCGTTAGAACCTAAGAAGCGATTCACAGAAAGAGAGCTGCGACTGATGCAAATTCTCGCTTCACAATGCGCACAATTCATTGTAAATGCCAAACTGTATGATGAGCTGTTTGTAGAGAGTCGGCGTTTGCGCAAGGAAGTCAGGGAAAAATATATATTTTCAGGTATTATCGGCCGCAGCCCCAAAATGCTGGAAGTTTTCGCACTGCTGGAAAAGGTTATCCCGTCCGAAGGCAGAGTTCTCATCGAAGGGGAAAGCGGTACCGGGAAAGAGTTGGTGGCTCGCGTTCTGCACTATAACGGACCAAGAAAAGATGGACCGTTTGTCACCATCGATTGCGGAGCTATACCGGCTAATCTGCTTGAGAGCGAATTATTTGGTCACGTCAAGGGTGCTTTTACGGGTGCACTGCGTGACAAGAAAGGATTATTTGAAGAGGCAAATGGTGGCACGCTATTCCTGGATGAAATCGTAAATATGCCGATAGAAGTGCAGGCCAAATTCTTACGCACCATTCAGGAGGGAGAAATTCGGCCTTTGGGTAGCAACAGGGTGCGCAAGATTGATGTGCGAATTATTGCGGCGGCAAGTGGTAGTCTGAAAAACCATGTGGAGGCTGGTACGCTTCGGCACGATCTATATTATCGTTTGAATGTTATAAGTATTGATTTACCACCTTTGCGATAGAGAAAAGAGGACATCATTGTCCTGGCAGACTACTTTCTCGGCAAAATGGTAGAAAAATGTGGCAAGAAAATAAAGATGTTTAGCTTGGATACCATCGCCTACATGGAGGCCTATCCCTGGCCGGGGAATGTAAGGGAACTCGAGAATACCGTGGAGCGCATGGTTATCCTGGCTGACCAGAATACTGAGAAATTACAGCTAGATCAGAAGATGGGATTGTATGGCAGAAATCATCAGACAATCCTATCATTAGTATTAATCCTTTATGGGGAGAATCCTATTATGGTGGTACTATTCTGGTGTTTGAGGATAAATATCATTTATGGTATGCCTGTTTTCACACACCACCCACTCAAGCAAGACCACAAATTGGATATGCTGTGGCACCGGCACCCCCAATGGTTATTGATGGGATAGAAGATTATTATATTTCAGGAATCCCCGAAGAATATATGATCTCCCAAAATTATCCCAATCCATTTAATCCGGTGACGAGAATTAAATTTGAACTACCTCAGGCAGGGAAAGTGATGTTGAAGATTTACAACATCATTGGACAGGAAATCCGCACGCTGGTGGATGCATATCAACCCATGGGTATTTATGAAATAACCTGGGATGGCAAAGATAAAAGGGGGCAGCGGGTGGCCAGTGGGGTGTATTTGTACATAATTAAAGCAGGTGACTTTGTGCAAGCCCGTAAAATGTTGCTTCTGCAATAAAAAAATCCCTAATACACTATAAGCATATCAAAAACAACCTCCTGCAGCTTTTAAACTGCGGGAGGTTTTATAAAAATTCTCATCTAGATCCCGCTGCAGGAAGGTTCATCGCTGGTAAAGAATCAGCCGTTATTCGTTTTTAAAAAGACCTTATAATATTTGATAATTATTATTAATTATTAACTTTCTGATAACAATTGATATAGAACTCTTTTTCTAATTAGGTAAAGTAACAATACTATTTTATATGAGATGAGAGCTTTCAGTCAATCGTTGATATTTGTTTGTACCGCCAGCGAAGAACAAACCATATAACAGCAGAAAAGATAAAAATGGTCAGTCCGGTAAGAATGGTTATCAAAGACATTGAGTATCCATAGGCCACAATAGCCGGTGAAATATCATTTGCCTGATAAATAGCCAGCATGGCCTGGTAAACTCCAAGATAATGAGCAAAAAAGCCGAGAATAGCCGCGACCGCCCCCCAGAAGAGAATCGCATTAATTCCGGCTTCCAGAGCGGGCTTTGCCAGCTCTTGTTTACCGTACAGCTGTATTGTTTTTCTTATCGAGAGATACAATATCAGGATGGCCAGGACCAGGAAAAACCACATCATAAAACCGCCTTCCAGAAAAAATTGGATCATTTTTCTAACCTCCTTTAGTTATGTTTTAACATTCCTGAATTGTTATTTGACTGTAAGTACTCATAAAGAATATTATTATCTGTCTTTGGCTTACCTTTCACCGCTGAAAGGTGAAAAAATCAAAATTCTTGAAAAATATCGTGTCTGTGTGGTTAAAATTTCAAATGAGATTACTCCGCAAGTAAGATTGCTGCTTCTGCTTCTTCAATTTTTGAAATCTTTGCCATCAATATGTACCACATCAGGGCAATGATAATCGATGTAAGCATACCGATCATGACAAAGGAAGAACTTTCAATCATCCATTGTAATAATTCTTTGAATATAGAAGGAAAGGATGGATGCCCGGTGTGCAGGAGATAAATCATTTTTGTCTCCAGGATATGTCCATATTCTTTGAAATTGTAAAGTTCCCAGAAATAACCCCAGAGACATAAACTCAATGACAGCCCCGCGCTAAAGAGTAAAAATGAAACACCTTTCTTTACCGTTTTCAGATGATGGTCCTTTTTAATATAGATCTGGTAGATCTTTTGTAAAAAGACACCCAGGGCCATAATTGCTACCCAAAGAATGACCCACACAAATGGACTGGTTTCGACGACTAATGGAATATTCATAACGGTTGCCCTCCCTGAAATTATGATAAAAGTTATTAAACCAATGAGAATTACCCGTTCCCACCAGGTTTGAACCTGGGCAGATAAATGATCGAACCAACGTCGATAGGCAGTTTGATGGACTCGCACAAGTTCGTTTAGAGAATTATTATCCAGATCAAATTTTTCCCTGGCTGCCTCTATCGCCTCCTCTTCACTCATCCCCTGACTTTTAAAAACTTTATAGGCTTGGTTTAAGTCAGCATAAATTTCCAGAATTATTCGTGATCTGGTTGGTTGCGGTAATTCTAGTTTATTATTGATGTTTATCAAAAGAGTTTTAAAGGGATCCATTATTGATTTTCTCCCATAATGTCAAAAAAGTGTTTAAAGAACTTCTGCCATTCCTCATTTTGAAATCTGATATACTTTTTGCCCTTTGCAGTTATAACATAATATTTACGTTGTCGTTTAGGTCCTTCCTGTTCCCAGTGGCCTTTAATATGATTTTCCTTTTCCAGTTTGTGCAGAATGGGATATAGGGTACCGTGATTAAATTTGAACATGCCATGACTCTTTTCTTCCAGTTCAAGTGCCAGTTGATATCCGTGCTTTTTCCCGGATAAAAGTATTGATAAGATTAGTGATTCGTTACAGTATTTTGATAAATTTTGTATTTCAAGTATAGGTATCTTCATTATAAATAATTAATTATAATATTTAGATCATATTTATATAGATATTCTATATATCGACACTCTATATATAAATATAAAAAAAAATAAAGTCAAGACTTTTTTTGATTTTCTAATATAGCTGTAATTTTTTTACATTATTTGCTATATGCCATTAGTGTATGGTTGCAATCCGGCAAGATCTGTCTGATTGGCTCCCCCAAAACATATACTAATGAAATAAGTTGATAACTTCTAATATTTTACTGGGGTAACAGGATTGGAATGAAAGGAGATTTATAATCCCTTAGGTTACTTGGTTATAGTATGTATATTATTAATCGTCGTGGTTTCCATTTTGTTTGATGATGAAATCTCCCGGATGAACGCCTAATTTATCCGCAATAAAATCACATTTGCTTATAAACAAAAAGTAGATATTACCGGGGACATCCGACAGTCCTTCATAATTTCCCTGTCCTTTAGAAATGATTACATCTGATTTATTAAAGATATCTTTAAATTCTGCAGAAGTGTATTCCCACACTGCACCTGGTGAATTGTCACCGGTTGTAATAATGTTGGCGATCTCATCTATGCCTGTCGCAACCGCATCCTCAAATGTAACATCATTAATAACCGCATCTCCGCGAACGGCAAAATATAGATTGGGTACTTTTATGTATTCGAGGAAAAGTTTATCGAAAACGATCTCACCGCAATTATCACCAATATAAAGCAGGGTGTCTGTGGTCTGTAAATCTTCATATAAACTTGCAGAATCATCAATTGCCAGATTTATTTTATTCACACGATTAATCGTTTCCATAACATCCAATTTGTATTGTGAACCAAAGTCAATAGCATTTCCAGCAATAGCCAGTCGCAGAGCTGTTTGAAATTTATCGTTAGATTGTTCAACCATCTTTTTAAGTTCAGGATACATTCCTAAAATTAGTCGATTATAGTGTTCTTTAACCTCTTGGTAAGGATCTGAATTATTAAGTGTTTCACGAATCAATTTATGAATTTCTCGGCCAAATGCCGGGGGAGACTGATTAAAATCGGTCTGGGCTAAAAAAGCCAAAAAACGTTTCATTGAATTTTCTTTAGCCTTTTCTGATAATTGAATGCTATCCAGTAGTGTTTTGTAATTATTTATTATACAGGGTATGCAGGTAAGAGCAATCTTCATCACGCCGTTTTCATGTTAATTTTGTTCGAATTCAGTTCGGTAACAATTAAGTGAGAATGAACAACAATATTACTAGAATAGATGGTACAATGGTATATATTTTTGTTATTTCTGTTTTTTGTTTATTACGCTTGTAACCACGAAAGAACTATAGCTTTATTTATAGTTTGTATCATATGATACCTACAACAATAATTGCTTCAAATAAGATATATCTAGCATTAAATTATTAAACTCATTCCCTCGCCCTCCCATCAGAGCGGGATAAGCTCTCTCTTTTAAAGAGAGGGGGAATTAAAGGGGTTGAGTTATTTTTTGTGATTATTGCCTTCTACTTATGATACATTTATAATTATTCTATTAAAAAATTATTCTTGAAACACTAATATGCAATATCATTTGATACCATTTACTGTTAGGCAATATTGCCTTATTTCAAAACTATCATTTTTTTAATCGCAATGAATTCTTCGGCTTGTATATGATAAAAATAGATTCCGCTGGAAATATTCTGGGCATTGAATTCGACCTGGTGCAAACCAGGTGTCATGGTCTTGTTGAGCAGGGTAAATATTTTTTGACCGACTGCGTTGTATATCACCAGCCTGACAAAAGCCGATTTTGATAAACTAAATGAGATATGTGTTACCGGATTAAATGGATTGGGGTAGTTCTGAAAAAGCTGATAGTCTTTAACTGTTATTTCAGGTGACTCGACAGAAGTATATACAAATTCATGGTCATATATATTCTCAGGAGAAACGGTCATTAGATCGGGTGAAGCAGCTTTGATATCCATAAAACCATCACTCCACTGTGGCATATCTGGTGCTTCTTTTTTACGCAACATCTCGCGCCATTTTTCATCGGTTAACCGCTGCGCGATTGGTTGCTCGAACTCATAATAGGAAAAGATAGCACCCTGAGTTAGTCGCAAACCTTCTCCTTCTGGAACAATGACATAAATTTCCAGTGGGTAGCCAACAGCTTCTTCCAGACAGAAATCAGTATTTGAATCGGTATGTACATCGGCAATTACGGCCATATCATCTGTATCTTGATCCCATGGATTGGATGGATCAGGTGTCTCACTGACCAGCTTTTCCATAACCTTTCCGAAGCAAAAAATGTTTTCATATTCTTCAACGGAAAGTGCAATATTTTCTAATTCCTTGATCGAAATATCGCGCAGAAATAACAGTAATGATTCAAAAAGAACCAATTTTTCTTGAAAGCCGTTGAGGAGCAAGTCACGGTTGTGCAGACCATCCCGGGTAAATTTGACCAGGCTGGCCAAACGGGCATAGAGATGTGGATTGGGCTCAACATAACTATGCGGCGGACCAGGAGGTACACAACAGGGGCTCATACTTTGTTTGGCGTAAAGGATAGCGTCATGACGGAGTTCGGCCCAGGAAGCTAATGCAGTAAATAATTCTTTATCCATCCAGGCTGTGGTACGCATAAAATAGGGATAACCTTCCGTTTTTAGATAGAGCAGTGGCATCAGGCAGTATAACCAGTTCCAGTATAAATTCTGTGCCCATTCTGATCCGGGTTTCTGTGAATATTCGGCATGAAATTTTTCGATTTGAGCATTGTAGTTGAGATATGCTGTTTCATGATAAACAGAATCAAGAATTGTATAAGCTCGCTCAGATCCCAATATTGTCATGATATCCAGGCCTTTAGGCATCCAGCGCATGCCAGTGGCACCACCGACATATGGATAGATTAGATGGGCAAACATGTACGAATCTGGGATAAAACGCTGTCCCATAAAGCGAAATCCTTTATAGGTGATATAAGTACCATAGATCCAGTTAGGGATAGCAGGGGGGTCCAGCTGTTGCGCTTTTTCCATAAACTTTTCCAGCAGTATTGAATCAGCCAGACTGTCAGGTGATAGATAGATAAATTCCGGACCGTATATCACATCAGCAATATCCTTATAATCAAATATATTGGGATCATCGGTTTTGCCAACGAAAAAGACAGTTGGAATATAAATAGCTTCCCATAACGACATATTATTTTGTATATAAAACAGCTGTTGGGTCAGCAACAAAGCCTGAAGTGTATGTCGGATACTTAAATTGCCAAACAATTCCGTTTCCATGGTAAATATTGTCCATCCATACCACATCATCGTTTTAAAATAAGCTCTTAATGTATCATTTTGGTTGTAGTGACCCCGGGGAATAAACTGGCTGTAATCCAGCATGGAAAAGGGACCCAGAACTGCAGAGTAGTGAAATCCGTCATGCTCAGCAATAAGGGTCAACTCGGAATCAACCAGTGCTGACACGCTAGGCGGCACCTGGCAATCCAATGGTTGCAATAATTTACGGGCAACATAAAAAAAGGCCAGATTGTGTTTGGCTGCTTCCGCAACTTGTGAATTTTTTGTGCTCTGATAAACAGACTCGCTTTGCTGAATCATTTCATTGGTTAAATCGCATAAAGCCGGTACAAATTTGTTCATTTCAATTTCAGCCAGCATTTTATCGTACAGGACGTGATAAATATGCAGCACAGCATCTGTGGTCACAAATATTGGAGTCGCGTCATAGGTACTTTCATTATAAATATCATAAAGTTGCATATATCTGCTTTTTTTAACTGCAAAATGATTACGTCGGAGCAGTTTTAATTCATGTTCATTAAATCTGTCTTCAAACCAGGTAAAATTGAGCACATTGGAAAAATCCTCTTCTAAACTATACGGCAGGACTTGCGGTGTAAAGCTAGCCGGATAGGGATGGTAGGTGGCAAATTCGGTAGGGATATCATTTGCGATGTCCACCATCATCTGTGCCCGAACTTGCCAATATACCACAAACATAATAATAATGAAAAGTATAAAAGGTTTCATTTTTTATTCCCTCAATATAAACTATTTAATATAATATAACTTACTACAATTAAAATGCCAGTTTTTTCATCAAATCAAATCGGGATGTAGAGTCTTTAAATCTATTAATATTGCTTGTGTTGATGAAGTTTACCTTGTTTTTGCGAATGCAAAGATTATTAGGATTGGCAAATAGGTATGTAAATTTTTCGATACATACGCAAATTTTGCGTGCTTCAACCCTTATAAATGATATTTTAAAATTGACTCCTTACTCGGTCTTTGGAGTCGAAAGTTGGTAATTGGTATCTAGATGTTTATTTACGGTGCTTAGGTGAGAAATCCAACTAATCTGCATTCAAAGAAGATAAAATACAATCCGCTTGCCGGGTGGCCTCCAATATCATTTTCTGATACTCTTTAGCGGCGTTTTGTTCTGCAAATTCCTTAAATGCCCGGATGATCCCTCTACCCTCTTTTATTGATTTTTGTACAACCACATGATTACCATTCATCTGAAGGTAAATCGGGCTGGTGTGGGCAAAACGCAGCCGGGAAGGTTTTTGGTTGAGTTTTACAGGAGGTCCCTCGTAAAGCGTTAATTCTTTGTCGTTCAGAAGTAGATCCCGGTCAGTGCAGCGGGCACAGATCCAGGAACTACTCTCGATCTCAACCTTTACACTCCCATCAAATTTTTTCTGAATTCCATCGATTGGAAAACTTTTAACAATCTGGCTGTTGATAACTATTTCGACTGTTTGGAGAGGTGAATCCGAGATTGCATTTATATTCAACGTTATAGTTTTCTTCTCCCCGGAAATCAGTAGGGAATCTCCGGGCTGTAGCCCATTCCGGGTGCGCAAAAATAACATTGGTCCATTGGTAACAAAATTCTTGGTGCCATTGAGCACGTACTCATCACCCTCAAGCACCGCCGTAGCTTCCATGGCATAGTCGGGATAGACCAGCAGCCAGCAGGGACCAACATTGGGTTCGGTAAACGATAGTGCGGTGAGGCAGCCCTCACCTTCAGTTACTGCTTTCAGGAAGGTTTCCTTCTGCTCTTCTGTAGCCGCGTTGACCATCTGCGTTATGGCGAGGGCATGTCCCTGATAGCTAACGCACACCCCGGCATCACCGGCGGCAATCTCCTCCCATATAATGGCTGAGGTAAGGCAATCAAGCCCCATCCCCCCGTATTCCGGCGGGATGAACATCTTGTGGAAGCCTAATTCAAAGCTCTTCTTGAAGAGGTCTACGGGAAATGCCTCCTCGGGGTCAACGATTCGGTCCCTGGCCATAGCGACCGGCTTAATCTCCTTCTCAGCGAATTCCCGTGCCGTCTCCTTTATCATCTGCTGCTGCTCGTTAAGGTCGAAATGCATCTCTTTCCTCCTTTCGACAGACCCGGCACAGCGAGGAAGTCGAGAGTAATTAGCAAACAAAGACGAGAAGTTGACACGGGATGTTAGCATCTGTGAACCTGAGCGTCAAGCGAGAATAGGATGAGCGATGGGAATAGGGAAGTCAGAAGGGGACCCATCTAGTTGGCTGTGAAAGGGGCTCT
>Ga0209635_10000868_pt1 | contig 21901 bp, 20 predicted proteins | sample DeeMarSWOR230_32_FD_187463 | JGI IMG/M metagenome (GOLD analysis project Ga0209635, IMG submission 187463) | Marine sediment microbial communities from White Oak River estuary, North Carolina - WOR-2-30_32 (SPAdes) (version 2) | ecosystem: Environmental > Aquatic > Marine > Intertidal zone >...
TTAAGCAAAGAGATTTATTGCAATAAATTACAACATAATGTGATGATTGAATGAAACCTGTCGACGTTTTCCCTGGTTCATCGAGACTAGTCGAAGGAGAAGTACCCTCTGAATCATTGCTCTTATTGGGTCCATCGGGCATTGGGAAAACCATTTTTTGCAAGCAGTTTCTCTACAACGGCCTCGTCATTGGTGAACCCTGCATATACTTGACCACGGATGAATCCCCTGAGGAAATATGTAAATCTATGAAAAGCCTTGGGTTTGACATTGAACCATACAAGAATAGCGGCATATTTCGAATCATTGACTGCTACTCTTGGAAGTTGGGAGGCAAATCTTCCAGCGAATACGCTGTTAGTAATCCAGCCGACCTGGCAACTGTCTCAATCACCATCGAGAAAGCTAGGCAAGATTTGAAAAAAATCCGTTTAGTGTTAGATTCCATAACGGGGTTAACATCCATCTGTAACCATAATGTAACAATTTTCTCAAAATTCGTACAGATTATCATAGCAAAAGCCAGATTTACTAATTCTGATGCCATCTTCACGGTAACTCCCGAGGCTCATGATCCACGTTTCTTGAGCTACTTACGTACAATGTTTGACGGCACATTAGAGATGAAGGCGGATGATTCAGGCAAAGAAGTCAAGAGGTTACTTAGGATTTTCTCACTTAAAGGAGCTAAACATAAGACCGATTGGATACCATTCGAAATAACAAACCATGGAATAGCCGTGAAAAGTTAGATGGAACTTCGATGCCTAATGTGTTCAAAGTCGATCGAATGTGAACCGTACATTGAAATTATTGGAGGCAGAGAACATTGTTTTGATACACCTACCTGCGGAAGCATGTATAAAAAGTTAAAAATATACACAATAAAGATTTTGAATGAAATTTGAACTAAGTAGATGCAAGAACGAAAAAAGTTTAGCTGCTGGAATGTAAGGTACGTTATAGGAATAACAATAATTGTTACAAGTTCTAAGCTTTGGGGAATCATCTGAAGCGTGCTTAAGAAATGGAAAAAATCGGGATTGTATCCTGCAACTCCTGCGATAGGGCGTGTAAACTAGAGAGAGAACGATTAAAATCTAATCCCCAAACCTCCGTTATCTAAAAGACCCCTTCACCTGTCTACTTCGTGAACAAGTATTTTGAGACCCATTGATGATTGTTTTTGTTCAGACCGCATCAAGAAAATAACACTGTCGACCTTTTACAAGCGCATAATAGATACTTTAATATGAATACAAAAAGCCTAATTTGAGGAGATTGGGGTTCAGGACACGATAAAAATAGCGCGCTAAGGGCGCTTTTTAAAGCTTATAAAGTCATAGCTCCAATACATAGAGTTCGGGAGAACCAAAAAAAGGAGAGTGATTGAATTAGCTAGAATTTTGCCAGGCGTAGAGATAAAAGTCGTTAAGGAAATCGTCCCACAACAACTTAATCCATCGGGAATCGTTGGAATAATGGGAACTGCTGAAAAAGGACCAGTGCTAATGCCGACCCCCGTCACCAGTTTCAGGGAATTCAAAGACAAGTTTGGCTCAGACCCAAATCAAAGTTTGACAAAAGAAGCCCGACTAGCATTTCTAAACGGCGTTTTCACGGTATTTGTGACTCGCATTGAAGCTGCTGGCTCACAAAGTGCTTCTGCTATAATAAAGACTACAGACGGCGATAATTGCATAAAAATAGAGGCGAAATCCCCTGGAGAAGCAGGAAACAATATCACAGTCGGCGTATCGAAGGGATCTGCTGCGGGTACTGTGTCTATTCAGATAACTGACGGCGTAGCATTCGAAGTCTTTGATAACCTTACCACGGACAACGCAAGTGATCTATACATAGTCGATGTATTGAACAGCCGCTCGAAGATGGTTGCTGCAACAGATATATGGAAAGAACCTAAAGCCGCAAAGGATGCCAAACCTGCAAAGAAGAACCTAGCGTTAGGGGAGGCGAGTTTGACTGGAGGAAAAACAGCTCAACCTGAGCTGAAGGATTACGAAAAAGCTTTAGAAATGCTGGAGATGGAAGACGACATAGACCTAGTTTATGCCGCCGAGTGTTGGGATCCAAAGGTTCATGCGCTAGTAGATGCCCACTGCCATAACATGAGTAAAGACGCAAAAAACAGAATTGGAATAGGGACAGTCGGTCCACGTGAGAAAATTGAGGATATAGTGAAAAGAACTGAGGTATTGGCTAGTGACAGATTTGTAATCGTTGCCCCCTACGGAGTCAGCGGAGCAGTTGCAGGATTGATTAGCAAGCTGGAATACTACTATTCGCCAACGTTTAAGCCTTTGACTGGTGTCGCTGACCTCGAGACCCGCTATAGACCTTCAGAGCTGATGGAACTGTTAAAAGCAGGAATATTGCCTCTTGAAGCGCGACGCGGCAGAGGAATAATCGTAGAAAAAGGAATTTCAACTAGTAAGGAACAGATAAGCGTAATGAGAGTCGCGGACCACGCTGTGAGAGGAGTAAAGAATGTCTGCGAAAACTTCATCGGAACTTTGAACACCGCAGGAGGACGTACTGCCCTAAGAGAAAAGCTGACAGAGTTTCTGTTGACTATGTCAAGGGAGGAATCCATTGTTCCAAGCACTGATGGAAAGGAACCAGCATTTCTAGTGGATGTCTATTCATCACAGCTGGACTTCGCACAAGGCATTGTTCGCGTTGACCTTGCAGTGAGACCCGTGAGAGCAATTGACTACATATACGCAACCTTAACCGTGCAAGCGTGAATGGAGGTGAAAGAGAACGCCAGCGTCACCAATTGTGGTTTCAGCAAACGTTAGCAACGTCAAGTGTGATGGGGAAGTCATACCGGGTCTGCAGTCTATAGACTACAAGATAGTTAGGGCTCGAAAAAACGTCCATGCCATTGGCCTTCACGAAAGGTTGGGCATAGATCACGGTGAAATGTATGTAGCGGGGATCCTCAGAGTCAGATCATCGTATCCACACTTTGAGGAATTGATGGCACAAGAAAAAACCTTCCAACTGGTAGTGGAGCTAAAAAAAGGAACAGAACAAGTAGGAACTATTTCCTTTGACGAGTGCTCTCTTGAGAGCAACCGTTTAACACTGGACGCGAATGGACAAGCAACAAGCGAGTACGCTTTCAATGGAACGAGAATAAGATCGAAAATCGGGGATGTTGAAACAGATTACGGAAAGATACCAGGGCTATAGCGGAGAATAGATAAATGCCTAAGCTAACGAAGCAGGCCATTATTCAAGGAACAAAACAAAGGCAAACACTTACCATAAACGAGTACGGGAACGCCGAAGTTGTCATTCGCCCTCTTACAGACGGCGAACTGACAGAAATCTTCGAGGTCATAGGCAATGTGCCTTTGAAAAAAGATGGGACCCCAAACCTGAGCAAGATAGACATACACAAAAACTTCAAAGCCTTGAGACTGGCTGCTTCGATGGGACTTGAGGATCCAAAGCTGACTTCTGAAGATGTAGCGAGCATGAAATTTGGCGTACCCGAATATATCGGCATGAAAGTTCTAGAATTAAGCGGTGTAACAGGGGCGACGGCACAAAAAAAAAGTTAGCGATTGAAAAGTTTGTCAGAACCCCAGAGGGAATTGAATTAGCAGCGCTATGCATAGATTGCGGATACAAATTTGCAGAGCATCCAGCAGAACTCACAAGAGAGCAGATTCTTTTTCTCACAGCAGCTTTGGCGTACAGAATAGAACAGAGGCAGAGAGATAGACTAGCGGCAGAAGGCATGCACAGAATAGTTGTAACTGAGGATGAAGAATAGACGGAGTGAAACTATGGAAAAAGTTGATTTCATACAAAAAACTGTTGAATTGGCACAATCAAGCCAATATTTTATCGAAAGTCTATGGGAAATTGCGACCAAAGTCTATAAACTCTATGCTCCTCTAACCCCAATTTTTTCCTATTTTTTTGGCTTCTTAGTTAATACTATTAGTTTTCAATCAAGTTTATACAAATCAATTCAGGAGTTCACCTTAACTAGATTTGAACTTCTTTTTCCGTATTATCCCGAGACAAAAGGGGTAAAACTAAGGGGTGGCGAGTATTTTCCTGCGCAAACTGGAAAACTCGCAATTCCCTTTCTTTTGGACCTCTCTGTGATCAGAGCAGTATCAAAAGCGGCTGTACCTATAGCCAAGGAACCTGAGGAACTTGCTCCGCTTCCGAAACCACAGGAACTTGAGACCACAGGGAAAGTTTTCGAAAAACAATTAGCAGAGGCACCATCAGCAACTCTAGTTCAGCGTACTGCGGAAGTGCAAACTCAACTTTGGTCCAGAATAGCTCCTAGCATGAAGAGCCTGTCTTCAACGCTTATTGAATACAAAAGGCAAGCAATTCCCATCAATTTTCTTGCGGCAGCGTCCAAAACCGTGTTATTGGATCGCACTGTTTTTGCAGGCCTTGCGCCCTACCGCTTTGTAACGCCTTTAGAAGAGGAAAAGGAAAAAACCAGCTACCCCCAACGCTTGGTAACACCTATAGAAGAGGAAAGGATAAAACCTAGTTATCCTAAACGCCTGGGAACACGCTTAGAAAAGGAAAAGCCCAGTTATCCTGAACGATTTGTAACGCCTTTAGAAGAGGAAAAGGAAAAAACCAGCTTTCCTGAACCCCCATCGAAGGAAGTTTCAGGAGAACCTCCACTGGATAAAGCATTGAAGGCTGAAGCAGCGCCTTCCGAACTGACTGGTGGCATCACACTTAAGCCCAAGATATTAAGGGTAGTTGGCTATGCGACGACATTGCCAACAGCCATTTCTGAAAAGCAAACAACTTTTCTAAAAAGCGTAGCTCCTGTCTCGCCGACTGTGCCATCACTCCCAGCTACTTCTCCAAGCATTGAACCTTCCCCTCATTATGCAGAAGCGGTGCTAGAGACAGCTACTCCTATGCTACCCAGCCAGTTAGACCTTCTACTAAGGAGAATTTCCATAGCAGTTGCCACGTGGATTCGTAAAGGGTTAGTAACTCTACAAGATAGCCGAGTCAGTCTGTTGGCACTCCCAATTGCAGCATCAGCTGTCGAGAAACTCGTCGCCAAAACTCTGATGCAACCAATTATTAGATGGGAAGAACCTCGAACTTACGAGACATATGAACCTATCTCACAGAGTTTGACACTTGCTGAGTTTAAACCGGAAGTGAGACACGCCCCAGTTGAGGCTTTTAAACTTCCTTCAATTTTGACATCCCGCATGGCTTATTATTCTCAGACTTATCCTTGGCTGCCCCCTGAACCAGCAGTTAGCCAGACATACGAGACACCATTCGAGGTCGAACAACCTATTTCAGAAAAATCTACAACACCAAGCGAAATAACAGAGACAAAAAAACCCTCTAAACCTCCCATCACGCTCGCACTTGCCACAACAGAAAAGTTGTTCACTCAAAGACGGCAACAGGAATCGGCAGCATTTATGAAAAAAATTCAAATCTCAAAGTCAACATATGCAAAGGCAATAGCCGAGGTGGGTGCCGCTGGGCCCATCAGAACCACAATGCTTGACGAATTGGCAGTTGGTCTCACAATTCCATACACCCTCGAACCCTACACACCTTACACAACGCACGCGGAAACACCTTTTCCGTATACCCGCGAGCCATATCCCTCCACTGCACGCCCTGTTTCGCCACAGTTACCAAGACAAATCACTACAAGCCCGAAAGCTATCAAGATTAACGTCTTCGCTGATGCCGACAAAGAAGACCTCAAAGACTTAGAAAGGAAAATAAGCAGGATCCTTTCCGCGCAGGTAGCTGACTTGGGTGCCGCTGGGCCCATCAGAACCACAATGCTTGACGAATTGGCAGTTGGTCTCACAATTCCATACACCCTCGAACCCTACACACCTTACACACCCCACGCAGAAACGGTTTCTGGGCAGTCATTTCTACAGAGCTCCATAAGCCCTGCAAGCCAAGATATTATCAATGTTAACGTCTTTGCTGAAACAGCTGAAGAAGACCTTAGGGACTTAGAAAGGAAAATACGTAGAATCCTTGCAGAGCAGTTAAGCCGATATTACGGCTCCTCAATAATTTGAAGAGGTAAAGTCTATGCATATGAAACTGGACGATGTTGAACTGATAAAACGTGAAGAGAAGGACGGCGCAGTTAGTGAAATCAGGAGCATTCATGCTCTTTCTGTTTATGGAAGACGGCGAATTGTTGAACTGCCGATTCCAGGGTCCGTAGGTAACGTTTTTCATGACATGGGAAGAAAACCCATAATTATTTCCTTCGAAGGAGAGCTCACAGGTCCAAATGCGGCAAACGTACTGGAGAACCTTAATTCGAAATTTGAGATGAAAGAACCTCTTCCATTTTCAACTGACATAATGCCAATAAGCAGTATAACTGAAGTCATAATTAATGACTTTGCAGTTTATTTTGCAAGCGGTGTCAGGTTAGGGATTCGCTATTCGATGGTTTTGAAAGAACACACATCTGCTAGTACAGGGGGGAAACGTGGTCCAGGTGAAACGCCGCCTCCAAGCCAAGAGGAAAACTCCAAGAAAGAAGTCCAACAAAAAACTGACAAGATACTTGAAGGAACCAAATCGGGGTCTTAGGTGATCATAATGAAGTATGAAATTCAAAGTGCATATGTGCCGTTAAAAAGAGTGTTAGGCTATGGACTAGTCGGCTCTGAACTTCGTGAATACGATTGTAGAATAGGTGATGGAGGTGATACTTGTGGCTAATTCAGGTAACTTCATGCGCCCAAGTTATATGGTCACTGTAGGTTCAGAGATGTTTAGTTTAGAAAATGGACCTGAAGTTATAAGCGTGAAAGTCACTCGCAATGTAGGCTTGCCTACCGATAGTTGCGAAGTATACCTTGTTGGGAGTGAAGATTACTCTTTCGAGAAAGGCGACGACATTCAAGTTCAAGTTGGTTACGATGATGAATTGGAGCTAGTTTTCACTGGACTTGTTGAAAGCATTAATTATGAAGTAAATAAAGTTAGAGTGGCCGCCTTAGGTCTTGCCGCAGAACTCCTTCGCTTAAGGTTCAACAGAGTTTACCTTAGCCAAACGGCAGGAAAGATTGTTAGCAATATAGCTCAAGAAGCCAATATTCAGGTTAAGACGGCATCTGATGGAATAAACTTTCCCATATACGTTATTGACGATACCACGGATGCCTATGAACATGTTTTGAAGCTTGCAGAACGCTGCAACTTCGATGCCTACACTACGGAAGATGGTCAACTGGTGTTCAAAGAGTGGGGAGACAGCAAGAATCATCCCCTTCAATACGGTCAGGAAATTATCCGACTTGCCGCATTCGACTTTTCACCCCTTTACACCAGCACCAACATATACGGGGAAAGCCCCTCAAGCGTGAAGGGCTCCGACACTTACCACTGGTTGACAAAAGAAGAGGTGAAGGGTGAAGCGGGAAGCGGAACAGTTCTATCGATTCACGACCCAGTTATCAGAGACAAAAAAACCGCTGAAACCGTTGCAAAAGCAAAAATGGAAAAACTAAAGTACACATTTGGTCTGGCTGTTGAGACTGTAGGCAAGCCAGAGGTCAAGTTAGGCGACACCATAACTCTAGAAGATATTCCTAATTCAGCGTTACAAGGCCAGCTAGAAGTTAGAGGCTTTGAACATTATTTAAGCAAAGATAAAGGCTTCACAACAATCTTTAGTTGTTGGAAGAGGTCGTAGAGAATGAGTATAGTTGGAACAATGAGAGTAATAGCTCAAAGAGAACTTCGTAAGTTGCATTTGCCAACTTTGGGAGTTGTAACCTCAATCTTTCCTCACTCGAGTGCAGGCGATAAAGACAATTATGAATGCAATGTTAGACTGAAGAATACAGAACTAGAGTTGAGGAAAGTTCCAATTGCCACTCAGTGCATAGGCCTAGCAGGGATTCCGCGTGTGGGTGACCTCGTAATCATAGTTTTCATAAATGGAGATGTAAACGCGCCCATAATAGTGGGAAGACTCTATAATGATGAAGACAGACCACCGTTAAACAGCGCCGAAGAGATTGTTTATGTCCCGCCTTATGAAGCAAACCCAGAAGTAAGGAGGATTTACCTAGAGTTTCCTCAGGGAATAATCCTCCGTATAACGGACGATGAAGTGGATATTAAAGCTGGAGATACAAAAGTGATTGTCACTCGAGATGGTGATGTGGTTATCGAGTCTAAGGCGAATGTTAATGTCATAGCGGATGGAGATGCGACTTTGAAGTCAAAAGGTAAAATGACTATTTTGGGTGAAAGCATAGAAATAGAGAGTGATAAGGATATGAAGCTAAAGTCAGGTAGTGATATGAAAGTTGACTCTGGGGCTAATGCAGAGATTAAATCTTCTGCAGAAATGAACGTGGAGGCTAGCGCAAATATGAAAATTAAAGGAGCAACGGTCAACATAAATTAGGGATGAATTGTTATGACTGAAAACGGAGAAAAGCTCGGAAAAGATTTGAAGCTAAAGTTTTATGAAATAGGTGCGGATTTAACCGCCACAAAAAAAGGAGATTTTGAAACTGTTAAAGATGAAGATAATCTTGCGCAAGCAATCATAACGAGGCTGTCGACAGATCAAGGCGAATTATATGATATAGGACACGCAGATTATGGATCGCGGCTTCATGAGGTTATTGGCGAAATTAACAATGAAGCTACGCGACAAAGACTCAAAGCTTTGGTTCGAGAATGCTTAGTCCAGGAACGCAGAATAGTGGAAATCAATAACATAAGCGTCTTGCCAGATCCAAGTGATCTGCACCGAGTAGACATCGAGATAACCATTCTTCCTATCGAGAGCAGCGTCTACCTAACTATCGTTTATCCATTTCGTTTGGAGGGATAGATATTGTCATTTGTCAAGAAAGAGTATAGACAAATAGCAAAAGACATTCTTACGCAAATTTGCGGAGGAGAAACGGTTGAAGAGTTCACCTATAAAAAAGGTAAAACTATCTACAAACTGGAAAATGTTCCAGTTATCGACGTTAAGGCGATTGAAGGAAGGTGTAAAGGCGAAGCAAAAAAGTTGTTTGCCAAAGATGTTGACTACAGGTTAGCAGAGGATGCTGTAGAGTGGATCGGCGGAGGAGATACGCCTGATGATAATACTATTTTCACAGTCCAATACATATTTACAAGAACTTCCGGAATTACTGATGTAAACCCTGGAAGCGTAGTTAGGACGATTGTTGAGGCAATAAGCAGAGAAATTGAATACTTTTATCTTCAATTGGAACACGCATATCTTTCTGGTTTCTTGGACACAGCCACTGGAAAAGCGTTGGACTTAGTGGTTTCGATTTTAGGAATTAAGCGTAAACCTCCTCAACCTTCATCGGGATTGGTAACCTTTGGCAGAAATACAGAACCAGAAATCTTGGCAGTGGCTGGTGAAGTCCATCTTTACGATGGTTCAGTGGAATACACCCTAAGCAAGTCGTTAATAAAAGAGATAGTGAAGATCGAAGGCACCTACAAGGGAGTTACCGTAGAATTTGAAAATAATGTGGATTACACGTTATCCGGAAGAATTATCAGGTGGCTGCCAGGGGGAACAAAGCCAGATATGAAAACAGTTTTTCGAGTCGATTATAATGCATACCGGGAAATAACGATACCAAAAGGGATGAGTGTTGCCACATTCTCGCTTAAACCAGAGGAGAGTCGTTTGTTCACTACCACTGAGGAGGCTTTGTTGACCCCAACCAGCGGCGGAAAATGGGAAGCTGAATTGCCAATAATCTGTACCGTCCCTGGAAGAACTGGAAATGTTCTTGCAGGCACCGTAGGTGTCATGCCTCAACCATTACTAGGGGTAGAGTACGTGATTAACAAAGGCGATATAACCAATGGAGTTGAGGCTGAAGGAGATGATGAACTTAGAGAAAGGTCAAAACATGCCTTAGAGTTTGCAGGAAAAGCAACCTATTCATCATTAGAATCAGCTATCAGATCCGTTGAGGGCGTAAGATCGCTGTTAATTGAAGACATGCCCGAGAATGTATCAGGGCTAGTTAGGGTGATCGTCGATGGGGGAGACATGGAAGAGATAAAACAAATCATCGATGAAACAAGAGCAGCTGGTATAAAAGTTGAGGTCTCTCGTCCTGCAATCGTTTACATAAATGTTTCTTTAATTTTGATACTGGAAAAAGATGCTCTTCCAACGCCCATCATAGCAGAGACAGAGAAGCAAATTCGAAGTTACATTTCCACATTGGAAATAGGATCTGATGTACTCTATTCAAGAATAATTGAGTCAATTGTGAGTCTCGAAGAAGTTTGGGATGTACAAGACATCATATTGACTGCACACAGAGCCGACGGTTCTATTATTGAGATTGAAAACGAAAACATTGAAATTAGCATTGAAGAAAGAGCTGAACCCAGAACCATTAACATTTCTTATGAAACGAGGGGTAAAGTGTGAGCAGATTAGAAAGAATCAGTGGTAGACTGCCCAGAATATACCAGAGTGCGGAAGAGAAAGCTCTAATTTTTTTCCTCGTCCAAGCAGTAGATAAACAGTTGAACAAGGCAGAAGAGGTAATAACGGAAGTGATGAAAGCTCATTGGGTTGACACAGCCAAAAAAGAAGAACTAGATGAGATGTCAACTCTTTTAGGGTCAAAGCGCATGCCTGAAGAAAATGATGCCAATTTGAAGGGACGTTTGAAAAGAACCGTGGAAGAGTATAAGGGAGGTGGAACTATTTCTATAATCCGAGAGAGGGTCAAAGAATTACTTAATTCTGATAAAAAAGATGACTTTGAGATTATAGAGAACCCTCGTGTTAAGGCATCTGCAGAGTTTTTGGTGGTGGCAAATGACACATGGACGCTTGGAAGCAACAGCATCGAAGATGAGAAACCGACGCTATCTTTAGCCGTGGAGGGAGAGGGAGAGGGAGAAGTGAGCAACCCTCAGATAACTAACTTGGACACAGAAGAATCCTTAATTTTTGCTGGGAAACTAAAAGCAGGTAAGCAACTTGTTATCAAAAAGAATAAAGCCTTACTCGGGGAAGAAGATGTCACAAAAAAAGTTACACCTAAGGAACCGCTACAACTTTTAAGAAAGGAGTCAATTTGGAGATACAGCGAGCCACTTTCTGAAATGATAGGTGTTTTCGACACTGGAAAGTTTGATGAGCACACCTTCATGATAGGCATCCCCACAGTTAAAGTGCGTTTTGATTGGGTCAGAAGTCAGCCCTCCACATTTTTAATCAAAATAAAATCAAGCGTTCTGCTTAAAAGCGGCCTCACACAATCCTACTTGGAAAGAACAGTGAACTCGATGAAGGCCGCAGGAGTAAACGCAATAATTAAGGTAATGGAGTGATTTATGAATGACAAAGTTTAGTCCGATATTGAGGAAGCCTGGTGAAATCATCAAATCTGAAGATTGGAACAAAATGCAAGAAGACATCCGCGATGACTTTGATGAGTTGAAACGTAAATTTGATGAATTGAAAGAGTACATAGATAATATGGAAGAGAGCACAACGATGTTGAACATGAATAGCTTAGTGGGCAAATCCTACAATCTTGACGAGGTTATCAAAGGCGAAACCTCAAGTTACGATGCTTCCGTCGTTGGTCTCTTAACGAAACAGTGGTTGATACCAAAGGAAGAAGTAGGCGATATCTGCAGATACAGCATCGTTGCTAATCTGAACTCATTAGAATTCTGGTCAGGCGCTGAAAAAGGTGACAAGAAAGCTTTGGAAGTCGTCTTCAATTATATGGATGGAACTAGTGCAGTGATTGGTGAGCTTTTCGTTCACGAAAAAAATGAACTTAGACCAAAAGGCACCGAAAACCCATATCTCGAATACCTTCTGTCGCCGAATGAGCTTGTATGGTACAGATATCGCGTTGCCAATCCGAATCCAGAAAAAGAGGTTTTAACTGTTAGCTTCAAAAAGATTATTAGGGATTGCACGCCGAGAATCGGTAACGTTATCCACTACAGTTCTAAGATCAAACCCAGCAGATGCATATTGCCCGAGTGATCGTAGATGCTCGCGGAAATTGAAGATAAGCTTGTCAAAGTGCTCCGAGAAAAACTGGTTGAAGTTCCCAAAGAAAGCATCGTTGTCGACGCTAAACCCAGTAAGCTTCCAGCAGTTATGATTTCAAACCTGGATTTTAAATTCGACGTCAATGGCTTGGCTGAAAACTTGGACCAAGGAAGTATTGAGATTGATGAAACGCTGAACAGTGACGGCGTTAAAACCTCGTATAAACTTCAAGAAAAACCACTCAAAAAAAGCGTTCGTGTGGAGTCTCCTTTGGGAACCGTTCTTGCTGAAAAAAACTACACCCTAAACTACGCTGAAGGAATGATAGAATTTCGAAAGGCACCTGCAAAAGGCAAAATTTTTGTGAGGTATAACTCTCAGAAAAGAGTAATGACTTTGAAAAGCCTGAAGGTTAAGGCGTTATACACTGTTGACGTTTTGTCTGGAAATAGGGTTGAAGCGGATTCTGTGGCTGAAAAGGTGGTAAAGGCTCTTTTGACGGTGGAGAGCCACAGCCTTGGAGAAGGCGTTGAGATAAAACCAATAGAGGGAATTACTTCAACGGAAGAGGAAGGAAAAACCGTAAAAGTTCAACTAAAATACATTGTGGAGACGGAAATTCGAGTGGAGCAGGTGGTTGGACCGATGGAGAGAATAGAAATCACAAGCAAAAACATCTAACAATGCAGAGCACTCCAGTATTCTATGGAGAGAAAGAAAGGAAATGTCCGCGACCAAAGTTCCTTATGGGAAGCCTGTTAAGCTTCTAGTTGACTATCAAGGTTATCCTGATGGAAGGCTTGTGCAGTTTAAGATTTGGCGGAAAAAAGGCAGTGAAGAGAAAGAGGTCGATGCCGTATACGGTGTGACAAAGGAGGGAAAGGGTATAGGCTGGTGGATTCCCTTTGTTGAACGCAAAGGGATTCTGCCGTTAGAGGAAAAGATAAGCTATCAGGAGGAGGAGGAAAAATACTATTTTATCGCTAAGATTGATGATAAGGAGGTTGAGTCGGGGGACTTGGTTTTCGTCTATCCGCTCGATGTTTACTTGGAGGATGAAGAGGGGGAACCTATCGATGGAATTGAATACACGATTACGTTTTCGGATGGAAGCAAAAAGAAAGGAATTTTCAAGAACGGGCACGCCAAATTTGAGGAGGCTCCTCATGGAAAGTTCAGTATTGAATTGAAAGGACACGAGTTTGTTTTCGAAAATTAACACACACTCGTTAATTCATTCATGGCATTACCTTCCAACCAAAACGCAGATATCACAAATCATCAATTTTTCCATATTTTTTCTCAAATTCTGCAATTTTTTTCCTGAAGCCTTTTTCGAGTTTGTCATAGATCGGCACATCAAATCTTGTGGGAATTGCCACAACCCAGTCTCCTTCTGATGATCCCAAACAGGGATCTTCAGGTTGATAGTTGAATTCTTGTTTTACTAGTCTATTCCTAATGAATCGCCTCCAATTCTTTTTACTATTAATCCTAGCAATTGTAAGTTTACGACCACTTACTAAAACTTTGTACCACCCTAGGAAACCTGTATAGGCAAATATTGGACGATCTACCAAATCTGATACCAATTGCAAGAATCTTACTCTTGTCCCATTATCGCAATGATAGAGCACGATAACTGCCAAGGGACTAATTTTCTTTCCAAGGTCTTGTAAGCTTTTTTGTATCCCAGGATTGGTCACATAGACGGAATTGGGTTCTTTGTCCATAGCTCGGGTAACCTCGTCATCCTCCAAAATATGTTGACTACCAATGTCGATTTTTCCCCGAATATCAGTGAACATACCTATGGTTACTACCACTCCGTGACCTAGTAGCCCGATTATTTGAGTTTTGCTTGTAACCTTACCTATAAGCCCGCGCAAGTTAGCATTTCTGCCTCGTAATCTTACTAATTCACCACCCCATGTATGCGCTGGACATCTCACGGCCAGATAATCATCTAATACTGGCGGGTTTGGGTGGGAATATACCGCTTCTTTAAAATCACAAGATAATTTTGGATTTCGCTCCTTAATAATTCGAAAGTACGCATTTAACCATTCAGAAGTGTAATCTCTATGACCTGGTCTTAAAGGCGGTGGAGCTTGAGGGGGTTGTTCATTTCCTAAAATACATGGCATCAACCCAGAGGCAGCGGACGGCCTCAATCTGCCCCTGATTCTTTGTAGTTGGTCACTTAGGAACGTGTTGACGTACCGCAACACAGGAAGTTGCCTTTGATTACCTTCACCGTCAACTGGACGCGTTACATTTCTCAATATGTGATAGTCTTTGGGATCTTTGGCATTTTGAATTTTCAAATTACGAAGCATCATTATCCCCTTCAGGAAGTAAGACCAAATCTTAATCCTTCAACGAGAACAAACAGATTTAGGTTTTTTGGCAAATATATAGATATTTCATCTGCCCGACTAATATTTCCGTCTACAAGCAGTTCTCCGTCTTCCGTAACAATCTCATAAGGCGTATCTGCATCTATCTCCAAAGGTTTTCCCTCAAAATCGCATAAAGTTACAGAAAACCTACTGAACGGGCAAATATAAGACCTCTCCACAAGATATCCCTCCAAATCAGCAGCTTCATTCGACAACATATCTATACCCTGCTGATTATGATCCAGCTTGGGAAAGTTGATAACTTGGCCTTCCTCGATCAAGTCCGGATTTTCTATCCTATTCTCGTTGAATTCGTAAAGATCATACCATTCATCAAAACCAAATCTTTCAGCAATCTCTGCGAGGTTGTCTCCTCTTTGAACTTTGTAGCTTGTCTCAGATGTCTCCTCCTTCAAGTGAGTTCGTTCAGAATAGTCTTTAAGCCATCTGAGATAGGCGCTCAAAGTCTTATCACCAAATACTCCGTATTCTTCTCCATTATCAAAACCTTTGACCAAAAAATTGCCATCCTCAGCAGCCTTCTCTGCAAGGTATTTTGACCTGTAGACACCCTTTATACCTCCCTCAGATAACCAAGCTCGCTTTGCACCTGTTCCTCGTATCCAACATTTCCAGTTTCCTTCACTTCCCCAGATCTTACCGCTTTCTTTCTCAGCTTCAGCGTCGCTTTTTTCTTCATATATACCTACAAGGTTTCTTCTAGAGGACTCCAAACTCTTGGCTTTACTTTTCTTCTTTATCCAGCATTCATATGTACATTTTAAATAGCGCATAATAACAAGTGCATCTTGAAAAGTTTTGACAGCACTTCTAATATCCTCTGAGCTACCATCTTTCATTCCCATGCCCCAGAGGAAAAGATATTTTGTCGGAACAAGATCAGGATCATTATCCGAATCGTTTTTTTCAATTCCTTTTCTAGCCAATTTGGTTAACATGTTATAGTCTAAGGAACTTACTAGCCGTCTTGCTTTTGCTGCGGACTCCTTTTCAAGTTTTGATAGCGTATCGGCTAGCAACTTCAAGGACAACTTCTTTACGTGTACAACGCCCTTAAATAAAACCGCGTTTTCGACAATTCCTTCAGCCGATTTGGACATTTCTCCTAACCGTCCAATTCCTATTATTCTAGATTGGAATATGAGTTTTTTCACTGGTTCTCTTTCCTCACGCTAAATATGTGCTCAATTGACACGTTAACTGCCACAAACAGTATTTGACTTGTTTTTGGCTTGCTCAATATTAGCTTAAGCCCATCGTTTTTACAAACTTCTTGATCTTGAGCGCAGATTCTGTTATCTCTCTAAAGATAATAACGGACGGTGATTGAATAATGTCTATTGGGTGCTATTACTTGAATATAACAGGTTTTCCTTTGATCTGAATTACAGGCGTGCCCTTTGGCACCTCAATTTCGTCGTCGTTGTCGTCAACTTTGACTCGCCCTCCAATGTTTTTATGCAATCTTATGTCCTCGTCATTTTTAACTATGTGTATAAGGTTTTGATTTTCCCCAATTTCGATAGTGTCATCATTGCTACGTATTTTCACCTCACCCGAATTTGCCGTTATCCGGATCAGTTGCGTTCCCCCCCTCCATGCTCCGTTTGAGAGGATGTCAATTTTTCCATTGATTGAATTTTGCTCTACAAGGATTGTGTCATTGTTTTTATTGACTATTAGTTCTTCACGATTATTATCCACCCTTATATACTCGCCATTGTTTTTAATGATTATTTTTCCCCAGTTTTCTAAAACAACAATTGTGCCACCGTTATCTTCAATTATTAGTGAGCCACCAGGAGTAATTTTCTTCATCACGAGTATGTCACCCCCATGAACGTTATCAACTGTATATGTGCCGTTGACTTCTTCGATTAGACCGCAGAAGTCATTGATGTCCGTAGGCGCGCCCATAGCCGTAGGGAAGACACGAACCCTTTCACGTTCGATAATGCCTCTATGCGTAGTTAAATCGTAAGAGTAAGATCCGCTCGCAAGATTTATTTCGTTTTTAACATCGTTGCGGAGCCACGAAGGATCTTTTATTGTGAACCTCCTCTGTTCCACGGGCTTTACCCGATAAGGAGACCCAGATACTTTCTTATCGTTCTCGAACTCGATTACACGGTAGCCTGGGAACTGAAGTTCCTGCCACTCCGAAGCCTCGTTTTCCCGTCCAATTGGGCCACATGAGTTGGTCATAATAATAAATGGCGCGTCCAACAGCCAAGTGTTTGGGATGTCTTCATCCATTAGTTCTATTTGGCTGCCTCTGAATTGGAACATTCGATTGGCATGACCATGCCCGCTGAGAACGACCACACGATCAGCAATGGCTTCTGGAGTGGAGCGTGCACGAGCGAATACAGATTTCTCCGCGCGCTCGCGGAGTTTTTTTATTAGGTCTATTCGGCTTTTCTTTTCCATTGTTCCCAAATCCAGTTCTTGGCTTTCATAAGTTGCTTTTGGAAGTTCCCCGCCTGCCTCCGCGCGATCTTGATCGTAAATGTCTCTTCTAAGTTTTCCTTGACGGAGATAATAGTTTCCAATATCAGTCCAAGGGTTTAGGAGAGGCGCATGGAGACACAGTACCTTGAGTCTATGTTCACCTTTAAGCCAACGTTGTACCATGTCCTCTTGGGAACCGGATAGACAGTCCGTGGGTTTCGGAAGTAGAAGCAATGACCCGACTTGCGATATCTCGCTATTAGGCTTCGCGTCAACTCCCTTCCAGTCAAGCATCAAAAAAGACTGGTCTTGGTGTGCAAAGGTGAAGTCGGCGAAGGGGTTGATAACCAGATGATACCACGCTACGGCAAATGGTGTAGAAAACCAGAACGCCTCCGGATTGCTCGCGGGACCAAGAAGATTATTGGCATGTTGTCTCAAAAGTCTATCAAGCTCTGGCTCATTGTGATTTCTCCTAGCACCACGGACGGCATTCGCATCCGAATACACTAACGGGGAAGAATCAAATACTTCCCCAATTTTATGTGCTTCTGAGTCCTCAGCGCTGTAGGTTATGTTTGTATCGCCGCCAAAGGATTCCGTCTGCGCGGTCAGCGGAATGATGTTCCACAAGTGAACTGGGATTATTTGTGTAAGGGGATAGGGGTTAAGTAAGTATTCATGGTTTCCTAAGATAGTGAAAATTGGCTTTTTGTAATCCTTTAAGAGAAGTTCGTAGAAGAAGACCCAGTTTCTGTTGAACTTATAGTTGTCTGGTTTGATATCTCCACCATCATCATACGTTTTGTTACCGTCTTCGCCAGATACTTCAATTATGTGCCCCCTGTTGTAGTCTATGAGGTCGCCAGTAAGGACTATAATGTCGACTTTTGAGTCAGAATTTATCTGCTGCAGAGTCTTCCAAAAGCGCTCGTTATAATTATTAAATCTCTCAGCTAACCAATGCACACACCTATTTGGGTTCCGGGGGTCGCGCTCCGCACAAAGAGGCCCGCCTCCGTAGGAGCTTTTAATACGACGCTCATACAGCTCCCAGTGTGTGGATATGTGGGGATCTGTGACCTGAGCAACATTGAGACATTCTTTGTTGGTTACAAGGAACGGATGATAGAGCTCAACATCCTTCTTCTGCGGTGTCTTCTTTTTTTTCATTCTTTTTTGAGGAATGTACCCCAGAGTTGTCGTGCCACCATCTTTCAAATTGAAAGACTCTCCAAGAGGATTATCAATTAACCTCACCGCTTTCCTGATGACTTCACTCTCCTTAATTTCACTCTCCGAGCCACAGTTAATAAGGTTATAGAGTATGTTTCTGCTCCCGCTTACTTGGAAATCGAGATGGAGATGAAGATGAAGAAGATTGCTATAGCTATCGAACCCAAAGTTTACAAGGTAGTCAAGTGCCCTCTGGGGAATGGAGAACTCGACCTTGTGAAGGGTATCACTGTCTGGCTTATGGTCTCGGTTCCAGTGGATGTCTTCTATATCTTCAGGGGAAATGGTGCCCGTACCAGGCGTGTTTGTTGGAGGGAGGGTCCATTTTGAGTAGCTCAATCTGCGCGCGATAGCTTGCTTGCTTTTAAGGCTGGTGCAGTCCTTTATGATTGGACTATTATTTCTGACGAGTAGCAATACATGTAAAACCATTTTTCCACCTTCTGGTGTTGCTATTCCTGGGCATCCCAAAGCCGGATACATTATTATAAACTCAGGCTGACACGCTGTTTCCCTTAATATTATATGCTTAACCAAGTCTCCTATCACCCTCTACTTCAAAAACTCGACTCGTTCTTCAACTCCCTCAAAACCTTTAGGTCTCGGAAGCGCGCGATCAGTTGTGTCCACGCGAATGAAGTAAACCCCTTTTTGCACTCCACGAACTATATAGACACCATTCGCGTTGGTAGATCCATTCTCATATTCTTTACGTTTCATAACTCCATTCTCTTCTACCTCATGTTCTATTATAACTTTAACATTGCTCATAGGATTTTCTTCGCAATCGAGAACCTTTATGCACAAGATATGATCAAGGTCACAATGTAGAAAATCATGTCCATAGATGCCCGGTATTCCATATAATTCACATCGTTTTGCTTTTTTCCCAAATTTACCAATACGTATTTCTCCGAGGGTGGTGCGCCCGAACTTATCCTTATCTGACTCATGGCAATAGGGGTAGTATTTTAGCTCTGGCTTCTCAATAGGGTCAAAAAATAGTATATTCACTCGCCGATCTCTTTTACTTTTCGAGAAGGCAGAGCGAGCATGGGTCTCGCCGCCGTAAACGATTTTACGATTATCATCGACGAACTTTAAGGCATTCCGATAGGTCTCCAAACTAGAGGTGTCAGAATGTCCAAGCAGTTCGGCAAGCTCCAACATATAGAGATCAAAGAACGCCCCCCAAGTATTTGGCCCTATGTTAAATTTCACACCGCTATCTTCTTTAATAGACGTGCGAAAATCTTTCTCGTACTTCTCTTGAAAGATTTCAATGGCTTTTTTATTTTTGGCTTCGCGCGCGTAAATTTGCCAGTTTTTTGTAGTTTCGTTGAGTGGAATCCTGCCCGGCTCACAAGGCCACCCATATTTTATCGCTGCCCACCTAAGGATTGCCTGGTAATCTTCGACTTTGCTTTTCCCCTTTGGTTGATAGGTGGGTGTAACTTTGCCTTCTGGCATTAGGATTGGTCCCTTCTCAGTTGTAACACTATCAACCCACTTTACTCGATCCCCCAACAAGATATTTAATACACTTTCCGCCCGCCTTAAAGATATCCAGTCATTATACAAAGGCTTGCCGCTCTTGTCCGCGTGGCCTGTAATCAACAACAACTTGGACGGATTTTCCATAGCGAAAAGGTAACAGCAAGCAATTTCGCTTAAGGCTTCAGGTAACACCACCGTGCTGTCAAAATTGAAAAAAGCGGCTTTGAATTCGAACAACTGACAATGTTTCAATTCCTTGGTGATAATTAGGGATCCTGAGCAAGCTTCTTCTCCTTCGATTTCCACAGAACCACGGAAATCTAATTCTTCCTGATCATTCACTTTCTACTTTCCTCTTCTTGCTCTTCCTGTTCCTCGGGCGAATGTTTCCAAGTAATCTCAACCTTGTTTCCACGTACTTCTCCTTCGATTTCAGCTACAATAATGTCTTGTGAATCTTTCCTTTGCCAGATCAAAATCTTAACTGGAGTTCCATCCTCGAAATCTTTCACATTAGCAACCAGCTTTACTTCTTCGCCGCTCTTAGCCCTGTCTTTTTCCCACTCTACACTCACAATCTTGCCTGGTTGTCCAGCTTTCGCCTTGACGAGTTTTCGCTCTGCGGTTTGTTGTATTGGTGGTTTTGGGGCTCCTGCGCCGGTTTCTCCTATGAACACTGTTCCAACCGCCACAACCTGTCCTATTGGCATGTCAACTGGGTCGTTGCACGTCATGGCCATATCGCCCTGTCTGGCTGCGGGTTTTCCGTTTATGAAAACTCCTGTGCTTCCAACAAGAATTTTTCCTTGGTTTGAGGGCGGCTTCTGGAATGGCCCCCCAGCGGGAATGTGTATTGGCTGGTTTATGGCTATGCTGTTTACGGTTGCTGCGGGTTTGCCTTCGATGAAAACGTCCGTGCTTAAATCAGTTAACAATGTTCCGTTGAAAGGCATAGGTGTCGGCGTTGGCACGGGTCCCCCTGGTGAGGGTATCATCAGAATGTGAGTGTCGGTAGCCATGATTTTGTCGCCTTGCTTAGCTGCCGGCTGACCCATCAGGGTTACCCCTACTCTTTTTGACCTGAGGCGCACTCGCTACAGAATTTGGCCACTGCTGGAATGACGGCTTTGCAGTTATGACAGACTTTCGTGTCGACTCCGGCAGGAGGAGTTTTCCCGCAGTTCTGACACACCTTAGCCTTATAAACCATCAACGCGCCGCAATGCATGCAATAACGCTTCCTCTCTACAAAATTCAAGGTAATAGTGACACTCTTCAAACCATCTGCTTCGGCAGACACGGGCACCTGACCACTCTCTTTAGACGATACAATAACAGTTTGCTCAGCATCCTTCCCTTTAGGAACAACCACCGTGGAGTTTTCTAGTTTTCCTTTCGCCGCGGATATCTTCACTTCAGTATCATTTGGCGCACTAATTGGCTTTCCCTTCTTGTCGAGTAACTGCAGGGTTATGACTGATTTTGTTGTTCCGTTAGCCACAATGCTTGCTGGTTCCGCGGTTATCCTCAACTGCGCGGGCGCCGGCGGCTTCTTCGGCCTCTTCAACAACATGAAGCCAAAAACGGCTGACGCGACACCTATCCCAGCTACTGCTCCCCCGACAACCCATAATGAAATTCCTTCGTCAGGCGGAGGAGTTGGAGAAGGCGTTGGGGAAGCCGTAGGGGTTGGAGAAGGAGAAGGTGTTGGTGTAGGAGTTGGAGCAGGAGTAGGGGAAGGTGTTGGTGTAGGCGTAGATGTTGTTCCACTACTTGAAGTTGTCCCAGTGGAAGAAGGCGCATTAACTGTTAGTGATACCGTGTTAGATTTGATGGTTCTTCCCTCTGAATCGGTAACGTTACAATAGTACGAGTATGAGCCCGTAGCGCTTGTAGTAACTTGGAGTTGGGTGGAGGTTTTTCCAGCCATAGCAATTGTGCCTTCATACCACTGATAAGTATAAGGCGGTACGCCACCAGAAGCGCTCACAGTAAACGTCGCCGATTGACCAGTTGTAACCGTAGCGCTAGCTGGAGTAACTGAAGCCGTTAATGGCTCGATGACTGTTAGTGATACCGTGTTGGAGTTGACGGTTGTCCCAAAAGAATCCTCAACACTACAATAATACGAGAATGAACCCGCAGCCCCCTTCGTAACTGTGAGTTGATTAGAGGTTTCACCAGCCAGAGCACTAGTGCCTTCATACCACAGTTACGAAGG
>Ga0209635_10000869_pt1 | contig 21894 bp, 19 predicted proteins | sample DeeMarSWOR230_32_FD_187463 | JGI IMG/M metagenome (GOLD analysis project Ga0209635, IMG submission 187463) | Marine sediment microbial communities from White Oak River estuary, North Carolina - WOR-2-30_32 (SPAdes) (version 2) | ecosystem: Environmental > Aquatic > Marine > Intertidal zone >...
TCGAATTTCGGCAGAAGCTAAAGGAGACGGGGAAAATAACGTATTTCGGCGGCAAGCAAGAGTTGGTGGGAATAGGCGCCCTCGACGATGTGGATCTGGTCATGATGAACCATGCTCAGTCGGAAATTCCAGGAAGGACGGTGTATTTATCAGCTGGGAGCAATGGCTTCATAGGGAAGGCAGCTCGGTTCCTTGGAAGGGCAGCCCATGCTGGGGTTGCCCCTTTCAAGGGCGTCAATGCCATGAATGCCTTTCATGTTGCCCTTTCGGCAATCCATGCGCAAAGGGAGACGTTCAAAGATGACGATATGGTAAGGGTGCATTTGATCGTGACCAAGGGCGGGGACAGTGTGAATGTCGTCCCGAGCGAAGTGCGAGTGGAGATGTACGTGCGGGCAAAGTCGGTAGAGGCCATTAAAGAGACCAACGCTAAGGTCGACAGGGCAATAAAAGCGGGGGCCATGGGTGTTGGCGCCGACGTTGAAATAACAAATACGCCGGGCTACCTTCCCATATTCAACGACGAAAGACTGGCTAACCTCTGGATGGACAATGCCTCCAAGCTTTTGGGGAAGGAGAACGTTCATCTTCTGGGCCCTTTCGGTGGTTCCACTGATATGGGAGATCTTACCCACTTGAAGCCCGGGGTTCATCCGTTTGTAGGGTCATTCACAGGTGACATTCACTCCAAGGATTTCAAAGTCGACGACGAGGAAATGGCCTTTCTCATTCCCGCCAAAATAATGGCCATGGCTGTGATAGATTTGCTCTTCCAAGAAGCAAAAGAAGCAAAGGAGATAGTCTCTAAATTTAAGCCAAAACTCTCCAAAGGGGAGTATTTGCGGTTGCTAGATTCCTTCATCTACCAGATCCTTTGGAGTGAGCATTAAACCCGATCCAAGAATGGCAGATATCAGGGAAGGAAAACCCCTTTTCAAGATATCCGTATGGGGAGATATGGGAGACGTTGTTGAATTTGTTGAATAATTCTCATCGCGTCTGGTAAAAAAGGGAATTTCAGCCCTCACAATTTACTTCCCTTTATCCGTCAAATCCTTAGACCTAGGCTAAATTCCTGATCGTGAAAATCTTTCACCGTGTCCGTAGGATGTGTTTTCAAATCCCATTGATTTGCGTTTGAAATCTAGTATGGCTCAAGGATCGGCCAATCCCCGTATTTCAGTTAACAAGGGTCGCACTCCGCTACGCGGAGCACGTTATATCAGGAAGAATCTTTCCAGGTAGATTCTTAGAAGTAACTAATGGTCGAAACTCCACTGCAGTTTGGATTTTGAGATTGTCTCTGCCTGCATTGTCTTGACATCGAACTTCCAAGACATAGAATAGGCAAATAAGACGTGGGCAACGGTGAGTTAGACGAACAGGGAAAACTCCTGGGTATAGAAATTCTGAATGGCTTCCGCTTCCTGCGAACGGCTATCGGGTCTGAGCGTTTAATTCAGTTTGCTCACGCCGGAGCTTAATATCTATGAGTGAGGAGAAATAAATGGTTGATTTTTCAAACATACAGCGTGCCATGAAACGGCTTAAGGGCAGGTTGAACCGCACCGAGGTTACGCCAGACCCTAAATTAGGCGAGAAACTTGAGACCGAGGTGTGTTTCAAATGGGAGAGCCACCAGATTACGGGCGCGTTCAAGGTACGCGGAGCGTTGAACACTATCCTGAGCCTGCCGGAGGAACGACGAGAGGCCGGGGTGGTAACGAGTTCGGTCGGGAATCATGGCCTGGGGTTGTCCTACGCGGCCAAACAGGCAGGCATCCCGGCCATCGTCTATCTGCCAGATTACGCCTCGCAGAAGAAGATCGCCGGCCTGCGCGAACTCGGGGCGGAGGTGCGGGTTGTTGACGGCGGGTATGGTCTGGCCGAAGAGACGGGCATCAGGCTGGCTGAGGACAAGGGCGTGGTTTTCATTTCGCCCTACAATCACCCCGACGTCATCGCCGGGCAGGGCACTGTCACCCTGGAGTGGCTGGAGCAGACCTTGAATTTGGATACGGTGATGTTGCCCGTCGGAGGAGGAGGTCTCAGCAGCGGAATTGGCCTGGCGCTTAAGGTCCTGCGGCCGGCTTCCCATCTTTTCGGCGTACAAGCTGAAGGCTTGGCTTTTCTACATGAGTACTGGCACGGGCGCGATATGGACGCGGTCGAAGTACGCCCCAACCTGGCCGAGGGCCTGAGCGGGAGAGTAGACCCGCAGTCCATCACTCTGCCGCTTGTGCGTTGGTTGTTCGACGATTTCCTGCTGGTCAACGACGACAAGATAGCCCGCGCCGTGGCCTATTGCTACGAAGCGTACGGCGAGATAGTCGAGGGTGCGACCGCAGTGGGATTCGCCGCTTTGCTGGCGGGCAAAGTCGAAAATTTGGGCGCTCGGTGGGCGTGCTGATTACAGGCGGCAATATAGCCCCGACCAGCATCGCGATATATTGGATAGAGTTGGAGTCTAAAGGGTAGGGGACGTAGTTGAATTGTTGTAAGAGGGTCATGTAAGGGGTCACCCATTAAAATTGAGTTTTTGACGAATCGCAAAGCCTTAAATTACGGGGTTCACCTCCCAATTTAGCTCGATCCAGTTTCCGTCTAACTTCCCCACCCAATCCGCAGATCCTTCCTTAAATACAGATTGTGAAAATTTTTCAGTCACTCCGCAAAATTTGTCAGCGTTTTACCGGAATTAACCACAACCTATCCTGATTCTTTTTCTTGACCATTCCAAATGGGAGGTCTACAGTAAAAGGGAATCTCTGTGACTATGCTCTGTCGATGGCTAGGAGTTGCCGGTCGCAATTAACCTTAGGGAGGTAAATATGTCCGAACTGAAGAAAAAGATTCAGGCCAAGATGACCACGCCGCAGCTTTCTGCCCTCGCCACCATCACCGAAGACGGCAAGCCCTGGGTGCGGTACGTCACGCCTGTGATGGATCACAACCTGACCGTATGGATGGCCACTTTCGCGGGATCGCGCAAGGTGGCGCATATCAAAAAGAACCCGGAGGTTCACCTGACCACGGGTGTGACCTGTATGGAGACGGCGGAGTCGTACCTCCAGATCCAGGGGCGGGCCGAAGTACTGACCGATGCAGCCACCAAGAAGGAAGTCTGGAGCGACCATTTAAAGCGCATCTTCACCGGGTCGGACGATCCCAACTACAACGTGGTCAAGATCACGCCGTACCGAATCGAATACCAGGGGATGGATATGGTTCCACCCGAGGTCTGGGAGGCCTGAGGATGAGGAGGGGAATAGGAGCCAGCCCTTGACACGGCACAGATGATTTTTTTGTTCTCCTCAAAAGAAGAATAGGAGGGGTCAATGCTAACAGCCGACGATATTAAGCATCTTAAGCGTTCGCAGACAAGAAGCGCCAAGATCGGCATTTGGCTTCTGCCGGTGGTGACCTGCGTTCTCCTAGTTGGCGGTGTTCTAAACATTCACTTCGGGTCAAAACTTGCAGCAATGGAAGGTTTGGGCTTTAGAGAACTTTTTCGCCAATGGTTTGAGGGAATTCAGATTGATGCACAGTATTCAGGTGTTTTTCTCATGGCAGTGACTAGATTTCAGATGGGTATCACAGGGTTCGTATATGGAGTATTAGTGGCAGTGGTTTCCTATGTCTACACCAGGTCTATAGGGCGAAACAAAAGAATCCTCAAATTTATGGAAGAGCACTCTCAAAAGGAAAAGAGATCGGGTCTCAACATTTGACAAACATCAGGAAATCCATATCGTAATTAGTATTTCCTTTCTAAGTCGTGAACCTTCACAAAGAGGGTAGGGGGTTAGGCCTTGCAATATAACATTTGATGTGGCATAGTCCACGGATGGCACGGCCTCTCATTATGCTGCGGTGAGCCGTGCCCTCAGGCGGATAGAAAGCCAGCAGTGACAATGTTATAATGCAAGACCTAACCCTTCAACCATGAGTCGGCAGGGCAAGACCGGTCAGAGAGCGGTCTTTGTTCAAATCATGTTGATATGGAAGAAAGAATTATACTTGTAGATAAAAATGATAAGGAAGTTGGGACTGAAGAAAAGATAAAAGCGCACAAAGAGGGGAAGCTGCACAGGGCTTTCTCCGTATTTGTTTTTAATTCAAAGTGTGAGCAGCTTCTTCAGAGAAGAGCAAGAACGAAGTATCATTCCGGTGGCCTGTGGACCAACACCTGTTGCAGCCACCCAAGACCAGCGGAACCTGCAGAAAAAGCCGCGCATAGAAGGTTAAAAGAGGAGATGGGTTTTGACTGCGAGCTCAAAGAGGTTTTCAATTTCACTTATTACGCAAAGCTTGACAAGAATCTTTTTGAGCATGAATATGACCATGTTTTTGTAGGTAAATTTGAGGGTGAACCAAATCCGAATCCTGAGGAAATTGATGACTGGAAATGGATCGGTCTGGAAGAATTACAAAGGGACATGCAGGAAAATCCTGACAGTTATACCTATTGGCTTAGGATGGTTTTTGATAAGGTTGTTTCTCATTTGAAGGATAATGTTAAGCTTCGGTAAGTGCTTTGTTGACTGGATATCTTCACTGAGAAAGTCGAAAGGAAATTCACACACAAAGGGTCAAGTCTTTTTTTGACCTCTTCTGAACGGGGCAAGGTGCAGCCGTTGATAAGGCAGATCTCGAGGGAAATCGAGATCATAAGGGAAGGGGGCCAGGTCTTGAATTATACGTTTTGAAGGTGGGATGTCGTTGAATTTGTTGAATAATTCTGACAGGGAAAATTAGAATTGAGGGACACTAGGGGAATTTATGAGCGAGAAAAAATCATTGACAAAGGGAGAGAAATCTATTACGTATGGTGCTGAATGATATATTGATATTTCTATCACCCGTGAGGAGAAAGGAGGTGATGACTTTATTTTGATTACCTCTGGTAATAGAACAATACGAGATCAGGGGGTGATGGGGGAAGGTTCTCGGATTATCCGTTGTCAGAAGGTTAGAAGGTTTTCCATACATTGGAAATCCAATTTAGTTAAATATCGTAACTTATTATGGAGGTTAAGATGAAAATGGCCGCCATAAAGATGTTTATTGGACTAGTCCTTGTGGGCTGTCTGATTTTGGGCGGGGGCTCCTCTTTCGGCCAGGAGGTAGTCACTCTAACGGTTATTGGCGATGCAGGTCATAACCTGAAGCCGTTTGAGTGGTATGCTCCTATTTTTAAGGAGGAGTTCGGGGTCGAGCTTAAGGTCATCGGTGTGCCCTTCGGCGAGCTCTATGAAAAAGAGAAGATAGAGTTCGTAGCCCAAACCGGTGCATTTGACATCTGCATCGTGTATCCTAAGTTTATCGGCGATTTCGCTGGAGCCGGTTACCTATTGAACTTGGACGAGTATGCCAGCAAATTGGGCCCCAGAATGCCGGATGTCGTACCTGGCTACAGGGATTTTTATTGCAAGTTTGGTGGCAAGTTATATGCTTTACCTTACGATGGCGACGTGCTCAGCTTGTACTATAGGAAGGATCTATTTGAGAACGCAGAAGAAAAGGCTGCATTTAAGAAGGAGTTTGGTTATGAGCTTAAGGCGCCGGCAACTTGGGATGAGTATCTAGATGTAGCCAAGTTCTTTAACCACAAGCCGGGCGAGAAGCTAGCCGGTAAGACCTTGAAGACGCCATTCTACGGCACAGCGTTTTACGGCCAGCGTGACCAGATCTACGCCTGGTGGGGCAACAGATTCGCCAGTATGGGAGGAATCTACTTCAACGAGGAGACGATGAAACCGGCGATCAATTCCAAGGCTGGTGTGGATGCGCTAGAGAATATGAAGGCAGCCCTGCCCTACTGCCCGCCTGATGTTCTGGCTTACGGCTATGAGGAACTGAAAGACATATTCCTTAACGGCGACGCAGCTATGGTGATTCAGTGGCCATGTGTTGGAAAGAAAGGGGCAGACCCCAAACAGTCGAAAATCGTTGGCAAAATAGGTCTGGCCCCAGTCCCTGGCATTATGAAGGAGGGTAAGGTCTATTCTCGTGCATTGATGCCCTGCGGCCGAGTTCTGGCAATACCAGCGGACTCGAAGCATCCATGGAAGGCTTATCAGGTCATCCAGTGGCTGGCGGTGGTGTCCAGCACTGCTGATGTTTCCACCCCGCTCACCGGACTCGACCCTTACCGGTTCTCTCACTTCGAGACTCCGGAAGCATTCGAGATGTTCCCCACGATTGAGGATGCTAAGGTATATCTGGCCGGGATAAAAGCCAATATGTCCAGCGGTTATCCCGAACCGCCTATACCGGGCTCTGTCGAGTACATCGATGCTTTGGCTGTCAATATCACTAAAGCATTAACCGGCGAGAAGAGCTCGAAACAGGCACTAGATGATGCAGCTAAAGAATGGGAGAACATCACGGCACGTTTTGACGTAGAGAAACAGAGGAAGCTGTACCAGAAATTGATTGCTGGCTGGCGTGCAGCCGGGCTCTGGGAGTAAACTGAATGGTTTTAGAAGGCAGGGGCCTCAAGCTCCTGCCTTATTTTTTGGACCTATAGAGGGATTATGAAATATGGAGAAAAATAGAAGAGCTCGTTTTTCTCTCAGTATCGAAAAGAGAATCCCCGTCCTCTTTGTGTCACCGTGTGTTGCAGTTCTACTGGCTGTTTCTATTTTCCCCTTCCTCTATTCACTTTGGCTGAGCTTTAACAAATGGGAACTGGGCATGGGCCAGCGTTCACCGACCTTTGCTTGGCTCAACAACTATGCTCATCTGTTCACCGATAATCGATTTTGGGATTCTATTGAAAACATGGCCGAGGTTTTGATATTTGGTGTCGGTGCGCAGTTCTTAATTGGCTTAGGTCTAGCCCTTTTGCTGAACCGCCCTTTTAGAGGCCGTAGATGGGTGACTACCCTCTTTCTACTGCCCATGATGATCTGCCCTGTGGTGGTCGGATGTAATTGGAAGATGATATACAATTACAGTTATGGGCCGCTAAATCATATACTACGTATTATAGGGATTGGAGAGGGACTGAATTGGTTGGGAAGCACCCATTTAGCTCTGCCTTCCATAATAATAGCTGACAGCTGGGAATGGATGCCTTTTATGATGATTGTCTTATTAGCTGGTTTGCAATCAATTCCCGTAGAATTGTACGAGGCTGCTAAGGTAGACGGTGCTTCTGGATGGCAGGAATTTTGGTATATCACTCTGCCAAGCCTTAAAACGATTATCATCATCGCTATATTAATCAGGATGATGGACACTTTCAAGTTATTTGATCTCGTGGTGCTACTTACACAAGGAGGTCCGGCTGGCGCCTCGGAGACTATCTCGTATTATAACTATTTGACGGGTTTTAAATTCTTCAACATGGGTTATGCAGCTTCTCTGGCTTATATACAGCTTGCTGTCATCATAGTAATTGCCACTTTTTTCTTACGGTCCTTAAGAAAGGGAGAAGGCGGATAATTATGGAAAATAGGCGATTGAGAGCCAGACGCTTGTTTCGGCCGAACGATTATTTAGTTATCTTTGTTTTTGTAGTCATAGCACTGCTTCTCATCCTTTTCCTGAGCCCCATATTTTGGATGTTGAGTACGGCTTTCAAGGACAAGGGTGAGTACTTTACCTACCCTCCTGTTTATCTCCCCAAGAAGTTGGATTTCAGCCATTTCTTTAATGGCTTAAAACTAGGTGGTGCGAAGGGCATACATGATACCCTTATTGTGGCGGCTTCAACCACTGCGCTCTCGATGATTATCGGGTCTTTAGCGGCTTATAGCCTAGGTAGATTTAGAATTGGTGGGAAACACCTTGCTTTCTGGATCCTCTCTATAAGGATGATGCCACCTGTAGCCAGTGTACTACCACTGTTCTTGTTTTACAGGTTTCTGAAGATCTTGGATACCTATGAAGCCCTGATTATCACGTATACAATATTCAATCTCCCCTTTGCTGTCTGGATGCTGAAAGGGTTCTTTGAAGAACTACCGAAGTCGTTGGAGGAAGCCGCGCTCGTGGACGGATGTGGGCGCTTAGGTGCTTTCTATAAAATAGCTCTGCCACTGATCGCCCCGGGGCTGGTAGCTACGGCTTTGTTCTGCTTTATGTTCTCCTGGAACGAATTCTTCTTCGCTCTGATACTTTGCAGATCAAAGATCACACCGGTTACCGTGGTTATTGCAGGCATGATCGGTGGCCACGAGATCTTATGGGCCGAGATATCAGCGGTTGCTGCCATGGCCAGCATCCCGATCATAGCGCTGGCTATCTTCCTCCAGAGATATCTCGTCCGGGGACTTACTCTAGGAGCTGTCAAAGGCTAAGGGATTCTTATTGTGCTCTCATTGTTGTTGCAGCGGCATCTCATCCGTGCCTAACCCTTGGCGCCCTTAATGGGTGATTAGAAAGGAGGAAACCATGGCCCAACCTGTCAAACTAATCGCACTGTTAAAAGCGAAACCTGGCATGAGCCGAGCCGAGCTTGAGAAACGCTGGGTAGAAGGTCATGCCCCGTTCACCTTGAAGTTCAAGAATCTCAAAGGCTATCGGATCAATGTGGCCATTGAGGAGTACCAGGAAATCGAAGGGGAATTGCCTTTCGATGGAACGGCTGAGCTGTGGTGGGATTCCCTCGAGGAGATGCAGGAAGACTTCGACTCACCAGAAGCCCAGACTGCCGTGGCCGATGCCGACACCTTTACCGTAGTTCGGACCCACATCTATTGCCGAGAACATATTCTCAGGTAAACAGAGACTTGGCTGCCTGAATGCACAAGACAAAAATATCCTGATTGACAAATTCAAGCGTGGCTGCTATTAAGGAAAGAACCTTAACAATCAAAAACTGAGAAGGAGGGTGCTATGAAAAGGGTAATGTATGGATTGATGGCATTAATCGTGGTTGTCGGCCTTGTAGGATGCACTAAAAAGGAATCAAAAGAAGGTGCGGGCCAACCTGTCAAGCTAATCGCACTGTTAAAAGCGAAACCTGGCATGAGCCGAGCCGAGTTTGAGAAACGCTGGGTAGAAGGTCATGCCCCGTTCACCTTGAAGTTCAAGAATCTCAAAGGCTATCGGATCAATGTGGCCATTGAGGAGTACCAGGAAATCAAAGGGGAATTGCCTTTCGATGGATCGGCTGAGCTGTGGTGGGATTCCCTCGAGGAGATGCAGGAAGACTTCGACTCACCAGAAGCCAAGACTGCCGTGGCCGATGCCGACACCTTTACCGTAGTTCGGACCCACATCTATTGCCGAGAACATATTATGAAGTAATCAGAGACCTGGCTGGCTGGTTATTCTCAATAGAGGTCTCAAGGGTTCTCACTAATCTCTAATCTCAAGGGGTCAAGTCTTTTTTTGACCTCTTCTGAACGGGGCAAGGTGCAGCCGTTGATAAGGCACATCTCGAGGCAAATCGAGATCATAAGGGGAGCGGGTCCGGTCTTGAATTATACGTTTTGAGGGTGGGACGTCGTTGAATCTGTTGAATAATTCTGACAGGGAAAATTGGAATTGAGGGACACTGGTGGGTTTTGAAGGTTAATGACCCTCATCCCTCTCATCAACAAAAAGGGGGTCGCCCACTGGTTGAGGCCTAGCAAGGCCACGAAATCTTGTAGGTGGGAGGCCTATCCATGTAGCCGCTAGCCACGGGCCGGGAATCGAGCCTTGCAACCGCAGACCTGAAAATAGGGTCGGTGGGTTAGCCCAAAAAAAATCGTATGCACAGGGAAAGCGGGTAAGGCGTTAAACCGAATGAATTCACAAGGAATCTCGGATGGATGTGATTCGATAATTGTATGGCTTAATGACTTCGGTACCGGGTAGATCATCTCCTTCCCTCTGTCTCTAATTCCTTCTTAATATCTTGTGCAAGCCAATGTCTGATCAGTGTTTGGTACGGGATAGATTTCATGTTAGCAAGCTTCTTGATGGCCGTGATCTGGAGTGGATCGTTCTTGGAATCTGTTTTCTGAAACGGGAGGGACCAGCCTTTGAGATTGGACAAATGATTTTTTTGTTACTTTTGAAGAACAGAGGGAGATGGGGCCAAGTCTTGAAATGTAAGATTTGATTTGGTACATCTCCACACATGGCACGGCCTCTGGGGACAGAGTTTCCTGGAGCAATCTACCATGTAGCGTCAGGGGGTAACGCCAGGCCGCCCATTTCCCTGGACGATACCGACAGAGAGTTCTTGCTCGAATTGGTTTCCTCAGTGGTGACCAAATTAAGGTAGGTTGAATATGCTACGGTTAACCGGGCACTCAGGCGTATAGAAAGCTAAAAATAAGAATGTTGTAATGCAAGATTTTACCCTGAATCCTCCGACACTATATAGAATTCCCGCCTAACCAGCTCCACAATCTATCCTCCTCCTCTTCTCCTTAGAATTTCTCTTGCCCCCTTGCCCCCTGACCTACCTTAAAGCTTTCGGAAAAAATGCCCTCGGGACATACAAAAGAGAAGGTCGCAGACGGTGGTCAGAAAGAACTTCCAATTGTCACGTATGTCCCCCTTTTCCTTTTCGCAAAAACCCTTTACAATCGTCGTGAAAGAGGGTACTTTTATCCCCAATCCAGGGGAAAAAGGATGATCAAGAAAAAGGGTTTCGATAATGAAAGGTATGTCAAAGAACAGGCATGTGAAATCCTTAAAAGAGTCAACCGCTTCACCAAGCTCTACCTCGAGTTCGGCGGGAAGCTCCTCTACGATTACCACGCCGCGCGAGTCCTGCCGGGGTATGATCCCAACGTCAAGATGCGGCTTATCCGAGAGCTTAAAGACAAGGCGGATGTCCTCCTTTGCATCTATGCCGGGGACATCGAACGCAAGAAGATCCGGGCGGATTTCGGCATCACCTACGACTCCGACGCGCTCAAGCTCATCGACGACCTCCGGGACTGTGGCATCGATGTTTTGGGTGTCGTGATCACGCGCTTCGAACAGCAGCCGGCAGCCCTTTTCTTCAAGAACAAGCTGGAGAGGCGGAATATCCTGGTCTTCACTCACCGCTACACCAAGGGCTACCCCACGGACGTGGAATTGATCGTGAGCGACGAGGGCTACGGCGCTAACGAGTGCATTGAGACTGATAAACCCCTCGTCATCGTTACAGGTCCCGGTCCCGGGAGCGGGAAGATGGCCACCTGTCTCTCGCAACTCTACCACGACTACAAGAGGGGAATAAAATCGGGCTACGCTAAATTCGAAACCTTTCCCATTTGGAACCTTCCGCTCAAACACCCCGTGAACGTGGCATATGAGGCCGCCACGGCCGACATACGGGATTTCAACCTCATCGACCCCTTCCATCTTGAAGCCTATGGTGAGAGTGCGGTTAACTATAACCGGGACGCGGAGGTGTTCCCCGTCCTCAAAAGGATTCTCGAAAAAATCACGGGGGGAGTTTCCTTCTACAAATCGCCCACGGATATGGGGGTCAACAGGGCGGGGTTCGGCATCATCGATGACGAGGTTACGCAAGAGGCCGCCAAGCTGGAAATCATCCGACGATACTTCCGGTACCGCTGCGAGTACGCAATGGGTTTCTCAGACCGGGATACTGTTCAGCGGGTCGAGCTTTTTCTCAAGGATTTCAACCTGAGCCCGGAGGACCGTTGTGTCGTCCAACCTGCCCGGGAAGCCGCCCGGGATGCACAGACACGGAACAAAGGAAATGAAGGGATTTACTGCGGGGCGGCAATTGAGCTCAAGGACGGAACCATCATCACGGGCAGCAATTCACCCCTCATGCACGCCGCTTCGAGCGTGGTGATCCACGCCATCAAGCACATGGCCGGCATCCCCGAAAAGATCAAACTGCTTCCCCCCTTCATTACTGAATCGGTGAAGAAACTGAAGACGGAAATCCTAAACGAAAAATCGGTGAGCCTCGACCTGGAGGAGACCATCATCGCCCTCAGTATAAGTGCGACCACAAATTCCGCCGCCCAGCTCGCCATGGAAAAACTCAAAGAACTTCAGAACTGCGAGGGCCATATGACCCATATCCCCACCCCGGGCGATGAGGCCGGCCTGAGGCGCCTGGGTGTCAACTTAACGAGCGACCCCGACTTTTCCTCCAAGGACCTCTTCATTTCCTAATTTGTCATTCAGATTGAGGTGTTAGGTCTTGCTTCTTGCCTTTAAAATAATGGGATTACGACTTTACTTTACACTTTTGATAACAGGGGACGTTGGAGCAATGGCAATGGGGTCAAGTCTTTTTTTGACATATTCTAGAGGCAAGAAGGCAGGCCTCAACATTTGACAACCCCGGCTAACCTCCAATTATTGCTAAATTCATTTCCCTCCACTTGCCCAGCCCAATTCCCAAAATCCCCCTCAAGTCCAGATTGTGAAAACTTTTCAAGGACTCCGCAAAATTTGTCAGCATTTTACTGGAATTAACAACAAACGACCCTGATTTTACAATAATTTCATATAATTACAGTAATTTACCCTATTGGCATAAGATATGCTAGAGAGTGTCCTAATCGGCAAAACACAACTGATCAAGGGGTTCAGGCTTGAAATATGCTATTTGGAAAGAAAGGCGCTTCATGGCAAGACCTTTTGGCATTGAGGGATCGATTGGGGCAGCACGGAGATGAGAGACGAAAACAAGACAAAACAGCAGCTTATCAATGAATTGAAGCACTTGCGGCGGCAAATTTCGGAATTGGAAGTCAAGTGTAAACGGGAAAGGGAAGAGTTGGATAAAGACCGGGGTCATCCCGCAGAATCGATGAATGAGCGTACTGCGCGCACTGAGGAACCTCAGGAAGAACTCATTCAGTGCGGGAAGACCGAGGAGGAGGTCCGTAGGTTGGCCCGTGCGGTGGAGCAAAGCCCGGCTCCCGTGGTTATCACCGACTCAAACGGAAATATCGAGTACATCAATCCAAAATTCGCTCAACTCACAGGATATACGTACTCAGAGGCGATTGGACGGAATCTGAGCATCCTCAAATCCGGGAAACAGCCTCCTGAGTTATATGAGGAGCTGTGGCAAACGATCTCCAATGGGAAAGAGTGGCGCGGGGAATTCCTCAACAGGAAGAAGAATGGAGATTTATACTGGGAGGATGCGTCAATGTCACCCATAAAAAATGAGCAAGGCGTTATTACTCACTTCGTTGGGGTCAAGGAGGACATCACTGAGCGCAAGCAGGAAGAGGAGACCATGAGGCAGTTGGCTTATCACGACCCGTTGACCGGTCTGCCCAACCGTTTACTCTTCAAGGACCGCCTCACCATTGCGTTGGCTCAAGCGAACCGGAACCGCCAGAAGCTGGCCGTGATGTTGTTCGATCTAGACCACTTCAAGGACGTGAATGATACCCTGGGGCATAGCGTCGGAGATCAACTGCTGAAAGCTGTTGGCAAGCGACTTACCGGTCTCCTGCGGAAGAATGATACGGTCGCCCGAATGGGAGGGGACGAATTCTTGCTCTTATTGCCCGAAATGAAGAAGTTAGAAGATGCATCCACCATTGCCAAAAGGGTTATGGGGACGGTGCGAAAACCATATGTGATCAATGGATATAAACTCCGTATTACCGCCAGCATTGGTGTTGCCGTCTACCCCGATGACGGCCAAGATGATGATAGCCTGATGAACCATGCGGACAATGCCATGTACCGGGCCAAGAAAGATGGCCGGAATACTTACCAACGCTAAACTCCCAGTTAAAGGTGGAGGGCTGAAGTCTTTTTTGACACGTCTCCATGCTACGCCCATTTCACCCTTTTCACCCACTTTTCCCGGCTGCCAAAATAATCCACAAATTGGGGAGCAACCATGAAAAAAGTATTCCCGCTCTTACTTCTCCTTTTTCTCCTTTTGTAAAAAATAAAAGAAGGACGGTCATCAAATTATGCTTTTCTTTTTTCGAAGACCGAGGATTGAGGGACACTGGTAGGTTTTGAAGGTTAATGAGCCTCGCTTAGAAATAGTCGAGAGAAAGAGAGTGGGAGATTTAGAGAGACTATGAGATTGGGAGAGATTGAAGAGAATGAGAGATTATTAGAGATCGGGAGACTGGGAATGAGATTTGAGATTCAAAGATTATGAGTATAGGAATAACAGAAATCGGATCAGGTCTCATCATTTGACATTTCGAATCGGGTTCCAATTCTAGCTCCAAGAAGTAGAGGGGATGGGGTTCCCTATGAAAAATGAAGAGTCCATCCAATCTCCCTCCATCTGCTCAGCCCAATACTAAGAATCCCCATTATGTGCAGATTGTGAAAATTTTTTACAGCACTATAATAAATTGTTTGAAATTACCAATGGGAAGTTTGGATTTCTATTCAATTTCAAATAGTTATGGCAAACAGGATCATGGCACAAAAAATGCAGGAGTGTATTCAGTTTTCAACCCCCCTACAAAAAGGAGAATAAATGAAACGGCGCAACAATTGTGGGGATTCAAAAAGCGAAGATGAATTTAGCGTGTGCGACGAATGCTACATGGGATTTTGTGATGAGTGTGAGCATATCGAGGACTCTGGGGAAGATGCGACCGAAAGGGAACACGTTGAGATAACAAAGGCCATAGCATCAGACATCTAGAATAGGGATCAGGCCTCACCATTTGACAAAATCTGATATGGTGTTAAGTCTTTTTTGCCAAATTTAATCCATAGAATCCATCGGGGTCAGGTATTGCCCAAATTCAATATTTCTAACCTCTTGAAATTCTCCTTCCTTCAAAAAATCCAAGGTTTCTAACGCAAATCAATATTTTTTCGTCTGTGTCCTCATGCAAGAATGCATCTTATATCAAACAGAAAGACAGAGCCAAACGATCCAGCTACAATTATCTTACCAATTTCATTTTCATTCATCTTTCTTTGTGGCTTTGTGTGTTAGTGTGAGTTTTGTAATTCTAACATTATGTCTCATGTTAAATATATATTTATTATTGACTTTTGCAGACCCCCCTTCTACCCTTTACGGTTCAATATGGCAATCGCATTTTCTAAAGATATGTTTTCATGGATTAATGCTCGCACAGCTTTTATCAATGGGACAGAGCGCTGGCTTTGCCAGATATTGCGACCCATGACAATGCCTGCTGCGTCGCCATCAAGGGCACCGCGAATCATTGCAAGAGTTTCCTCATCAGTTTCGCACTTTGGACCGCCAGCAATGACAATCGGAACAGGACAGCTTGCGGTAACAGAAGCAAAATCTTCTGCCGTATAGTATGTTTTGACGATGTCAGCACCGTGCTCAGCAACAACGCGTGCGCTCAGTGCGATGAATCTGTGATCTTGTGTTTTCTCTTTGTCTTTACCTACACCAATAACTCCAATCAAGGGTATTTGCCATCGACGGCAGCTTTCAGCCACCTTTGCCATATGGCGCAATGTGTCATGCTCGTTCGGAGAACCGATGTATGCTGAACAGGCAACAGCATCAGCAGAGAGAGACAGGAGCTCTTCAACTGATGCTGTTGACAACTCGCGGGTTATATCAGGACCGGCAATTGTTGCACCGCCGCTGGCACGCAATATTATGCCCTTGTTGCCGCGAGGTTTATAAACGTGGGTAAATACTCCCTTTGTCATAAGCCAGGCATCTGTATATTCGTCCAGAGTCTCGAAAACTTTAGAAGGATTTTCTATACCTGTCATCGGGCCCAGCGCCATACCATGATCAATGGCAACAATAAGACCCCGTCTTGTTTCAGGATCAAGTATACGGGCAATCCTGTTCTCTTTACCGTTCATGATAAATAATTTCCTTAATCAAACATAATTATTGATTTTAAAGCAGTTCCTTTTTTTACACGACTAACAGCATCAAGAATATCGTTCAATTCGCATCTTATAGAAATAACTTTTGAAATTATTTCTTGATTCTCTTTTATAAAATTAAAAGATTTCTTAAAGTGATTCAAGGATGCCGCAAATGTTCCTGTGAGAATAATTTCGCCGTAGTGCAGCCAGCGCGGGTCAAGATTGATCATTTTGCCTTGCGGAGTCCCACCAAATATATTAAAAACACCGCCGTTTCGGACAAGAGGCAGGAATTTTTCAATGACCTCAGGCAGGCCAACAGCTGCGATGACAACATCCGCTCCAACATTTGTCAGTTTTTTTACCTCATCAAATGCATTTGTCTTATCCGGGTTTATTAAAACATCCGCTCCGATTTCCCCGGCTTTTTTAAGCCTTTCTTCATTTATATCAAGAACAATAACCCGGGTTTCTTTTGCCTTAGAGACAATGGTGTGTAAAAGTCCTAGCGGTCCACTGCCGATTATGATCACGTTATCTCCTGTTTTTGTTCCGCATTGCTCTGCAGCGGCAATACAGCAGGAGACGGGTTCGATCATAGCTGCCATATCAAAAGGCATATCGTCGATATTTAGAATACCTTTAAGTTTTACTATCTGCCCGGGGATAACCACATATTCGGCAAATCCACCGTCTGCACCGTGTCCTAGGCCGTAGGGTTTAAGACACAGGCTGTATCGCTCCCGTATGCAGAAAAAACACTCTCCGCAGGCAGCTATAGGGTAGACAGCGACTCGTTCATTTGTCTTGAGGTCAGAGATGCCTTCACCAACTGCTTCGATTGTACCTGCAACCTCATGGCCAAGGATTGTCGGCAATTCCTTTGGCAGCCCGGAACCGCCCAATATCTTGACATCTGTAGCACAAACTCCTGAGCCTCTGACTTTTATAAGAACCTGACCAGGCCCTGGGCTTGGTGCTGGTATTTCAGTAATACGGATATCATTTTCTCCATAGACTACTGCAGCTTTCATATCAAATTCGTTATAATATTTTACCTTTTTGGTAAAAGTTCATGCCATTTAAATTATTGAATAAACGCATTCTATTTTTGTATTGCAGATTTAAAATTTTTTATAAAATTACGAAGTTTTTCAGGATCCTTTTTGCCTTTTGCCGCTTCCACTCCACTACAGAGATCAATACCATGAGGTTGAACCTCAGTAATCGCCTTCTTAATGTTTTCAGAGTTAATCCCACCTGCAAGAAAAACCGGGACAGAGACCGCTTTAACAATTGCTGCAGTCGCTTTCCAGTCACCTTTTTTGCCGGTTCCGCCGAGTCTCTGAAAACCCTCGCTTGTATCAACACTGTCAACAATTAAAACATCAGCGCCAGCCCGGACATATTCTTCTGGTGTTGCCTGACCCGGAATAATCGGAAGATGGATGGTCTTCCATATTTGGCATGGGAATTCAGATTTCAGCTTTTTTATAAACTCCGGTGATTCATGACCCAGGAGTTGTATTGCGAACGGCCTTATTTTTGTCACAACATCTTGCACTGCTTTTACATCCGGATCGCAAAGCAGAATAACGTTCAGGATTTTCGATTCCAGGGCAAGCTCACAGGCCTGCTGAAGTGAAAGATTCCTTTCTGAAAAATTAACGTTTACAAGTATCCCACAATAGTCAGCGCCAGAGGCTGCGACTAGCCGCACGTCTTCAAGATTTGTATTTCCACATATCTTAAGATAGGTTTGAGTTGGCATGTCAGCTGTCCTCTTGAACAATGTGCATGCCGATGTTGTTGGCTTTTGTCAGTATCGTCTCCCCCCCGCCGTGATGATCAAGCCATTCATTTGCCTGCCGGTGTAGTTGGGACAGATCCTTACCAAAAGCGTAAACCGCCGGTCCCCAGCTGCTCATACCAACACCTATACCGCCATTATCCTTTAGAAACTGAAGGCAGTCCCTGAGCAGCTGTGTCTGTGCCCTGAGTTCAAATACTTTGAAACCGAATGTTTGAAAATCTTCCATTGCCTGGCCAAAGATTTCAAGGTCTTTCTCTATAACAGCCGGCAGCATCTGCATCATAATAATGTGGCACATCTGCTGGACTTGCTCAAGGGGTACTGGGCATACTACTTTGAAGAGTGTTACTTCCCGCAATCCACTGGCTCCCTCGCCAAGCGGCACCACGACGAGAATATCCCAGTCAGGGAAATCGTGGCGAGACAGAACCGGTGGTGGTTTTGTTCCGGCAGACGTGGACGAAGGTGTGTATCCATGTTTACTGTTTTCATCACGGCGGAAGGGATGACCGCCATCTATGATAAATCCACCGGATTGGATGGCGGCAACGCCAATGCCCGAAGTTCCGCCGCGTCCGACCAGATATCCCAGTTCTGAAAAGGTTGCCTGAATACCGTATAATTTGCAAATTGCATGAGCTGCACCAACAAAGGTTTGTGTTGCGCTGCCAAGCCCCACATGGGGAAGGGGGCGTTCCCGTATATTGACATAGGCACCGGGAAGGCGAAAATGATCACAAAGATTATTTACAGCAGGGAGGAGTCGGTCAATAATTTCAGGCTCAGCCGCACACTCCAACTGAATTTTATCGGACTTTGTTGCCTCGATAGTAGTATGGGGATTTTTGAGAGCCAATCCAACGCCGCCGTCGATTCGACCAATCTCGCCATTCATATCGATAAGACCAAAATGCAACCGGGAAGGTGTATTCAAAACTATATGTTCCATAATTGTCACCTCAGTTTTGAGCCTTTTAATCTTCAGGAAATTTAGGTTAAAAGTACGTATCGGCATGAGGCAACCCGAAGGGGTTCCCATGCCTGAAGGGCATGAAGAAATTTATTAGTAGCATAAAACCCTAATATGAAAAGCCCCAGGGTTTTTAAAACCCAGATATATGTAAAATACTATAATTGATTATTCTGTCAAGCTAATTAGCGAAACAACTCTGTATTTAATACGCAAAATAAAAGAGGGACGACCATGATTTTATGCATTTCCTCACCCTTCCAAGCTATATCCGTTATCCAGGACAAGCCTTTCTCCATAAATAAAATTTTCTCTTGACGGCAAATATCGATCGAGGTAATGTTTTACGAATAATTAATCGATGGAGGATTAGGAGGTGGAAACGGTAATTATCTCACCCAAATATCAGGTTGTAATCCCCCGCAAGGTAAGGGAGTCATTGAAACTCCGACCGGGGATTAAGGTTCAGGTACTGCAATACGAAAATCGTATAGAACTGATCCCTCTCAAGAGACCGGAACAGATGCGAGGGTTTCTGAAAGGAATCGACACCACGGTCGAGAGAGAGAAGGAACGGATATGAACCTGGTAGATTCGAGCGGTTGGCTTGAATATTTCGGAGATGCTCCAAATGCCGATTTCTTTGCACCGGCTATTGAGGATGTCCCGAATCTCCTTGTGCCGACGATCTGCATTCTGGAAGTTTTCAGACGTGTTCTGCAGCAACGAGGTGAGAAGGCCGCCCTTCAAGTGGCAGCCGTTATGCAGCAGGGAAATGTCGTGGACATGGATAGTGCCGTCGCTCTGTACGGTGCCGGGATAGGGGTGGATCTGAAGCTCCCCTTACCCGACAGTGTGATGTTGGCAACAGCTCGAATGCATAATGCAACGATATGGACGCAGGATGATGACTTCAAGGAGCTTGAGGGCGTCAGATATATTAGCAAGAAGTAGGCGATGAGTCCGGGCTGGGTCTCACAAGGTAACATTTTGAAAAGCGCGGAGTCAGGTATTGCTTTTTGCCGTCCATAGGAAGAGATTAGCGCTGAATAAGAGTCAAACGTAGATTTGACCCTTTCCGCTAGAACATCCAGAGGCAGATGGCCATGGAGGTCCCAGGGAGGGAGATATGAGAGTTAAAGTCAAGGATATACAGATCAATTACGAACTTTCAGGCAAAGCGGGTGCTGTTGTTGTAATGCTCAGCCATTCCCTAAGCTCCAGTCTCGTTATGTGGGAACCTCAGATGAGGGCTCTGGAGCCCCATTACCAGGTGCTTCGCTATGACACGCGTGGCCATGGGAGTACCGATGCGCCCACAGGGCCCTATACTTTTGAGCAGCTGGGAGAAGACGCTATCGGCCTCGTGGACGCGCTGAACATAGACGTAGTCCACTGGGTTGGGCTGTCTTTAGGCGGAATGGTTGGTCAATACCTTGCCTTGAATCAACCTTTTCGGCTTCGGAGCCTCGTTTTGTGCGATACGACTGCCATTATTCCGAAGGAGGGCCAGGCAGTGCGGCGGGAACGGATTGAAACGGCTCGGACCAAGGGTATGCAGGCACTCCTGCACCCGACCCTGGAGCGATGGTTTACACCGCCTTTTCTGAAACAGAACTCCCAGGAGGTAACTCTCATCCGAAATCAATTCCTGGCTACGCCAGTGGCAGGCTATATCGGATGCAGTGAGGCCATCAAGGGACTCAATTACCTGCATCGGCTCTGTGAAATCAAGATTCCCACTCTGATCATCGTGGGTGAGGACGATCCGGGAACGCCAGTGGCCGCCTCGAAGGCTATGCACGAGTGCATTCCAGGGTCAAAGCTTGTGGTGTTGCCCGTGGCTGCCCATCTGGCCAATGTGGAGCAGGCTGACGCCTTTAACAGAACCGTGCTGGATTTCTTGAAGGAACACTAATCCATGGTATGGCGGTTCCAGGAAACAATATTGGGGGTAAGATCTTGTTTTTGTCGTCCTTGAGAAACGGGTTTCCAATAAGAAAGCCAGGCATTATAATATACCCATCTGGTAATATACCCATCTGGAAATCCATATCATCAGGAGTATGTTCTTTCCAAACCGTGAACCCTCACAACGAACCTTAATGTTCTCTGTTTAAACAAGGGTGGGCGACGTTGTTGCAATTGCGAGCATGCATACAATCTTGCTGTAAATGGAGACAATTTTTTGTCACTTTCCTGTTATTTGTATTGGCAGTAGGTTGTGGAGGTGGGCCCAGTATTGTTCCCAGTACCGAACCAGTGGTTCCGAAAAGAGACCTTGCCCGAATAGGTTATGCCGTTCAGGTGGGGGCGTTCTCAAATCTAAATAACGCTGCACGGCTTACACAAACTTTACAAGATCGTGGCTTGAACGCCTATTACTTTGTTCACAAAAGAGGACTTTATAAGGTCCGGTTTGGGAATTTTCCGTCAAAAGAGAGCGCCTACAAAAATGCCGAAAATCTTCGTGTCACGGGAATCATCGATGAGTACTACATCGTAGGTCCAGGAGACTATCCAAAGTTAGAGGGTGGAAAAAACGCGATAACCTATCTCAGGAATGAAATCTTGAGCACAGCAAAAAGCTTTATTGGCGTGCCTTATCGATGGGGCGGTGCTTCGCCAGAACATGGGTTTGATTGCAGTGGTTTTTCGATGGCTGTTTATCATTTCAATGGCCTGAATCTTCCACGATCGTCAAAAGAACAATGGGAAACCGGCTCGCCGGTCAATCGAAGTCAATTATCAAAGGGAGACCTCGTTTTCTTTGCTACTTCTGGAGGGGGAAAGATCTCTCATGTAGGGATTTATGCCGGTGGAGATAAATTCATCCATGCAGCGGGCGTAAATAAGAGAATCCGGGTTGACTCACTTTCAAACAGATATTTCAGACGCCGCTATGTCGGCGCAAGGACCTATTTATAAGGCATCTCACACCGACTTTTCTGGGCAGACCTTAAGATTCAATAGTGGAAAATTAAGAGGGAGGAGGTCAGGTCTTGTTTTTTGCCACCCTTGAGAAGCAGGTTCCCAATAAAAGAATCAGGCATTATAATATACACATCTGAAAATCCATATCATCAGGAGTGTGCTTTTTGTAAACCGTGACCCATCACAATGTATGGAATGATCTCTGTGTGTTGGGTTATTCAGATATTTTCCCCTATAAACAATAGTTAGCTCAGATTTTAGATTTTAGCGGTCAAAGGAGGAGCTATGAAAATATTTCGACATATTGGCTCGCTGGCCTTTGTGCTTGGGCTCTTCACCGCAGTATTTGCCGGGATACCATGGTACATGATCGTTGCCGATGATCCGGTCGTGCCCTGGTGGCTCAGGATAGCGGTTTTCTGCCTTCTGGGGGGTA
>Ga0209635_10000872_pt1 | contig 21891 bp, 24 predicted proteins | sample DeeMarSWOR230_32_FD_187463 | JGI IMG/M metagenome (GOLD analysis project Ga0209635, IMG submission 187463) | Marine sediment microbial communities from White Oak River estuary, North Carolina - WOR-2-30_32 (SPAdes) (version 2) | ecosystem: Environmental > Aquatic > Marine > Intertidal zone >...
CTCTTTGGCCGGCAAGCGGGAGAGATTCGTGGTGCGCAGCGGACCAGCAGCTCGCATTCTTGGCGTCATTGCCGCCGCGTTCGTCGCGGGCACGGCGCTTTCTGACCCCACGCCCGAGCGCCAGTCACAACTGCAGTACCTGCTGCTGCAGGATTGCGGTTCCTGCCATGGCCTCACATTGAAAGGGGGGCTTGGTCCGGCGCTTACGCCGGTGGCGCTCGCGGGCAAATCCCCCGAGATGCTGCGTACCGTCATCCTGCACGGCAGACCGGGCACGCCGATGCCTCCATGGCAACCGTTTATCACTGCGGCAGAAGCGGACTGGCTCGTCGCGCGCCTGCTGGAGGGTTCATATGCGCGCTAGCGCGCTCTTGCTGGTGGCCGTGCTGGCAGGCTGTGCATCGCTTGAATATCGAGGTACCGGCGATCTGGGTATTGTCGTCGAGCGCGCCAGCGGATCGGTGCTCGTGGTGGACACGACCGCACGCACACAAATTGCGACGGTGAATGGTCTTGGCGATCTATCGCATGCCTCGGCAGTGTATTCGCGTGACGGACGCTACGCGTACGTGTTTGGACGCGACGGTGGCTTGACCAAGGTCGATCTGCTGCGCACGCGCATCGACAAGCGCGTCGTGCAGGCTGGCAATGCAATCGGTGGGGCGATCTCGCAGGACGGACGCCTCATCGCGGTCTCCAACTATCAGCCCGGCGGCGTGAAGGTGTTCGATGCCGAATCGCTCGACCTGCTGGCCGACATCCCGTCCGCTTACGGCAATGGCGCTACGCGTTCCAAGGTGGTGGGTCTGGTCGATGCGCCTGGCCAACGTTTCGTTTTCTCGCTCTTTGATGCCGGTGAGATATGGGTGGCCGAAATGCGCGACCCGAAGCGACCGCTGCTTCGCAAGTTCACGAACGTTGGCAAGCAGCCCTACGACGGTACCGTCACGCCGGATGGGCGCTACTACATGGCTGGGCTGTTCGGCGAGGACGGGCTTGCACTGCTTGATCTGTGGCAGCTGGAAAAGGGAGTACGCAAAGTGGTGCCGGGCTACGGGCGCGGCGAGCAAAAACTGCCCGTCTACAAGATGCCGCATATGGACAACTGGGCCATGGCTGGCGACACCACTTTCGTCCCGGCGGTCGGCCGCCATGAGGTGCTGTTGATCGATCAGCGCCGCTGGGAAGAAGCCGGCCGCGTCGCAGTAGCCGGCCAGCCGGTGTTTGTCGTGGCGCGACCGGACGGCCGCCAGCTTTGGGTCAATTTCGCGCCGCCACATAACGACACAGTGCAGGTGATCGACACTGTTACGCGCCAGATCGTGAAGACACTGAAGCCGGGCAAGGGCGTGTTGCATATGGAGTTCACGCCGCGCGGCGAAAACCTGTGGCTGTCGGTGCGCGATGACAACCGCGTCGCGGTCTACGACACCGAAACGCTCGAGACGGTGGCGACTCTTCCGGCTCAGCACCCAAGCGGAATCTTCTTTACAGCGCGCGCTAACCGGATCGGCCTATGAACGCACTCGACCAACGACTGCTGAATGACTTCCAGCGCGGGTTTCCGCTCACACCGACACCATACGCGGATATTGCGCGCGAGCTCGGCGTGACCGAGGACGAGGTGCTTGCGCGACTCAAGGCGCTCATGACGGCCGGTGCGGTGAGCCGGGTCGGCGCCGTGGTGCGGCCAAACACAGTGGGTGTCAGCACGCTCGCCGCCATGAGCGTTCCGGCAGCCGAGCTGGAAAGCGTGGCGGCGCTGGTGAGTGGCTATGCGGAGGTTAACCACAACTACGAGCGCGAGCATGAGATCAACTTGTGGTTTGTGACCACCGCGCCGGATGCGGCGCACCTGCAGCGAGTCCTTAATGAGATCGCCGCGCGCAGCGGCATCGAGGTGCTTTCCTTCCCGCTGCTGGAGGATTACCACATTGACCTGGGATTTGAGCTGAAATGGACCTGACCCTCGCCAATAGGGTGCGCGTTGATAGCACGAAGGTGGTTGATGACACGGACCGTCGACTGCTGGCGGCGATTCAGTCCGGTCTGCCGCTGGTGGCGCGCCCCTACGCCGAGATTGCGGGGCGTATCGGCGTCGCGGAGAGTGAAGTGATCATGCGGCTCAGCCGCTTGCAGGAAATCGGCGTGGTGCGCCGCCTCGGCGTAATTGTCCGTCACCACGAGGTTGGCTACGGCGCCAATGCCATGGTGGTGTGGGATGTGCCGGACACGCAGGTGCGCGAGCTCGGGCGTTGCCTCGCGGGCTTCGATTTCGTCACGCTCTGCTACCGCCGCCCGCGCCGTTTGCCGCAGTGGCGCTATAACCTCTACTGCATGATCCACGGGCGTGACCGCGAGGAAGTGCTCGCGCACCTTGAATGGATGGTGAACCGCTGCGGGTTGCAGGGCTTGCCTCATAGCGTGTTGTTCAGCCGACGCCGCTTCAAGCAGCGTGGCGCAAAGTACTTTGTAGAGGGGGACCGTGGACTCTCTTGACCGCGCCATTGTGAATCGCCTGCAGGGCGGCTTTCCGGTAAGCGAACGACCTTACGCCGACGTGGCCACCGAGCTCGGGACCAGCGAAGACGAACTGCTCGCGCGCATCGATACGCTGCTCGAATCCGGTGCGCTCACGCGCTTCGGGCCCATGTATCACGCCGAACGCATGGGCGGCGCATTGACACTGGCTGCCATGCAAGTGCCGGGCGAAGATTTCGAGCGCGTGGTGAAACGGGTCAATGCCCATCCCGAGGTGGCGCACAATTACGCGCGCGAACATGACTTTAATATGTGGTTCGTGCTCGCCACTGAGACGCCGGAACAAATCGCCGCGGTCATCGCCGCGATCGAACGCGAAACTGGCTATCGTGTGTACAACATGCCGAAGCTTGAGGAATTCTTCGTGGGCCTGAGGTTGGAGGCATGATGTCGCTCGCGCCAGACGTGTACGTCGAGGAGTCCGGTGCCACCGTACTCGATCGTACCGATCGCGCCATCATTCGGGCCACGCAGGCGGGATTGCCGCGTGTGCCGCGACCCTACCATGCGGTGGCACAGCAGATTGGCGTGAGCGCCGAAGAAGTCATGGCGCGCCTGCGCCGCATGCTGGAAGTCGGCATTATTCGCCGCATCGGCGCAGTGCCGAATCACTATGCGCTCGGCTACCGGGCCAACGGAATGACGGTATGGAACGTGCCGGACGAACGAGTGCGCGAGCTTGGCCGGCGCATTGGTGCGCTCCCGTCCGTGAGCCACTGCTACCATCGGCCGCGCCACCTGCCGAATTGGCCATACAACCTGTTTGCCATGGTGCATGGCCACGACCGCACCGAGGTCGAGGCGGAGGTGGCCGCGATCGCGCGCTTGCTCGGCGATGCCAACCGTGGGCATGCGGTGCTCTATAGCAGCAGAATTCTCAAGAAAACCGGATTGCGCATCGGGGGCTGACCGTGTTCCGCATCTCCCAGTACATGCAGGAAATTGCACAGCCGACGCCCGTCGGGCCCAAACGCAACCCGCCAGGACCGGTTGTCATCTGGAATCTGATCCGGCGCTGCAACCTCACCTGCCTGCACTGCTATTCGATTTCGGCTGACAAAGATTTTCCCGGCGAACTCACGACCGACGAGGTCTACCGGGTCATGGACGACCTTAGTGCTTTCCATGTGCCGGTGTTGATCTTGTCAGGCGGTGAGCCGCTTATGCGGCCGGACATCTTCGATATTTCACGCCGTGCCAGGGACATGGGCTTTTATGTCGGCCTCTCCACCAACGGCACGCTAATCGATGAGGCCATGATCGAACCGATCGCGGCCGTCGGATACGACTACGTGGGAATTTCTATTGACGGCATCAAGGCGACGCATGACCGGTTCCGCAGGCGCGAGGGCGCGTTCGATGCCTCGATGCGGGCAATCCGTCTGTGCCGTGATGCCGGCATCAAGGTTGGCATGCGCTTCACCATGACCCAGGACAACGCGGCGGAGCTGCCGCAGCTCCTGCAACTCATGGAAGACGAGGGTATCGACAAGTTCTACCTTTCGCACCTCAACTATGCGGGGCGCGGCAATATCAATCGCAAGCATGACGTCATCCTCAACACCACGCGCTGGGCGCTCGACGTGTTATTCGAGAAGTGCTGGGAGTACACGCAGCGTGGACTCAAGAAGGAGTTTGTTACCGGTAACAACGACGCCGACGGTGTCTATCTGCTGTTCTGGGTGCGCGAACACTTTCCAGGCCTCGAGTCGCACATGCGTGCCAAGCTCGCGCAGTGGGGTGGCAACTCGTCCGGAGTGAACATCGCCAACATCGACAACCTCGGCAACGTGCATCCGGACACTTTCTGGTGGCACTACTCGCTCGGCAACGTGAGAGAGAGGCAGTTCTCCGCGATCTGGCAAGACACCACTGATCCGCTTATGGCGGGTCTCAAGGCGAACCCGCGCCGGCTAAAGGGACGATGCGGTCAGTGTGGCTACCTGGACATTTGTGGAGGCAACACACGCGTGCGCGCCCATCAGCTCACCGGTGATGCCTGGGCGGAGGACCCGGCCTGCTATCTGACTGACGAGGAGATCGGTGTCTCGCACGGTGGCGAACGGCTCAGGCTGACCCCCTACAAGCGTCAGAAGGCAGTTCTCCGGCGCTAACGCCCCGGCTCTCTTCCCCCAAGCCGCCGGATCGGCCGGATTGCCGTCTCCAGGGCGCCATAGCGTGCCACGGTCACCCGGATTTGACGCAAGTCAATAAATCGGCCGATGCGATGTGGGACATTGCATCGATATTTCAGTTTTGGCCGTTGCTGCCGGGTACAAACCGGTCTCTACATCACCGAACAGCGCCAGTACGCGGGCGATCGGCCTCGGCGCTGCGGATGTGGCTCGGAATTTGGTGCGTTTGACGTAACGAGGGCGTGTCTTTTTCTAAGGAACTGAAATGTCCGCGGAACCGTTGTTCATCGTGTTGTGCTCCCCGGAGCACGAGAAAGTCCAGATGGCCGCCATGCTGGCGTCGGTCGCCGCGGTTTCTGATCGGCCCGTGCACCTGTTCGTGAGCATGAATGCGCTGCTTGTGTTCCGCAACGGGATCTCCGCCAACGAACGCTATCAGGGCGGGGCGATGTCGAAACTGATGCGCGAAAAGAAGGCGCCGGATCCGATCACCATGCTAAAGCAGGGCAAGATGCTTGGCCAACTCACCGTTAATGCCTGCTCGATGGCTCTGGATGTCACCGGCCTTGGTCTCGACGACCTTGAGGCCGAGGTGTTCGATGGGCAGCTCGGGCTGACCAAGTACCTGGCTGACGCCGAAGCTGGCGAGCTGTTGTTCATTTGAGGTCCTGCCTCGGGAGGTTGCTCAACATGGCACAGAGACAAGTCATCGATGCGCGCGGGGCGTTTTGTCCCGGGCCACTCATGGAGCTGATTGCCGCGCTCAAGCTCGCGAACGTTGGAGAAGAGATCGAAGTGTTGTCGTCGGACCACGGCTCGATCAAGGACATTCCCGAGTGGGTCAAGAAGGTCGGTCACGAAATGGTCGGTATCGACCAGAAAGAGGGCTATGCGGCGATTATCGTGAAGAAGGCGAAGTAACCCTGGTCCCGCGCGAAGCGCGGGCCTCTAACCTAGGCGCCGCAGCCGGCGCTATCGATCAGGAGCGGAACCATGCCAAAAAAGATACTCATTGTCGGTGGCGGTTTGGCAGGCACGATCGTGGGCAATGGCCTGTGCCGCAAGATTGGTCCGGAGCTTGCCAAGGGCGAGGTGGTCATCACCATGCTCGGGGCCACCGATCAGCACATGTACCAGCCCGGGCTTCTGTATGTCCCGTTCGGTCGCATCCGCGAACCTGACCTGTTCCGCGATCAACGCAAGGTGCTTGACCGGCGCGTGGTGTTTCACGTCGATCCAGCGACTAAAGTCGACGTCGCCAAGCAGGCGGTAACCACAAAATCCGGCCGCACCTTTGACTATGACTACTTGGTGCTTGCCACCGGCTCGCGCACCATGCCGCAAAACATCCCCGGCATGGCCGAGGCGGCGCACTGGTTCTACGACCTGGAACCGGCGCGCAAGATGCGCGATGCGCTCGCAAAGTTCGAAGGCGGCAAGGTGGTCATCAACGTGAATGCGCCGCACAAGTGCCCGGTGGCACCGCTCGAGATCACCTTCATGTTGTACGAGTTCTTCGAGTCGAAGGGCATACTCGACAAGGTGCAGTTGACCTATACGTATCCGATCGGCCGGCTGCACGCTCTCGAACCGGTTGCCCACTGGGCCCTGCCAGAGATGGAAAGGCGCGGCATCAAGTACGAGACCTTCTTCAACACCAAGTCGGTCGATCCCAAGGCCAAGACCATCACCTCCGAGGAGGGCGTGACGCTGCCGTTCGATTTGCTCGTCACCATTCCGCCGCATCAGGGCCAGCAGGTGATCGTCGATTCCGATCTGGGTAAGGGTGGCTGGGTGCCGACGAATCCGAAGACATTGCACCGCGAGGGCTCGACCAACGTGTTCGTCGTGGGCGACACCACGAATATCCCGATCTCGAAGGCCGGCTCGACTGCGCACTTCGAGGCCGATACGCTGATCGACAATCTGGCGTCCTTGCTTACCGAGGGGCGCTGGGCGCGCGACTATGACGGCAAGGTGTACTGCTTCGTCGAGACCGGCCTCAAGACGGGTACCTATGTATGGTTTAACTACACGACGCCGCCCAATCCTGGTCCGCCGTCGCAGATGATTCACTGGTTCAAGCTTGCCTACAACCGGTTGTACTGGTTGTCGGCGCGCGGGCTACTGTAACGGGAGGCAATCATGGCCAGCACAGCACAAGAAACGACCGGCAAGCTCGACGCGACCGATTTGCAACGCGGATTGCAGGGCGCAGCCGACGCGCTCAGCGACCAGATGATCGAGCGACTCGCAATTACCGCGGGCAACATCGGCGAAATAGCCGACCGCCTCAACGAGCCTGATACGCGCGAAGCGGTTCACGTACTGCTCGACGAGCTTACCCGGCTGCACAAGGCGGGCGGGCTGACTGCGCTGTTCGAGTTGGTGCATGCGTTCGGTGCCGCGCGCAATTCGATGAGCGACCAGATGCTGGAGCGCCTCGCCATCTTCGCCGAGCACATGGTGACGAACGTCGCCAACGAGGAAACCGCCGATCTGTTCCAGACCTTTGCGACGGCGCTGTTCAACGCACAGCAGAAGACCGAGGCCCAACCGGCGCGCGGCGGACTGCTGAGTGCGATGCGTCTGTTGTCTGCACCCGAAACGCAGGCCTCCCTGAACTTCTTGCTGGCGTTCGCCCAGGGGCTGCAGCGCGGCACACCAGCGTTCAGGTAGGGTGTTGAGCTTTCGGGTCGGAGCGCCTGACATCGCAGGGGCGTGCATTCAGTTCGGTTGACGGAGGTCGTCGAGCGCCGGCGTCTGCCGCTGTTCTTCCCCGATCGCCGGGGCTCGGATCCGTGGCCAGGTTTCGGGCCGGGTCGCGCGTGCTTACAATGCGCGGGTGATTGAACTGACCCCCGCGGAACGCACAGCGCTGGTCGAGCTACTGGCCGGTAGTCGCTGGGCAGCGCTTGCCACGGCGCGCGATGAGGAGCCGCTCGCCTCGTGGGTTGCTATCGCGGCAGATGCCGAACCCGGCCAGTTCCTGTTGCATCTGAGCCACCTCGCGTTGCATACCCGTTACCTGTTGGTGAATTCGCGCGCATCGCTTGCCTTCTCGGAGCCGGATCGCGATCCCGGCCGCGACCCCCAGACGCTTGTGCGCGTGAGCCTAACCGGCCGAATAGTGGAAATCGTGCGCGATAGCGCTGACTATCTTGCCGCCCGTGCACGCTACCTCGCGTCACTGCCGCATGCCGACGTGCAATTCGGGCTTGGTGACTTCTATCTGATGCGTTTTGAAACTGAAAGCGCGCGCTTCGTGCCCGGCTTTGGACGCGCACACCGCCTTGGCATCGAGACGCTCCGGGACCTGCTCACCCATGAACAATGAAACACCATGAGCCTGCTCATGCCTGACAAGCGTGTTCTGTCCATATTGCTGCTGTTTCTTGCTCCGATACTTGGCGCAAGAGCCGCCGACACCAAGCCCGATGTTGTCAAGCTCTACGGCATGCATTGTGCGAGTTGCCATGGGGCGGACCGCCTCGGCGGGATTGGCCCAGCATTGCTTCCTGAGAATCTGTCACGCCTCAAGAAGCCCGAGGCGGTAAAGACGATCACTAGCGGGCGTGCTGCGACCCAGATGCCGGGTTTCACAGGCAAACTGAAGGAAGACGATATTGCTGCCCTGGCCGCGCTTATTTACGCGCCGCTGCCCAAGCCGCCGGTGTGGGGCGAGACGGAAATTCGCAAGAGCCACGTCGTCCATGTGAAGTCCGGGACCTTGGTGGACAAGCCAATATTCAAGGCCGACCCACTTAACCTATTTGTAGTGGTGGAGCTTGGTGATCATCACGTCACGCTGCTCGACGGCGACAAGTTCGAGCCCATTGCGCGTTTTCCCACGCGCTTCGCTTTGCACGGCGGACCGAAATACTCGCCGGATGGGCGCTTCGTTTACTTCGCCTCGCGCGATGGCTGGGTGTCGAAGTACGACATCTGGAATCTGAAGTACATCGCCGAGATCCGGGCCGGTATCAACACCCGCAATCTCGCGGTCTCGGCCGACGGCAAGTACGTGCTGGTCGGTAACTACCTGCCGCACACGCTGGTGGTGCTGGACGCCGCGGATCTGAAGCCGCTCAAGATCATTGAAGTGACCGACGATAAAGGCGCGAGTTCGCGGGTCTCGGCGGTCTACGATGCTGCTCCGCGCAAGAGTTTTATCGTGGCGCTCAAGGACATTCCGGAGGTGTGGGAGATTCCCTACGATCCCAAACACGAGCCGGTCTATCGTGGCTACGTGCACGACTTCCGTTCCGCCGAGGCGATTCCCGAAGAAGGCCCATTCCCGGTGCGGCGTATCAAACTGGACGACTATCTGGACGATTTCTTCTTTGACCCGCCGTACAACAACCTGATTGGCGCCGCGCGGAATGCCAGGAACGGGCAGGTTGTAAGCCTCATCGTAGGTCGCAAGATCGCCGATATCGATCTGCCGGGCCTGCCACACCTCGGCAGCGGCATCACTTGGGATTACCAGGGCCGACCGGTGTTGGCCACTCCCAACCTGAAGGAAGGCACGATTTCGGTGATCGATATGAAGGACTGGAAAACCATTGCGCGCATCGAGACGCTCGGTCCCGGATTCTTCCTGCGCTCGCACGAGCACACGCGCTATGCCTGGGCCGACAACATGATGAGTAAAGCCAAGGACACGATCGAGATCATCGACAAGCAGACGCTTAAGGTCGCGCGCACGCTCACGCCCGCGCCCGGCAAGACCGCCGCCCACACCGAGTTCACGCGCGATGGAAAATATGCGCTGGTGTCGATCTGGGAAATGGACGGTGCGCTGGTGATCTATGACGCGCAGACCTTCAAGGAAGTGAAGCGCCTGCCGATGAAGAAGCCCTCCGGCAAGTACAATGTCTACAACAAGATCACGCGCTCTGAAGGAACTAGCCACTGATCCGTTGACTGGATGGGGCATTCGAGTCATTTCCCGGGAAAGGAGGTCATCATGAGAACTCTCTTGTGCGCAGGGGCCGTGCTTCTGACGCTATTGTCTGGCACGGTTGCCGCGAAGGAAGTCGCCGGGGTGCAGGTGGCAGAAGCTTCACGCGTTGACCATATCGCGCTGGTGCTGAATGGCGCGGGGGTGCGGACGAAGTTCTTCGTCAAGGTGTACGTCGGCGCATTGTATTTGCCGAAGCGCGAAGCGCAGGCAGCCACCATTCTCGCCGCGGACGGCCCGTGGAGCGTTTATATGCATTTCCTCCACAGCGAGGTGGAAGCGAAGAAACTGGTGGGGGCCTGGAACGACGGCTTTGAGGCAAACCTCGCCGACGCCGATCGAGCACAGCTCGCCGAGCGGATCGCGGCTTTCAACGCGCTGTTTCGCACGGTGCTTCGAGGCGAAGTCATCCGCATTGATTATTCGCCTGTTGCCGGCACGCAAGTCGCCATTCAGAACGAGGTGCGCGGCACGATCCCCGGAGCGGATTTCGCACGTGCGGTGCTGGGCATCTGGCTCGGCGACAAACCGGCCGACGCGGGCCTGAAGCGTGCCATGCTGGGAAGCGAGTAGCGCCCGAGGGCAAGTAGCCAAGCAGTCTTCGACCACTTCCATTGCGAAAGCCGTTTCCGGGAAGAGCCGCTGACACCAATTATGGATTTGGACTGGCCGCGCGGTGCCGATGCCTCCTCACCGCGTGCAGGTTTGACGTGCGTCAATGCCGGCGCGGATTCCTGTGCGTAGGGTGAGTAAGGCTTCCGGCAACCCGCCTTTTTGCAGGGAGGGGCCCCTCCATGACCGCCAAGAAGATTCTGTTCCGCTCCCAGGCGCGGGAGAAGATTCTGCAAGGTGCCACACAGCTCGCCGATGCGGTTCGCATCACGCTCGGCCCCAAATCCAAGTCCGTCCTGATCCAGAAGAAGTGGGGCACGCCCTTGGTGTGCAATGACGGCGTTACTATCGCCAGGGAAACCGAGCTCGAAAATCCGGAGGAAGATCTCGGCGCTCGAATGCTGCGCCAGGCGGCCGAGAGGACCGGCGAGGCGGTCGGTGACGGCACCTCGACCTCGACCATCCTCGCGCACGCAATCCTGGCCGATGGAATCCGCAACGTGGTGGCGGGCGCAAGCGCCATTGATTTGAAGCGCGGACTGGACCGTGGGCTCAAGTCCGCCGTCGAGTCGCTGCGCACTCTCTCGCGTCCGGTACAGACGCGGCTCGAGAAGGCGCAGGTCGCTACCATCTCTGCACATAACGATCCCGCAATCGGCGAGCTGGTGGCCGAGGCGATGGAGAAAGTCGGCGGCGAGGGCGTGATCACGGTCGAGGAGTCCAAGACAACCGAGACGGTACTGGACGTGGTGGAGGGCATGCAGTTCGACCGTGGCTACATCTCCCCCTATTTCATGACGAACGCCGAGAAGATGGAGGCCGTGCTGGAGGATGCCTACGTCCTCCTGTGCGACCGCAAGATCGCCAGCCTCAAGGATCTGCTACCAGCGCTCGAGCAGGTCGCCAAGGCCGGCAGGCCTATCTTGTTTGTGGCCGAGGATGTCGAGGGCGAGGCGCTCGCCACGCTAATCGTCAACCAGATCCGCGCGGTGCTGCGAAGCTGCGCGGTCAAGGCGCCCGGTTTCGGCGACCGGCGCAAGGATATGTTGCAGGACATGGGGGTCCTGACCGGTGGCCAGGTGATCGCGGAGGAACTTGGGCTCAAGCTCGAAGAGGTGCAACTCGCTCAGCTTGGGCGTGCCAAGCGCATCGTCGTCGACAAGGACCATACCACCATCATCGGTGGGGCCGGCGACAAGCAGGCGATCGACGCGCGCGTTGCCCAGATTCGCGCGCAGGTCGAGAAGGCCACCAGCGATTACGACAAGGAAAAGCTCGAAGAGCGCCTCGCCAAGCTCGCCGGCGGTGTCGCCGTGATCCGCGTCGGTGCCCCCTCCGAAGCCGAAATGAAATCAAAGAAGGAGGCGCTCGACGATGCCATCAGCGCCACCAAAGCAGCGGTGGCCGAAGGCATAGTGCCGGGCGGTGGACTGGCGCTGCTTCGCGCCACCAACGCCGTGGCGCGCGAGGAGGCGAGCGCCGAAGGCGACGAAAAGACCGGCCTGCAGATCTTGCGACGCGCGCTCGAGTCCCCGGCCCGGCAAATCGCCGAGAATTCTGCAGTCGACGGCGGCGTGGTGGTGAACCGCATGCTGACCAGCGAGGGCAATCTTGGTTTCGATGCCGCACGCCAGGAGTACGTCGATTTGGTGCAGGCAGGCATTATCGACCCCACCAAGGTGGTGCGCATCGCGCTCGAAAACGCCGTGTCAGTGGCGAGCGTACTACTGCTTACCGAGGCGACCATGACCGAGATTCCGGAAAAGGAAAAACCGTCTGGTGCCGGCGTACCGGAAATGTAGGACCAACCCACCACCCTCGTTGTTGCCCGTTACCGGGCTAGCTTCCACGGAGTACGTGCGCCGCCAGTGGCACGATGCTGGCGGTGAACCGGAGATTGCTCAGCAGAGCGGGGAATCTTTCCCGTACAATAGGTCGCCTCCCGGACACAGCGCGCACTGTCATGTTTCGGATTCGCAAGATCGAAGACGATATTTCGCCGGCCAATCGCGAGGCCATTCGCCAAGTGGTAGAAATCATGCGCGCACAGTTCTCGCGCATCCCGCAAGCTGATCTCGACAAGCTGCCCAGGCAGCTGCACGACCCGTTGCGTTACCGATACCGCACCATCCTGTTTGTTGCCGAGGACACGCCTGGGCGCGTCAAGGGTTTCGCGCTGGTGCTGCACATGCCGGATCTCGACATCTGCTATCTGGAGTTGCTCTCGGCCGCGCCGACTCGCACTGGTGGCGGAATAGGGGCGGCGTTGTACGAACGGTCGCGCGAAGAGGCCGCATCGCTGCGCGCGATCGGGCTCTTCTTTGAGTGCAAGGTAGACGAACCGGCACTCGTGCGCGATCCGAAAGAGCTCAAGCAAAATATCGCGCGCATTCGCTTCTATGAACGCTACGGGGCCCGCCCGATCATCAACAATGATTATGCGACACCGGTGAAGCCGGGCGATGAGAACCTGTTCTTTCTCGTATTCGACGGCCTCGGTCATCGTGTGACCCTGCGCCGCGAGCGCGTGCGGCGCGTGGCCACGGCGGTGCTCGAGCGCAAGTATGGTGAGCTGTTCACGCCAGCCCATATTGCCCGGATAGCCAATTCGTTTGTCGATGATCCAATCGAGCTGCGGACGCCAAGGTATTTTCGCCGCCGGGCACGCCCTGTCGCAGCGTTATCGACCGCCCGGTCAGTCGCGCTGATCGTGAACACGGGCCACCAAATTCACCATGTGCGCGAGCGCGGCTACCTGGAAGCACCCGTGCGCCTGTCGACCATCCTCAGTGCACTGAATCGGACCAGGTTGTTTCGGCGTATGCCCCCCAAACTTTTTCCGGAACGCCATATCACGGCGGTGCATGACAAGGACTTTGTGAACTACCTGCGCCGCGCCTGCGCGGGATTGCCGGCTAACCGGGCAATCTACCCGGAGGTCTTTCCAATACGTAACGCGACGCGTCCCCCGAAACGGTTGCCGCAGCGTGCCGGCTACTATTGCATCGATCCCTTCACGCCCTTGAGCCGAAACGCCTATCTTGCGGCCCGCGGCGCGGTTAACTGTACGATGACCGGTGCGCAGTCGCTGCTCGATGGTTTTCACTTTGCCTACGCGCTGGTACGGCCACCGGGCCATCATGCGGAGCGCCGCGCGTTCGGAGGTTTCTGTTATTTCAATTCGGCTGCGGTGGCAGCGCATTTTCTGAGTGCCATCGGACGCGTAGCCGTCCTCGATATCGATTTTCATCACGGCAATGGCACGGAGAACATCTTCTATGAGCGGGCAGACGTGCTCACGCTTTCGATCCACGGTGACCCGGATTTCAACTATCCGCACTTCAGTGGTTTCGACGACGAAATGGGTGCTGGCGCCGGTCGCGGCTTCAACGCGAACTATCCGTTGCCCGAACATGCGACTGCCGAACGCTATCGGGCAACCCTGAAAAAGGCGCTCGCGCGGATACGAGAGTTCGATCCGCGCTATCTGGTGCTGTGCCTTGGTCTCGACACGGCCAAGTCAGATCCGACCGGCACCTGGTCGCTGGCTGGCGCGGATTTCGAGGCCAATGGCGAGTTAATCGGTGCCCTGAACATTCCGACCCTGATCGTGCAAGAAGGCGGTTACCGCACGCGTACGCTTGGCACCAACGCGCGCCACTTCTTTGAAGGTTTGGTTGCGGGCCATGCCAATCGGGCATCTGGTGGCAAACGCCGTGCGCCAGGCGAATGAGGCGCGCATGAGGCGACGCGTCTCGTCGCCGTTTCTGAAGCAGGGTTCGGCGCTCATCTGCCCGAGGGTTCGGGTCCGACCGGAATTATTGACGGGCCTGCGCTTTTCCGTTTCTATTGCGCCCTGACGAAGTTCCGTTCCTGCGTATCCGTCCGGAGTCCCGCCCTGTTTAGCCATCACAGAGAAAGCCGCTTTTGGATCACGGCAATATTGATCTTTGCCGCGGTCGCAGGTCTCGGTGCCTGCGCAAGCCCCGGCGAGGTGCTGATGGCGCGCGTCGGCAATGCCGTGCTCGACCAGGACGATCCGCAGCTCGTTGCCGAGGGTGCACCGGCGTATCTGTTGCTGGTTGACGGACTGATCGCCGACGATCCCGAGAACGTTGAGCTGCTACTCGCCGGCGCGCGTCTTTATGGCGCCTATGCCTCGGCGTTCACGTCTGAGCCCGCGCGCGTGCAAAGCATGACCAGGGTTGCACGCCGCTATGCCGAGCGCGCACTGTGCGCCTTTAGCGATGTGGCATGCAGCCTGCGCGACGCCCCTTACGATGCGATGGCTGCGCCGCTGAGCAAGTTCAAGGCAAAGCCCAGTCATACCAACTTGCTCTATGGGTACGCAGTCGCATGGCTTGGCTGGATTCAGGCGCGCAGCTCCAACTGGACCGCGATTGCCGAGCTCCCCAAGGTAAAACTTGTCCTGGAGCGCGTCGCGAAACTCGATCCGGAGCACGACAATGGTGGTGTGCAACTCTATCTCGGCGTATTGGAGAGCCTGATACCAGCCGTCTCCGGTGGCAAGCCGGAAGTCGCGCGCGCCTACTTTCAAGCTGCAATCGATATTTCCGTGGGACGTAACCTGACGGCGAAGGTCATGTACGCGGAGTACTTTGCACGTCCCCGGTTCGATCGCGCTCTGCACGATCGATTGCTGAAAGAGGTGCTTGCAGCTGATCCGCACGTTTCAGGACTGACGCTGATGAACACGCTCGCTCAAGGGCGCGCGCGCGATTTGCTCGCCAGCGCAGACAAGTATTTCTAGCCGGAGTAACTTCAGGAGAGGACATGACGCGGATATCAAAATTTGTCGCCGCGCTATGCGGATTGCTGATAGGCGGCAATGCCGTCGCGGCCACGACCACCTTCAAGGTGGCTACCATTGTTCCGGATGGCACCTACTGGATGACACGCATCCGCGCCGCAGCCGATGAGGTAGCCAGTCGCACCGAGGGGCGTGTGCAGTTCAAGTTCTATCCCGGCGGTGTGATGGGCAACGACGAGGCCGTACTGCGCAAGATCCGGGCCGGCCAGCTGCATGGCGGCATGCTCACGGGTGGCAGTCTCGGCGCCGTGTATCCCGACACGCAAATCTACAGTCTGCCGCTGTTGTTCAATTCCTTTGCGGAAGTCGACTATGTGCGCGCCCGCATGGATGCGCTAATCCTGCAGGGGCTCGAGAAGAACGGTTTCATTGGATTCGGTATTGGCGATGGTGGCTTCGCGCTGGTGTTCGCCACCGATCCCGTGCGTAGCGTAGATGACATGAAGGGTCGCAAGGTCTGGATTCCACCCAACGATCCGATCACACGGGCCATGTTCGAGGCCGCCGGCCTATCGCCGGTGATGCTGCCGCTTTCTGACGTAATGACCGGACTGCAGAGCGGAATGATCGATACCATGGGCTCGTCGCCGGTCGGCGCAGTCGCGCTGCAGTGGTACACCAAGCTCAAGTACGCTACCGACACGCCACTGCTCTATCTTTACGGCATTGTCGTTGTCGACAAGCGCACTTTCAGCCGATTGAACTCCGCGGACCAGGCGGTAGTGCGCGAAATCATGGGCAAGGCGATGAAGGACATGGATGTTAAGAATCGCGCGGACGATCGCGGCGCGCGCGACGCCCTGCGCCATGAGGGGTTGGAGTTTGTCGCCATTTCGCCACAGGGCCTGGCACAGTGGAAGGACGTCGCGCGAAAGGCGCGGGAGAATCTCGCCCGCAGTGGCGCCTACAGCGAAGCGATGCTTAAGACGCTGCAGGGCCACTTGAACGACTTTCGCGGCAAGCAAAAGGCCGCACGCTGAGCGCCATGCTGGCGCGGCTGCGGTGGATCATGAACCGGATCGAGGACACTGTCCTCGTGCTCGTTCTGGGCGGCATGATTCTGTTTGCGGTCCTGCAAATCGGACTGCGCAATTTCTTCGACACCGGAATCCTTTGGTCGGACCCGCTCGTGCGGGTGCTGGTACTTTGGGCCGGGTTGATCGGCGCGATGGTGGCGGCGCGGCTTGACCGCCACATCGTCATCAGTGCACTAGCGCATTTCATGAATCCGCACTGGAAGTTGGGTGCGCGTGTAGTGACGGATCTCGCCGCAGCGGTGGTCTGCCTCGTGGTGACGTGGGTGTCATTGCGCTTCGTGTTCGCCGATTATGTGGCCCGGACAATGGCCTTCGCAGCCGTGCCGGCCTGGGTATGTGAAATCATCATTCCGATCGCGTTTCTGGTAATGGGCGTGCGCTACGCGCTGCACAGCCTCGACAGGGCACGGGAGCTGCTGGGGCGCGCGGCGTGATCCTCGCTACGTTGGGATTGCTGGCATTGGCCGTGCTCGGCATGCCGCTATTCGCGGTGATCGCCGCACTCGCATTGCTCGGATTCTATTCGTCGGACATTGATCTTTCCGTCGTCGCGATTGAACTCTATCGCATGGTTGATAATCCGGTGTTGGTCGCGATTCCGCTGTTTACCTTCACCGGGTTTCTACTGTCCGAAAGCCGCGCCTCGCACCGGTTGGTGCGGCTCACCGAGGCGTTTCTCGGCTGGTTGCCCGGTGGTCTCGCAATCGTGGCGCTGTTCGCTTGCGCCATATTTACGGCCCTGACGGGTGCGTCGGGCGTCACCATCATCGCTATCGGGGCACTGCTTTACCCGGCGCTCAAGGAGGGCGGTTACCAAGAACGTTTCAGTCTGGGTCTGTTGACCTCATCCGGCAGTCTCGGCCTGCTGTTTCCGCCGTCGATCGTGCTGATTATCTACGGGGTCATTGCCCAGCAGCTGAATCTTGGCCAGCCGATCTCGATTGACGACATGTTTCTCGCCGGCCTGTTGCCAGGTCTACTGATGCTGGCAATGCTCTCCCTCTACGGAATATGGGCCGGTTGGCACGTCCCGCGACGCCGGATGGCCTTTTCGTGGGGCGAGGCTCTTGGTGCACTGCGCGAGGCGATTTGGGAGTTGCCGCTGCCGGTAATCGTGCTGGGGGGCATCTACAGCGGTCTGTTCGCCGCCTCCGAGGCGGCCGCGGTCTCGGTGCTATACGTGCTGATCATCGAGGTGCTGGTCTATCGTGAGATCCCGCTACGCGATCTGCCACGCATCATGCGCGAGTCGATGGTGGTGGTGGGCGGTGTACTGATTATTCTCGGTGTGGCGCTCGCCTCGACCAACTGGCTGATCGATGCCGAGGTGCCCATGCACTTGTTCGAGTGGGTGCGCGCGCATGTTGATGATCGACTTACCTTCCTGCTGTTGCTCAACATATTTCTGATTGTGCTCGGCATGGTGCTCGATATCTTCTCGGCACTGGTGCTGATTGTGCCGCTGATTCTGCCGATCGCAGTCGCCTTCGGCATTCACCCGGTACATCTCGGCATTGTCTTCCTCGCGAACATGCAGATCGGCTACTTCACGCCACCGGTCGGCATGAACCTGTTCATTGCAAGCTACCGCTTCCAGCGTTCGCTCGCGGAACTCGTGGCCGCTTCGCTGCCTTACTTCTTTATCCTTCTTGGATCGGTGCTGATCATTACGTACTGGCCCGCGCTTTCGCTATTCCTGATCAAGGGTCCGTAGTTTCCGCTCGATCACCGTCTGGTGGGGTTGAAATCATTGGCGATCTCCCCCAGCATGAACCTATCTGTTTTCTTGCCGAGCGCCGTCATGACTGAAACCACTGAAGCCCGTAACGAACTCGAAAAGCAGCTCGCTGCGGCCCAGACTGGTGAGATCACCAGCGAAGACTTACTCAACACGCTACTGCAGTCCCAGGTTTTCATGCCGGTCGAGGAGGAGAAGGCTGCGGTACTGAATGTGCAACGCTCCAACCGCGCCCAGCCGTTGGTGCTCACAGCCGAGGACGGCACGCCGATCCTGGTGCTATTTTCGAGCCCGGAGCGTGCCAAGGACTTCACCAAGGACTACCCGGGCTATGGCGGCGGGCTGCTTGCCGAGTTCACCTGGGTCCTGGAGAAGATGGGCAGTGGCTACGGCATCGCGCTCAACCCGGGGTCGGAGCTTGGCTTTGACATGGAACCGCAGACGGTCGAGGCGATCATCGCCGAGCTTTCCGCACCCAAGCACTGATTCGACCGTTGGTTGCGTATAAACTGGCGGACGCCCGCGCCCGCCGGCACGGTGTGCTCCCCTGATGCGCCTGCCCAGACCCTTTGTCCATGTCCCATGGCGCCGCCTGTTTACGTGGCGGCGTGTGCGCGTGGCGTTGCTCATTGTGGCGCTGGCGGTGGTCGGTTTCGCGCTGTATCTCGACTTTGAGGTGCGCCACGCTTTTGAGGGCCGGCGCTTTGCCTTGCCGGCACGCGTGTACGCACGCGCGCTCGAGCTCTATCCCGGTGCGCGAATCGACCCCGACGCGCTCGCACGCGAACTGAAGCTGCTCGGTTATCACGAGGGTCTGCGGGGCGCCGAACCGGCGCGCTATGAGCAGCACGGCGACGAGTTCCGGCTTGTCACCCGCGCTTTCAATTTCTGGGACGGGCCGCAGGCCGCGCAGGACCTGCGTGTGGATTTTCGCGATGGCCGCGTGAGCGCTCTGCGCGATTCCGGCGCGCACAATCTGGCGCTGGCGCGGCTCGATCCGATGCGTATCGGCGGCATCTATCCCGCGCACAATGAGGATCGGCTGCTGGTGCGTCTCGACGAAATCCCGCCCCACCTCGTGGAAGCACTGGTGGCGATCGAAGATCGCAAATTCTTCTCGCATCATGGCATTGACCCCCGCGGATTGGCACGTGCTTTTGTCTCCACGGTTTCGGGGCGCGGTGTGCAAGGCGGCAGCACACTCACGCAGCAGCTGGTCAAGAACTTCTTTCTCAGTCCGGAACGCACGCTGCGGCGCAAATTCACCGAAATCATCATGGCGGTGCTGCTTGAATTGCACTACGAGAAGAACGAGATTCTCGAGACATACCTGAACGAGATCTATCTCGGACAGGATCGCAACCGTGCCATCCACGGCGTGGGACTCGCGGCGCACTTCTATTTCAATAAGCCGATCAAGGAGCTGACGCTCCCCGAGTCCGCACTGCTCGTGGGCATGGTCAAGGGGCCGGGTCTTTACAATCCGCACCGCCACCCAGACAGGGCGCTCGCACGGCGCGATCTGGTGCTGGCCGAGATGCACAGGCAGACGGCGATTGATGATGCCCGCTTCCAGGCAGCGCGCGCCACGCCGCTGGGCGTGGTTGCCAAGCCCTCGCTCGGCACTTCTCCGCATCCGGCATTTCTGGATCTGGTGCGCCGGCATCTGAAGCGCGATTACCACGAAGAGGATCTGCGCTCCGAGGGTCTGTTGGTGTTCACCACGCTTGATCCGCTCATCCAGCGTGCCGCGGAAGCGGCGCTCAGCGGACGACTGGCCGCGCTCGATCGATCTCGCTCTCGCGAGCGGACGCTTGAGGGCGCGGTAGTGGTTACCAGTACCCAGAGCGGCGAGGTCATGGCGCTGGTCGGCGGACGCGACCCGCTCTACGAGGGTTTCAACCGCGCACTCGATGCCGAACGTCCGGTTGGTTCGTTGCTGAAGCCGGCGATCTTCCTCACCGCGCTCGCGCGCCCAGACGTCTATACACTCGCCACCCCGCTCGACGACAGTCCGTTGGTATGGAAGAGTCGAGGGGCACCGGACTGGGAGCCACAGAACTACGACAAGACGAGTCACGGCGAAGTGCCACTACGCACCGCTTTGGCGCAATCCTACAATCAGGCAACGGCGCGCCTCGGTATCACGCTTGGTGTGCCAGAGGTGCACCGCACCGTGCACGCACTCGGTATAGCGCGCGAACTCTCGCCGTACGCGTCCAGCCTGCTCGGCGCGGTGGAACTCTCGCCGCTGGAGGTGACGCAGATGTACCAGACCATCGCGAGCGGTGGCTTCCGCACGCCACCGCGCGCGGTGCGCGAGGTGCTGACTGCGGACGGCAAGCCATTGCAGCGCTATGGCCTACGGGTGGAAAAGGCGTTCGAACCTGAGCCGGTGTATCTCCTCACTGCCGCCATGCAGGACGTGGTGCGCGAGGGGACTGCGCAAGGGTTGCGACGCTATCTCCCGGACACGCTTGCCGTCGCTGGCAAGACCGGCACCACCGATGAGTTGCGCGACAGCTGGTTTGCCGGCTTTAGTGGTGATCGCCTTGCGGTCGTCTGGGTTGGCTACGACGACAACCATCCCGCAGCACTGACCGGCGCGAGTGGAGCCATGACGGTGTGGGGCGAGCTGATGGCTGCAATCCCGAATGAGCCACTCGTGCCGCCCGTGCCGGAACAGATCGAGATCGTGTGGATCGATCCGGCCAACGGACTGCGCGCCAACGCTGATTGCGCCGGTGCGCTCGAGCTACCGTTCTATCGTGGCTCGGCGCCCACGGCAAATTCGCCGTGCGTACCCGCACATGCCGAGGGTTCCGGCAAGAGCTGGTGGCGGCGATTGTTCGAGTAGTGGGGAGTAGCACCCTTGCCGCCACTCTCGGCGGCAAGGGGGTGAGACACGGCGTATCGCCTGTGGCTTGCGATACGCCGCCGCGCAGCGGCTTACGGCTTGAACCGAAGCGCTGCCCGCCACATGGCGGACGCTGCGCTACGCAGTGCGATCGTGGGGGTGCACAATCGTGACGGTCGGTGAATAATCTTCACCTGCACCGTCGCACCGGTCAGGGTTTCCCTTCCTTATTAATTTTCCAAACAACATGGCGACCACAAAGCCCGCCAGCATCCAGCTGACACCAATAACGGCAACAGACACCCAACTCATCCTGATCTCCTTTCGGTAGGGGTCCGCTGCCAAGCATGGTTGATTGGCTGGCCGTATTCAACAAATGCAGGGGTCTCCTGTCGGCTCCGTGCTACAGCGCGTCGGTTGTCGAGATGTCAAAGAATTGTGCTCGGGTTAAGCTGCGATCATGAAGACCGTCGCTCTTACCGCGATGCGAAATGCCTTGGGTCGGTTGCCGCATTGGGTAGGGGTACTGGTCTTGGCGTGGCTGGCCGCCTGTGCGAAGCCGCAGCCCGGCACGGATGAACCGCTACCTGTAGCGGTATCGGAGAATCCGGCGGTAACGACTCTGGTCGCGCAAGCGCGAGTCGATTTCGATGCGGCGCGTTACCCTTCGGCCTCGGCGCAGCTCGAGCGGGCATTGCGCATTGAGCCGCGCAACCCGTGGCTGTGGCACGAGCTGGCGCAGGTCCGGTTTCGCCAAGGTGACTATGTCCAGACCGAGGGGCTTGCCGCGCGTAGCAATGGTTACGCGCGCGATCAGCGCCGCCTGCTTGGTCGCGGCCTGCTGCTTGCGCAGCTGCACGATGTGCACCGACGGCCGGCCCACCGGCGCGCACTTCTGGTCGCGGCGCAATACATCGGCCACCTGTGCCACTTCGAATTCGGCCTGCAGGTAGCGGTGCTGTGCCGCCACCAGCTCGCGCAGCGGCGCGCGCAGTACGGCGGTGTCGGCGAACGCGGCCAGCGCCGCATCGCAGGCGGCGTCATCGGCAAAGCGGGTACGCAGCGCATCCACGCTGGCCAGGGTCAGTTTGGCCATGTGGGCCTCGTTGCTGCAGGAAAGGAGCACGATTGTCGCATTGCTTGGCGGCTGATGCGTTGAACCGGGTGTCGGAATCCG
>Ga0209635_10000873_pt1 | contig 21891 bp, 23 predicted proteins | sample DeeMarSWOR230_32_FD_187463 | JGI IMG/M metagenome (GOLD analysis project Ga0209635, IMG submission 187463) | Marine sediment microbial communities from White Oak River estuary, North Carolina - WOR-2-30_32 (SPAdes) (version 2) | ecosystem: Environmental > Aquatic > Marine > Intertidal zone >...
TTGTTGGATTAAATTTTAATACACACACACTTCACCTATAATGGTCATTTAACCTGGACAATTTATGCCCCAGAAATGCCTCTAGCAACTCCTCCATATTTAACTCCATGCAGAATGATAACCCTTGATGTCAAATACAGCTACACTTTCTTAGCTGCAAGTGGAATAGAAGGCACAATTAACATGCATGCAATGGCAAGAGGAGAAACAATTGCTGACTTACTTGGTCCTGGAGATATGCTAATAACAAGCATGCAAGGCACTGGTGACCTCAAAAACGTTAACATAAAAGCCACAACAGCAGGAGGAGGAGTTACTCACATGGGTATAGTATCAGGATGGCCAGACACACCAATACCAACTTAGAAACATTGTTAAATTAAAGCAAATCTTTTTTCCTTTCTTTTTTAGTAGAGTTTTCTTGGGCAGACCAAACAAAGGTCATGATAATAATCTAACTTGATAAAATTCACTTTTAACAGAAATAATAAGAAAAATCTCTTTTGACTTCAGATTCAGAATACTTTATGAAACAGAGTCTTAAGATCATAACAACGATATTTGTAAATTCTTTAGAGGGGGTGAGAATCTTAAAGAAATTAAGAATAAGAAAAGTTGAAGAATTGTCAACAACTGCAGCTTTTGGCATGGCAATATGGGCCGCACATGGACTATCTAGTGGAAAAGACTGGGGCGCATTCGTGTCTGGTCTAAAAGGAAATCCTCACAGACCTGCTTAAAAAGCTAAAGAACAACAATATAAAAATCCATCACTTCTTTTTTATTAACATATTTGGAGACAAATAGTTGCAAATCAATTCTAAAACAAGAATCAAATTAAACAAATTTTTTTTTAGAAAAGAAAACAACTATTTCATGGTTTGGCCAGAATCCAAAACCAATTTTATAGAACTTACACCTGAATCTTTTGAAGCTTTAAATCTATTAAAAAAAGACCTCACAATATCTGAAATAGAAAAAATTCTTGAAAATAAATTTGGAGAACCAGTTAATCTAAAAGAATTTGTATTAGAACTAATAGACTTAGGATTTGTAAAATATGTCAATCATATAAAAATTAAAAACAATAAAAAAAGAAAAACAACATTATCCTCAATTAAAAAAAGTCATGTCTCATGGATTTACTCCAAACCCATGCTTTACTTTTACATTTTTTTAGTTTCAGTTGCCTTATTAATTTTATTTTTTAATCCTTCATATTTTCCATCCTACACAGATTTTTTCTTTACAGAAAATTATCTTTTCACATTAATAATTTCCATCATAACAGCTCTTACACTAATCCTTATTCATGAATTTGCACACCTAATTGCCGGAAAAGCAGTGGGTGTAGATGGAAATATTAGCATAGGAATGAGACTCTTCTATCCAGTAGCTGAAACAAACCTCACAGGGCTTTGGAGTCTACCAAAAAAACAAAGGCTCATACCTTTACTTGCAGGAATGCTTAACGACATCCTAATAATATCAATAATTTTAATAGCATTTAGGCTATCAGATTTTGGTCTTCTTCCTAAAAATACTGGCCTTTTCAATTTTGGAAAATTTATCATACTCATTTTATCTTATGGAATAATCTGGCAATTCCTATTTTTTATACGAACAGACATTTACTTTGTTGTCGTAACACTTTCTGGAGCCAAAAATCTATATGGAGATGCTTGGCAATTCATAAGCAACCAGATTTCAATTTTTTTTGGAAAAACACCTGTATCTCTTCAATTATCAAACAAAGAACTTAGAATCGTCAAGGGATACTCAATATTCATGCTTTCGGGTACAATAATTTCAATGCTAAGTTTCATTTACTTTGGAATTCCAATTCTTTATGAAATCTTAATGCAAAGCATTAATTTGATAAAGTTAAATGACACTGCATCTTTCATAGAAGGATCAATTTTATTCATCATAGCTTCTATCCAAATTATTGGAGTATTATATTTTATAATTCAAAGTACTAGAAAAGCCAAGAAAGATTAATTTCTCTAGAATTTAGCTGTAATCACTTGTGAAAATTCTGATTATCCAAATTTGATTTTAAATAGTCATAATTATCTAAGGTTTGATTAAAAAGCAAGCTAAGATACCATAGGCAAACTAATAAAAATTGAATCAAATTCTAAAATAAAATGCATATTAAATATTTGACTAAAAAAGTAAAGACCAAACCCATTAGACAAAGAGCAGACAACGACCAAAATTGGTACCATTTTTTTATTTTTGTTTCAAAATTTGCAAGCAGAGAAATAACTCTAACAAATCATGATTTGTTAGCACTGATTCTGAAATTTTAAAAGCGACGACAAACCCAAAGCAGAGTATGCAAGATTCGGATTGGAAAACCGCCAGCATATTTTGCTACATCATAGGCGGGCTTCTCTTTTTGGGGTATTGGTATGCCTATTTTTACAGTTATACCATCAGTATTCAAATACCAATCTATCCATATCGAGATTTTAGCTACTCTCTAATGGGCATTGGCATAATTCTTTTATTTCTTGGGTATTATTTCGGACAGGTTTCCAAGGGAAAAGCCAGCATTTTCGGCGGTAAGGAGCCAATAACAAAGACGGGTTATTGTTCCGACTGTGGTACTGCAAAAAATTCAGACGCCTCGTACTGCAAGAAATGCGGTAAATCGCTCGCTTAGTCTCCTATCTTATAATGTTTCTTGCCCTCTTCCTTGGGGAAGGGGTGACTGAAAGCCAGCATTCACGGGGTTAGGGGTAACGGTGCCGTTGAAACAAAAAATTTCACTATGCCTCTTGACCCTGCCTGCTCCGTGCTTCCAACGTAATTTTTTGGCAACCAAGCAGTCCTGCCGTCCGTGAAAATGTGTGTGTGCATTAAATTTTAATCCACCACCAATGGTTAATATCTAAATTTTAGGCTTTCCAAGAGAAATAAATTAATGGATAGCTTCATCTAAAACAATTGAAATAACTCAGTATATAATGTAAAAAGCATAATTACTCTGAAACTGAGGAAAACAATATTGGAAGGAGTAACATCTAAAGACGAGAGATCAGCCAGATGGCGCTTACTATTGTCAGTCTCAATAATACTAATTTTTCTATCACTTATTACTGGCATTATAGGATACTATCGAATAAGTGTAATTATCGTTGCAGTAAACACAGCAATTTTCATCTATCTATCTAGTAGTTTGCGGAAAACTGTCAAAATAGATGTAATCAGATGGCAATTATGGTTTTGTCTTGAATGTGCAGCGGGATTCTTTTTTTTCACCAATTTAGTTAAACCTCCTGCGGATTCAATTATTCCAAGCATTCCAAACTTAGCTTTATATTGGAATTATTCTCTATTTGTTAGAATCTATGATTTGGTTTGGTTGCTTTCACCTTTTTTCATTTTATTTCGACAACTAATTCTTGCTCCAATTCGATTTGAAGAATATGCAAAAAAACATGGGATTAAGGAAAAATTACCAAAGATTAAACAAGAACTGGGAAGAATAGAAATATCTGTATTTTTATTATGTTGCATTCTGGGTTTGGGATTTGGGATACATCTACTATTTCTTTTGTTAGGGTCAACTCTTTACCTTATATATCGTAGACTAGTAGATGAAATAAGACATAGAAGATTAAAGGAAACTGTAACGACTTTCTTTGGGGAGTATGGTGTTCATTCGATAAGTTTTTGGAATAATTTTTCTAAAACTCCTTATAATGTAACTAGGGCGTTCTTTGCCATTTCATTAGTTTATTTTCTAAACTTGCCTGCAATAGATTTCCTTTTGATTCAGGACTTGGTTATTTTCGTTTTATCTACTTTAGCGATAGGAATTATAGCTGCAACGATCTACTATCAATGGCCATTTCAAAGATCTGCAAAATACATAGCTGTCATCCTGATATTTGTAATCGGTTCTGCAATATTGAGTGGTAACCCAAGTTCATTTGCTTTCATAAAACAAAGAGCAGCCTTAGGAATGCCACAAAGTATCCAATACCTTATGCTTTTGCTTTTTCTATGGCTACTCACCTTAGCCTTACTGCTCTTAAGTAGCAAACACCAAATACAAAATAAATCCAATGTAATATCCAAAGGTAGACCACAGAGAATTATAAAGATATTCTTATACTCAAGTTTCACCCTGGTTTATGCCCTAATCATCATTTGGATAATAGAAAGCATCTCTGTTGGACAAATTAGGGTCGCTCTTCTTTTTGGATTTGCACTACTTTTAGCCTTTCCTTTAGCTAGAAAAATATAGGATTTCTTTTTTATTTACCAAAGTATTGTACCATTGATATACTAAGGGATTCTATCCTAAATTTTTTCAGATTAAAAAAATCTAATCTGCAGAAACTATTGTTGTAAAAAAACATATTAATTTGTCCTACTTAATCAAAATGTAGATTCTATGAGTTCAACTAATGGCATTCTTAGTTCAATTGCTGACTGGTTTTATAATAATTGGTTAAGCTTAGTGATCATTTTCATAAGTGCTGTTATAATCTATATTGTTTACAGAATTCTTAAAAAATACTTAACCACTCTTAGAGAAAAAGAAAAAATAGGTCAAAACGCTGAATTTATCTGGAAAAGAATAGTCAAGTGGCTGTCCTCCTTTGCTGTTCTTGGAGTCATAGTTTCTCAGCTTAATCTTGATTTAACATATGCTATTGCTATTCTTGCTGCTGCTGGAGGAACAATAATTGGTTTTGCTTCCATAAACACTATTGGCAATGCTATTGCTGGGATCATAATTATGACTAGTCGACCTTTTAAGATAGGTGACAGAATTTCTATTCAGAATGAATTTGTTGATGTTGTTTCTGTGGAATTGATTTATACTCGGTTTAAAACTCTTGATAATGTGATGCTTTCTGTTCCAAACCAGGAATTGCTGAAAACAGGAATAAAAGATTTTGGAAAAAGAACCAAGGTTAGAAGACATTGTACAATTTCAGTTGGTTATGAGGAGCCTCGTGAGAAGGTTGAGGGGATTTTGTTGGATGTAGTTGGTATGATTGAGGGTGTGTTGGATGATCCTAAACCTTATGTGTGGTTGACGAAAATGGCTGATTTTGGTGTTGAGTATACTTTGTATGTTTTCACTAATCAGGTTAGGAGAATAGATAAGTTTGATGCTGATTTGAATCGAACAGTCTTTGATATTTGCAATAAGAATGGGTTAGATTTAAGGACTCCACAGTTGCGCAAAAATGTTTGATTTTAGTTTTGAATAAATATTCATTTCATTCTTCAAGATATCAATTTAGAGAACAACAAGAGTTGAATTAGTTATTTTTGTTTCTGTTTTGCGGTTGATATTGCGAATTGCCTATATTTCCTTTAATATAGAAGTTTTTTTCTAGAACCCCAAATACATAACGCCAGTAAGTCCAAGGTAGTCCACTTGCAAATTCTGCAGTTCTTTCTGTGAGACCAAAATTAATTATCCAATCTTTTGGATGTAATTTCATCCAGATCTTGGAATAGATCTCAAAGAAATCCTTAAGATCCTTTAATATCTCATTTTGTTCTCCATATAAAGAGGTTGCTAGTAGATTCTTGACGGGTTTATTAAAACTATTAGATATAGAAGACGCTATTTTCGAATTGATTATTGGAATGGGAGTATGAAAGTTCATTAGAAAAGAGGCATATAGAACTGGAAGATTACCTTCAACCTTGTACCATAACTCTCTATAATGATAATCACTCACAATCCATTTTAGAAGTCCAGTTTTAGCATCAACCCATACCTCAATTCTCTCCCAATCAGAATGAGGATCCATTGTAAGCTCATATCTCCAAAAATACATAAATCTAAAAACCCAATAAGTCTCCACTCTTTCTTCTTTTATCCAAAAAGGTTCATCATTAGGATCACTATAACTTGAAAATCTGCGTGATTTTGTTTTAAATTGATTATTATAATAGAAGTAAGTGTTAACCATTTCGAATTCGCGATGAATAAGCAAATAGCTTAATCCTAAAACAAGGGAAAAAAGAAACATTGCAATAGCCAAAATAACCCATGTTATGCTCCATGTTGCAGGATTGGTTGGGGGATTATTAATTTGTAGGAAATAAATTCCTGAGGATAGAGCTAAAATTATGAATACCGCAAATATTAGGACTCTTTCATCTGGGCGTTTTTCGAAAAGTTGTTTAGATGCTACTCGCCAACGCCAAATCAAGAACAGAGAAATGATAGAAACGGCTATCGCAGAAATAGTAGGTATATAACTTGAATGACTATTGACATAAACAGCTGTAATTAGCAAAGTTGAGATTGAGAAATAAAACACCCAAAACCATCTTGAATTTAAGAACCAATCAAGAAACTTAGATAACAGTCTTTCAAAAGCCTGACTTTTTATACCCTTTGGGGTTTGACTTAACCCTGCAACTTTAAGAACTTTAGGTTTGTATTTGGATGCTAAATCATAAGGATTTACAACATTATCATCAATTATCTGTCCTGAAAAAAGATCACTAACTGTTCCTCTATTTGTTTTGGAATTATTTTTTTGTGATAGATTTATGTTAAAAATTATATCTGGTTTTGGCTCAGCAATCGTTGCCTCAATTTTTTCTCTAAGAGTTTGTCTTGAAATTCTTCGAAAACTAAGTCGTCTATCCAAATAAGGGGACTCTTTTCTTTTATTCTTATTAAACTTGTGAATATTCGACCAGTAATCCCTGTATAAGTAGGGTTGTTTCTTCTCAATAACATGAGGCAAGGCATTTTCAAAGATATAACCAAGTAAGCCAAAAAATAATCCTGTGCCTGCATAAGCTATTTCCATAAAAAATATTCCAAATCCATATGCTGATACTAAATTAATCAATATCGAAAGACTAGGAATTTGATTTGTTCCAGTGGAGAAGTACAAGTTTATATCTATGACGATAGTCATCAAAAAGAAACCGAGTACAAACGAAGTTGTTGCATATATTCCTAATAAAAACCCACCTAATACGCTTCGATTCTTAAAACTCAAAAACATAATTATAAGACCGACAATTAATGAGGAAAGCATTACTAAGAATTCAGGTTGAAAAGGTAATGAGGTCCCAAGGAAAAATAATAAGAATCCGATGAGTACAATTAAGCTGGACTTATTATATTTTCCATATTCCATGGTTCAAGATCCATGCATAAAATCTTAAAGGAAAATATAACTATGTCTATAATTTTTATCTGCCTTTTTTCGTTCGAAAAATATTGGATTTTTAAATGTATGAAAATAATTCATTTTTCCTTCACATACAATTTGTATTTGATCTACAAAAAAAAATGAATTAAATCAAAATTTTTTTGAGAAAAAAGTAGATTTTGCAAAATATTATATAGAGGCATTTTCATAATTTATGCTTGGTTTTTTTGGAGATAAAATTTAGAAAGTTCTTCAAAACAAATCTATATTAATAATGGGAGAAAAAAGTGAAATCTAAAATTCTAATAATTATTGCTTTAACATTTTTTCTAATGATACCAATTCTTGTTGCTAATTTCACATTTGCTCAAACCGGTGCCACTATTACTGTAGCTCTTCAATTAGCTGTAAACCCTAATCCAACCGGAGTTGACCAAACTGTTGATATTATAATATGGGGTCAACCAATACCACCCGGAAGCGGAGAAGTTTTCTCTGATTTTACAGTGGAAATAACAAAACCTGGAGGATCAACAGAAAACCTAGGTCCTGTAGATTCTTGGCCAGTTGGAGCGTATGCTTTTAGGTATACTCCTACAGAACTTGGAGAATACCAATTAGTGCTTGACTATCCTGGGGATTATTTCTCGAGCGAAGATCAGACATATTTAGCAGGACGAAGTCAAACTGTAACACTTACCGTGCAAGAAGATCCTATTCCAGGTATGCCGACTACTCCATTACCTGAATATATCGATGATATAGTTAATACTGAAAATCGAGAGTGGTCTGATATTGTTGGGAGCTGGATGATGACTTACTATGATTCCACATATACTGGTTATGGTGATTCTGGAGGAGGATACAATCCCTATTCGACCGCACCTCGATCAGCTCACATTAAATGGGCGGTACCAGCAGCAACAGGAGGACTTCCTGGGGGCGAAGTTGGAACAGTGGGTGTTTATTCTGGACTTTCATATAGTTCTTATGGAAATCCACCAATAATCATGCATAATAAACTATTTGTAAACACTAATCCAACCTTAGGACATTTTAGAAGCACCGCAGGTCAAGGTATTGCATGCTATGATCTCCAGACAGGAGAAGAACTATGGCGAAGAGAAGGCGCTGGGATAACTCATGGTCAACACTATCACAGCTATTCACCTGGAAGACCAGGCATTTTCTCATTCCTGTGGGACACCCACGGCTATAACAACAGATGGTATGTCTATGATCCATTTGACGGATCCCTTGAAATGGTCTTTGAAAACATTACAAAAACAGGAACACAATGGTGGTGGGAGGATGCAGTTGTTTATGGACCAAACGGAGACATTTATGTCTACATACTTGACGGTTACGCAAACGAATTAACCATGTGGAACTCCACTAAAGCATTCTGGGGTAATGGGATACATTATATTGGAAGTGATGGTGTAGAAAGATTTGGCTGGGCAACACAAGGGTTTGCTGGTGAAACTGAATTATCTACAGTGTATGATTGGGAAAAAGGCATAGAATGGACAGTAACAATTCCAGATAGGAACGTAGGTTGGCACACTCCCTACTCAATATTCGGAATATCCGATGATGTTATAATTGCCAAATCAGGAACTGCAGGAAACTGGATTGATTGGGAAATAGCTTATGACATGCAAGGAAGGGAAATTTGGGCTCATGATATAACACAGTCTGTACAATCTTTCTATAATTCAGTTGGAGAAGGGGTTACAGCTGCTTTTGATCTAACCACAAGAACATGGACCGGCAAAAACATAAAGACAGGAGCATATCTCTGGGAAACTCCACCAGCGGATTATCCATGGGGTACATATGGATCTTATGGATCAACGATTGCTGAGGGTCAGTTATTCCATGGAAATTTTGATGGTCACTTATATGCTTATGATATTGAAACTGGTGCTATTAACTGGAAGTTTTATTCTGGTGACTCGGGTACTGAGACAGTTATGGGATCTTGGCCTTTCTGGCAAGGACCTTTAGTAGCTGATGGTGTAGTTTTTGCTGGAACAGGAGAAGAAACGCCAACCCAACCCTTAACCAGAGGTAACAGAGTGTTTGCTATTGATACTGAAACTGGAGAGGAAATCTGGCATATAGCCGGTTATATGTCACTTAAAGCAGTAGCAGAAGGAGTCTTAATAGGCTATAATGGCTATGATAGCAAGATTTATTGCTTTGGAAAAGGACCAAGCCAAACAACTGTGATTGCACCCAAAACAGAGATTATTCAAGGGCAAAAAATCGTAATTGAAGGAACTGTAACTGATCAATCAACAGGAACTAAGGATACTCCTGCAATTTCTGACGAAGACATGGGTGATTGGATGGAATATATATACATGCAAAAAACAATCCCATCTGATGCCAAAGGTGTTGATGTTTCAATTGATGTTATTGACGATAATGGCAATTTTAGAAATATTGGTATTGCAACATCAGATATGAGTGGTGTTTATAATCTTGTTTGGGAACCAGACATTCCAGGAAAATATACAGTTATTGCTACTTTTGCAGGATCAGAATCTTATGCTAGTAGTTATGCTTCAACTAACTTCTATGTGGAAGAAGCACCCGAACCAACAGCTCCACCAGATGCAACACCTGCTCCAATGACTGACACTTATGTGATTGGTTTTGGAATTGCTTTAATTGCTATTGTAGTCATTTTCGGTGTACTATTGCTACGCAAAAAATAAACTGTACCAAAAAATAAATCTAATTTTCCCTCTTTTTTCTGGGTTATAAATAATAACTAGATAAATATGTGGGAAGAGAGGATTACTTTTTATAAAATGTAATTTTTCTGATATTGTTAAATCAAACTTTTTTTATTATTTACTTATACCAGTTATTCCAGCAAATATACTTTTTAAACACAAAAATTCCAAAAAAAGGCACAAAAATATGATCGAGATGAAGCGGACAAGTTTAAAAAAGGGATTTTTCAATATCACTCGTAACCTTTATCCCTTTTTATTGAAAATAAAGTGCTATATTTTTAATTCATAAAAAGGGCTTTTTTAAATAATTAATTTTAATTAAAAAAGTTTATTTATTAAACAAAAAATTTTAATATTGTTTATATATTAAACTTAAATGTAAATAATTCAATCTATTCAAGATAATGTGAGGTGAAAGAACGTAATTTAGTGATCTTGTTTTGACAAGTGCAATTTTTTTTATTTTCAGCATCTTTTGTGGTGACTTCTTTTATTGTAATATTCCAATATACAAGTGTAATCTTCTTGATTTCAGTGTTCATAGCAAGTTTAACAGCTAGCAAAAATTATGATCATAAATTAGTGCAAAGAGGGCTGAAAACTATATTAAAAATACCTGTCTTGTGCACTTTTCTGACAGGCTTTTACACTACAAAAGCTATCATCCAGGATCAATACGAACTATGGCAGATTTTTGATACTACTATCTAATAGAACAACTATAGAAATGTCAATAACCTGTTTTAGGTGTTTTTTTCAGAGTCATGCTGGAAAAAAGTCAAGACAACTAAGAAAGATGATACTGATTACATATTTATTGTCACTTGATTATTATTGGCAAATTAAATTTTTGACAATTTGAAAATTGAGAGATTTGTAATGAAAAAATATAGAGTTGTAATAGATCCAGAACGATGTGTTGATTGTGGAATATCTGTTGGCCGTTGTCCTACTCACGCTAAATTGTTGGTCAAAGTACTGAAACCTGATTTCAGGAAATTAAGACATGGTTTGAAATCAATGGGAACTTTTGATGAAACACTTTACAGTTATATACTAAAGCTAGTAATTTCATGTCCTGAAAAAGCTCTTTTTATAAAAAAAATTGATTATATCCAAGAGCTTAATGAATAAGATTTGAATTTTTTATGAAAATTTGATAGGAAGTGATAATTATCTCGGAAACAGATACTGTTCTGTTTAGAATAGGAAGAAAATATGTTTCTTATTTAGATCAAGTTGTACAAAAATCAAACGAAGCTTTAAGCAAGCTATCAGAAAAATATGGCGCTTACATAGATAAAGTTCCTCAAATATATTATAAAGATAAGACCTATAGATTAGTCAATACTTTTCCCATGGCTCAAAATGTGAAATGTGGAATATGCGGAAGACGCCCAATAAAGGAGCTTTTTATTATTAGTTCTAATAATGAAAAAACATTGAAAATAGGTCCTTTTTGTATTGACAGATTGACAAATATGGAAGTATCAACGTGGATAAGCAAATATAGAGAAAAACGGAAAAATATTATTGAAAATAGGAAAAAAATTGAAGGATTATCATCATTACTTGAATCCTGTGTTAAATGTGATCTGGATTGTAATATTCATTTTGATGAAGTTGAAAAAATACGGATTATTCTGGAACAATTGGGCAAAGGATTAAAGTTAAAATGGAAACAAGAAAAGTTCATTAAACAATATTTAAACAAAAAAGAGAAACTTTGCGATTAGTAAGATAGATTTTAGAACTCTGAGTGATTTATAAAAATGACACTGCTATGGATAATTTTTTCCTGTCTTTTTAGTACCTTTGAGATTTTAGCCTCATTAAATTTCTTCTTATAAGATCTAATTGCTTCAATAAAGTTGAGAATGAAATAGACTGTAACTAAGGAGGTGAAAAAAATCAGTGAATTTTTTTGTCCTAACTGCAAGAAACAAATTGATGAGTTTGCAAGATGTAAAACAGCAGTTTTTTCTTGGCCTTTTGATCCATTTGATCAAGAAAAAGATCCTACCTCAGAATTTTATCCGGCTGAGGGTATAAGTGGCTTTGTTTGCGGAAATATCATTGTAAAAAAAGATAATTGTTATTTAGCTCTTGAAGCTTTAGTTGAGTGCCCTTTTTGCAAAAAATCATTTTGTCTTGAATTTTGGATTCCTGCATTAGAAACCCAAAGCAAGATGGTCTGCCCAATAAAAGAAAGATAAGCATAAAAATCAGCATCCCCAACAACCAAAGCCTCTTCGACCTGAGCTTCTAGGACCATAATAATTTGAACCATAATAGTTGTCGTTATACCCTCCAAAGCCATGATTAAAAAGCCTCTATCTTCCATATATTCAAGCATCTGCTCAAACCAAACTTGACCTCTAACCTCATTGTAGTATTCTTCCATGTATTATGTCATATCCTCAAACCATTCTTTATCCTCTATACCACCCCACCTAGCTTCCATGTAAGCTGTCATTTCAGTCCACCAGTCTGAATCAAAAGTCTCCTGTAAAGAGCCACTGGTTGTATCACATGATGTTCCTATATAGTTCAAATGGTGTTCCTATATAGTGTGCAAAAGATAACCCAACTGTTACTGCTAAAAGTCCTATAACTGCTACGAGTGCTAAGAAAATTTTAGTTTTTCCATTTTTTCAATCACCAGGAAATAACATTGTTATGGAATCTTAAGTAGATTGACTGATACGGAAATGAAACAGTTATGAAACAAATTTGAAACAGCTATGAAACAAAAATTATGTTAAAAAGGATTAAATTAATGAATATCTTTCTTTGAGCTGTCAAGATTCCAATTCTTACATTCAATACCCGAACAGAAATACTTACTTTCAAACTCAATTGTTGAATGTTCAACATGATGCTTTTTTAACATCTTTTTAATAACTTTTCTAGTTTCATCAGGAGATGACAGTATCTTATCTTCTAACACTACATGAGTTGTCAAAATATCAGTTTCACCTTCAAGTGACCAAACGTGCAAATCATGTACACCAATTACCCCTTCAATAGATTTGATCTCCTCTTTGACTTTATCTATATTGATATGTTTTGGAACTCCTTCAAGAAGAATATTAACTGCTTCTTTACTGCTCTTTATCACACCATACAAAATAAAAACTGTTAATCCAATAGTCAAAATTGTATCAAGAACATAGATTTCCCAAAAATAGATAAATAATCCACCAACAAGAATAACAATCCAACCAAGTACATCTTCAAGCAGATGCCAAGAGAGAACTTCTTCATTTAGGCTTTCACCTTTTTTTAGTTGAAGAAATCCTATTCCATTGAAAAATATTCCGGCAACTGCTATGCCAACCATTCCAAAAGCGTTAACAAGTTCAGGGTTTAGTAGTCTTGGTATTGCTTGAGCAATGATTATCATAGAACCAGCTATCAGAATTGAAGCTGAAAATATTGCTGAGAATAAGGATAATCTTTGGTATCCAAATGTTCTGTTTACGTCTGGTTTTTTCCTTGCTCCTCTTTCAAAGATCCATGACAATAGTAATGCAATACTATCTCCAAAATCATGTAAAGCATCAGAGAGAATTGCCAAGCTATTTGTCCAAAAACCGCCAATAAGTTCTATTATTGTAAAAGTTATGTTCAAAAAGGCGGCTAATCTGACTCTTTTCTCTCTATTTGCCATAACGTTGATTGTATCTTCTATTTGATAAAAACGTATCTGAATTGTGCAAAAAATTGAATTTTGTGATTTGTTTGTGCTTCTTGTTCTTCTCTAAAGGAATCTAGTCCTTCTCTCATTAAAAATGGGATTAGTAACATAGCTGTGATTGGATCTGCCCAACAAGAACCAAATAAAATATTCAATCCCAAACCAAAAAGAACAACAATATCCTGAAGATAACAAATCAAGCTCTCATAAGCTTCTGCTTTTAATTGAATTCCAACAAGCAAACCAGATCCTATTTTTGTCGGTAGTAGTTTGTTTGAGATAATAAAACAAGATCAACAGAACGAAGAACAAGCAGTTATGTTATATAAAAAAGAGTGATAAGCAATCAAATAATTTTCTTAATCTATTTTTAAAAAAAATATTAGACTTATAGAAAAGTTAAGTGTTTAGGGTGGAGTTATTTTTATGGCTGCAGTTGGACATTGTGTCTCACAAGCTAAACATTGAATGCATTCCTGTTCTCTTGCTGGATCAGATTTCTTATCAGAAGTAGGATGCCCTGGATTATCAACCATATCATATAATGAGACTGGACATACTTCAACACAAATTCCATCTCCGCTGCATAAATCCCAATCAACAGCAACATTAGTTCCGTGAATTCCTAGTTTTTTAGGTGGTTCTAAAGGACCCCAAACTTCATGTCCATTATGCTCCTGCACTACTTTTCTTTTTTCTTGAAAGTCAGAATCTATTGGCAAATATTCACCTCCAATTTTTTTACCATTTATAAGAAATATATTAAAACATTTTTAGTAGCAACACATAATTGTATTACAGCATGTTAATGGTCCTGTGCTTGGAGTTCTACAAACAATCTCGCAACCGCAAACATCATAATAGTAAATTGTATTTTTTTCTGCTTTTTTCATTTTCTTCCTAGTTTTCTTACTCAAATTATTACCCCTTTTTAATAATTGATGAGTTTGCTTTTTAGAAAATTGAATTCATGCTCACATCAATAAAAGTGGCTTTGTAGCTTCTTGTTTGGATCTCTTCTTAGCTTCTATTTGATCAACTTCTTTCTTTAACAAGCCAATTAGATAGGCAATCTTCTTTATTGATAAAGTGAATATCACCATTAGTAGAACTGAGTTTGATTTTTCTTAACTTATTTGATATTAAAAAAACTCCCCTAATATAACATTGTAATACTGATTTATACGCCTTTCTTTTATGTTAAACTATAGATCAACTTTTGCAAAATGAGATAGCTAAAACATCATCCTTACTCCAAGAAACCTCTCTTCCACAAGTATTATTATGACAAACAACAACAATGTTTTCTAACTCTGAAGTGCAAAAAGATTTAAAATCCATAGAAACACCAGTATCAACAATAGCTTTGCAAACTTTACATTTAATTAAAAGATGAGCCAAGACATTTCACAAATTTCTTACATTAGCTAATTCTCTAATTTTAACCTGACTATTTTCTGATTAACTATTGACTTCTTGACCCTTATTCAAAGTTAAATAGGAATCAAAGGCTTTTTTGAAGGTCGGTTAGTGGATTTCTCCGGAAATCTTTTTACCTATTTTAACTAGTTTTAAAACAATGCAATCTATTAAATAGATCAATTAAATAAGGTGTAAAAAATAGATTCATTTGATCTAAAGAAAGCATATCGCATAATAAAACCTCATATTAAAAAAACACCTTTAAAGCGCTCTCTTTTTTTCAGTCAATTTTGTGAAGGAAAAGTTTTCCTAAAACTAGAAAATCAACAGATTACAAATTCATTCAAGATACGAGGTGCATTAAACAAAATGCTCCAATTAACTGAAGAAGAAAAAAATAAGGGAGTGGTTACATCCTCTGCTGGAAATCATGGCCAAGCAGTTGGAGTAGGCGCTGAGAAACTTGGTTTAAGAGCAGTTGTTTTTGTTCCCAAGTCAACTCCTAAAAAAAAGATAGACAAAATAAGAATTTGTGATGTTGAGCTTTTAATATGTGGAAAAAACTTTAAGGAAACTGAGAGTGAAGCGATTTCTTTTGCAGAAAATAATGATATGACATATATTTCTCCTTATAATGATGAGCTTGTTGTTGCTGGGCAAGGAACAATTGGGTTAGAAATATTGGAGGATCTATCCAAATTTGATATTATTTTGGTTCCAGTTGGTGGAGGTGGTTTAATTTCAGGTGTTGCTTTGGCTTTGAGAGGTAGAAATTTTGATGTTAAAGTTATTGGTGTTCAATCAGAAGCTTCTCCTGTAATGTATGAATCACTAAAAGCTGGAAAAATTGTTGAGTTGCCCATAGGTGATTCTATTGCTGACGGTATTTCAGGTGGGGTTGAGAAAGGATCGATTACTTTTAAATTATGTCAAAGATTTGTGGATGAGATTTTATTAGTTTCGGAAGATTCGATTAAAGAGGCTATTAAATTGTTATGGGAAAATGAAAAAGAGATTTCCGAGGGTGCAGGAGCTGTAGGACTTGCTGCTATACTTAAAAATAAAAATCGTTTTAAAAATAAAAATACTGTCACTGTTGTAAGTGGAGGAAACATTGATGATAATATTTTCCAAAATGTTATCAAAAATTAAGTTGAAATCCAGCTTTCGCCTATTATTTATTTGAATTGAGTATCCTAGCAACCATCTTTTTAGCAACAGTTCAGTTTATTTCCATAATTTACGTTTTTTAAAAATCTTCGCAGCTTCCAAATCTTCATTTTCCAATTCCTCGACAATTGCTTTCTTAATCATAGCTTTAGAAACTGGCTGATCCAATTTACAAAGCCTATACTGAACTCTTTCAATAATCTCTCTTGCTAGCTTACGATCCACTCCAACATTAATTAAGGAATCTAATACTTTGCTTATTTTAAACTCCTCAATTACTCCTGATTCGCACTCCACACTTAAGGCAGGCGGCTTTGGAACACTTATAGGCAAAGCAATAACCAAATTTGCTTTGCTATTTCTCATCTTTTCTAGATTTTTTGGATCCGAAAATATTGTTATTATCTTGTTTTTTTCATCTATTCCTTTAACTTCAATTCTTTCAATAATATATTGATTATTTAGAAAAATTTTGACAAAATCACCTATAGCTAGATTAGAAGGTAATAATTCACATTCTATTGGTATGGCAATTTTTCCAGTAGGTAAAATAACGCTTAATCCTTCTTCTTTTGCTGATACAGAGAAATGTGTAATTTTGCCGTCTTGAGTAAGTTCTATTTCTGCATCTCCTAATCCCCAATCTGTTATTAAGCGTCTTTTTACTCGTTTCACAATAGCTTCTGGGGGAAGATCCGCGGGTAGGGTGAATTCTCTTTCTGATAATTCTGCTTTTAGTGAATCTGGAACTTTTGGTTTTGATGCAATATCAAATATTAGTCGTTCATGGGGGAGTTTGATTATAGTGAAGTTTTTGTCAGCGGCTCTGATTCCTCTGATTCTATCTATTCCCTTTTTTGGAATATTTTCTGAGATTTTGTCGCCAGTATTTACTGCCCACACAACAAAAATAAGCACTATTAGAATGGTAATTACACCTCCTAATGAGGGCTGTTGGAATATGTCTAGTAGACCTCCTGTGAATCCCCAAAACCCCAGTCCAAAGGCTATTCCGATGAATGTTGGTATTTTTTCGTTTGTGAAGAATCTATAGAAAAATGCTAGTAGCAAGACTATGAAGAATGCTATTGTTCCTGAAATTAATCCATCTAGTAATCCTGCTAGAATGTCTTGTAACATTTTGATCATTTTTTATTGATTGATATTGTGTTATACTTTTAATATTAATCAAATTAACGGTTTTTACTTTTGGATTTTTTTCTTCTTTCTCATTTTGCAGCCTTTTCTTGAGTGCATAAAAATTAGAAAAATAAATTTATTCAATAGATTCTTATCTATTTCTCAAAGACCAAAAACTAGAATAGAATCTAAGAGGAATAGGAAAATGCCTGATTCATGTTAACACGAAGATAACATATGAGAGGTTTATAACATAACGACAAACACACTTTATAATACGAGTTGGCGAGTGATTGCGGGTCTTAAAGATCTTGATAATTTCGCTGTTACTTTAGAGTTTGCTGAGAAGATTATTTCTGGTTTTAGTGGTTGTAATAATTATTGGGGACAGTACAAGATACATGGTGTACAATTTCGAATATTGGGTGCTCTTGCTAGTACTCTCAAGATGTGCCAAGATCAACAAATGTCTCTTGAAGCTGAGTTTTTGGTGAAGCTTACAAAGGTGTTTAGCTTTCGTGTTAACGGTGATCGGCTTGAGCTTGATAGCAAGCAGGGCAAGATTCTTCTCGTGCTAAGGCGTACTGGAGTTGAAGATCTGCTTGGAAAGTGGCAGGTGATTAGTATTCATTTGCCCAAGAGAAAGGCAATTGTGAGCGTTAGCGATGTTCTGTACTTAACCTTTAGAAAGGATTTTGTTCAAGTTAGTGCTGGATGCAATACATTTAGAGGAGTATGGGGTTTAGAAGGAAGGATATTGTATTTAGGTCCTTTAACTACTACCTTACAAGAGTGCGAGGAAACCGCGATGGTGCAGGAGAAGGCGTTGCTAGATGCCTTAAATTCTGTGGTAGGTTGGAGATTAGCTGGTAATAATCTCTTCCTTTTGCGAAGTGATGGAGGCATTGCAGTATCATTGCTTAGGTTAAATAAAGCCTAAACGAATTTGTGATACAATCAGCTCACACAGTTGAAGAAGCGAAAGAAATAGGAAAAGTTGGTTTTGAACCATTTGTTATAATAAATGGTATATGCTTTTCCGTAAACGAAAATAAGTAACATGCAGTAAGAATGTTACCAGATCAACAAAAACTCCATCAAAATGCCCGAGATGAAGTAACCCATTTAGGATTGTGTAAATTCTTATTACACACCGCTATCTTTTCCCATTTTTAGATTCTATATAATAAATCAAGAAAGAATAGAATAAGTTAATTATAGTTTATAAAGGAACTGTTATTGAAGAAAATTGTAATTTTCTCCTTTTTCGTTTGTCTTGGGTATTGTAATTGTGAATTGTGCTCCTTTACCTTGTTTTCCTGTTTCTTTTATTATCCAATTATATGAATCACAAATTTTTCGAATTAAGAACAGTCCATACCCAGTTCCTTTTCCATAACCTTCCTTGAAAATCTTCTCCTTCTCACCCTCTGAAATTCCATTACTATTATCTTCATAAATTAATGAAAGATTGTTGTTTCCTTCTGTGTAATAAAGCTTGATTTGATCAACATTTTTAGCATACTTTATGGAGTTATCTAAAAGGTTATAGAACACTTGTATTAACAAGGAATCTGCCATAACTTCTAAATTATCACATTCATTAACAAGATTTATTCCATCTAAACCTGAAAGCAACATCCTTGCTTCCTTAAGACTAAAACCTACATTCACAAAGGACATATCTTCCGGACCTAACTTTTCATAATTCTTAGCAAATTCAAAAATCTTATCAGTTTGGTTTATAGCAGATTCAATACTCTTCAAATATTCTGAGATAATTTTATTGTTTTTTACTCTCTTCTTAGCTAAATGAACATTGTTTCTAATGATGGAGATCTTATTGCTTACATCATGTCTTGTTAGCTTGCCAATTACATCCAACTTTTCATTAACCAAAGCCAAGTTATCAGAAGCGCAATCAAAGCATTATCAACTTTTTTCCGATCAGATAAGTTCCTACCTATTGCACATATCCAATTTTTACCCTTAGGACTCTTTACAAGAACACCCACATATTCAAAGGGAATGCACTTACCATCTTTAGTCATAAGAGACATTTCTAATCTGTCTCTCCCATTCATGATAATCTTCTTTATTGTTTCTTTTGATCTCTTTAGATCCTCTTCAGAATAGTAACTTGTAGGAGCCTTCAATGATCTAATTTCCTTATTATTATAACCTGAAATTTTTTTGAAAGCAGTGTTCCATTGTATTGCTTTTCCAGTTTCAGGGTCAAAAATGAAAAAAGTATCGTCTATTTCATTTATAACATTGTCAATAAAATATTTTTGAGATCGGAAATTATCTTCTGCTTTTTTGCGTTCGGTTATATCTAATAGAATTGCTTGAATCCCGATATTCTTTTGATCTTTTTTAATATATCTTAAGTGTGCTTCACCATAACGCTGAGTTCCATCTTTTCTATAGTAAACAAATTCAAAGGGTGGTGGTAGTTTTCCTCTGAGGAAACCAGTGAAAATTTTTATGTATTTAGGCATATCTTTTGTTCTGAAAGTTCCAAGCTTTGTGAAGTGTTTTCCAACAATTTCATCTTCAGAGAAACCAGTCAAGTTCAAAAAAGCTTGATTTACTGAAGTTACTCTACCATTCATTCTTAGAGTTGCAATACCTGAAGGTGCTCGCTCAACAATATTTCTGTATTTTTTCTGATTTTTTTAGGATTTCTTCGGTTTTTTTTCGTTCTGTGATATTTCTGATTACTGCCATAGAAACAGGTTTTCCTTTGTATTGAATAGAGGCTGTATGTATTTCTAATATTATTTTATTTCCATTCTTTTTAACAACTGGAATTTCATACACAGCTGGAATTGTATTTCCAGCCATACGTTTCTTATATCTATCCATCAGCATCTCTCGATTTTCATCAGAATTAATTTCTCAAATTCTTTATCTATTAACTCCTTTTGCTCATAACCAACCATTTCTCCAAGACTTTTGTTTGCAAATTTAATTATGTTATCTTGAAGAATAGCAACTCCATCTGCAGCTCTTTCGATTAAAACACGATATTTTTCTTCACTCTCTATAAGCAATTGTTTTGATCTGTGTTTTTCCACTTCTTGAATAATAGCGTAAGCAAGTTCGCCATAGACTGTCTCTGGTTTTCCAATTTTATTGATATAACGGTTTGCTCCCAAGTTTAATGCTTGAATTGCAACTTCTTCTCTTCCTTTTCCTGTAAATAAAATGAATGGAATAGTGTTGTCTTTTTCTTTTAGTTCTTTTAAGAATTGTAAACCATTTTTTACTGGCATTTGATAGTCTGAAACTACAACATCAAACTTTTTTTTATTCAGTTTAGAGTATGCTTCTTTTACAGAGGATGCCAAGTCTACTTGGATTTGTCCTTGATTTTCCAAGATTTCTTTTGAAACTTTAAAGAATCCAATTTCATCATCAATAAATAAGACATTAATAGGCTTATCTTTGGTGAATCTTTTTTTATCAGTTTTTGTTGATTCAAGACGCTCTTTAATTAATATTACCGATTTACCACCTTTTTGGATTACAGATTCTGTATCTATCCATGCATATTTACTTAAAAATAGTTACTTACAAAAAAGAGATGGAACAAAAACAAAACAAATAAAATACATCATTTATGGACGAGATGAGGTAATCTATGCCGTTTGGGGATATCTGCCAGAAACAACCCCCATTTTTTAATTAACTTTTTAAACAAATTACTTAACATATAAACATATGGCAAAAAAACCAATCGATGAATCTTCATTATTAAATCAAGAACTTAGGAAATTAAAAAGATACAAGATTATTGTGTATGTTATATTATTTGTCATATTTGCTTTGGCTGGTGTTATATATTCTATTTTAGAAATTAATTTCTTATTAGGACTTATAACTATCTTGATTACTGGAGTCATTATTTCGTTAATTATAGACAAATTTTTTGAAAAACAGAAAAAAATCCTTATGCACAAATATGGGATAAATGAAAAAACAGGCACACATAACCACAAAAAGATCCGAACCAAAGAAAAAATGGAAGATAAAATAGAAAGACTTGAAAAAGAAATCGAAAAACTAAAAAAAAGAACAGAAAAAACAGCTTGAATAAGAATCTCTCCAATTCATGGTTAAATTTAAAACCTGTGTATTTGAGATGCTTTCTTATACCATAATTCAGTTAGCAAAACTTTTTTGAACTATAGAATAAGCATTTTTTGATATACCAAAAAAAGGTAAAACAAGTTTTCATAGTTAAAAAAAAGGAGTAACAAGTATATGCCAATCCTTTTTTGCGTATACAACCTTAAAGACAAAAAAATGACTACAGAATATGACAAATATCTTGTTGACACCAAGGTTCCAGGAATAAGAGGGGCTCCTTGGTGTACTGCTTTTCATACTTGGAAGGTAGAAAATGTTCTTGCACCTGCTGTTTCTGAACCAGTTGGAGCTTTACCTTCAGAATCACCTTATAGTTATATTGCTAAGATGGAAGTTTCTGATTTGAATGTTATAGTGGAGTTTCTTGGAACGGAGGATGGCAAAAAATTCATGG
>Ga0209635_10000875_pt1 | contig 21864 bp, 24 predicted proteins | sample DeeMarSWOR230_32_FD_187463 | JGI IMG/M metagenome (GOLD analysis project Ga0209635, IMG submission 187463) | Marine sediment microbial communities from White Oak River estuary, North Carolina - WOR-2-30_32 (SPAdes) (version 2) | ecosystem: Environmental > Aquatic > Marine > Intertidal zone >...
GTTATCCAGATAATTTTTTTGATCGAATATTTGCCCTCGAATCTTTAATATATGCTCCAAATAAAAAAGAATTTTTGAATGAGATGCATCGAAATTTAAAATCAAATGGAAAACTAATTATTGTTGGGCACCCCATCACTCTAGAGTTGGTTAATAAACCTTTCGGTGAAATTCCAGGAGGGCACATTTCACCAACTCTCAATTAGTGGGGTGCCTATTGTTGATACATTTATGAATAACGACATAATTAACATATTAACCACTAATATTAATAATTATTCACATCAAAGAAAATACTCTAAAATAGAACTTTCAAATTATTACATGAATATTGATCCCTTTTTATTAAACTTTAAACCAGAAAAATTTGAAAAAGTTAAAGTTCATAATCTGGTCGAATCTAGAAATGTCCGGAAATCCCATATATATGGTTTTTTGATTTATCGAACATGCATATCATTAAAAAATCAAATTAAGAAAATAAGGGAAATAAAAAAGATTTCCTTAATTAGATATCTTTTAAATTATCCATTTGTATTTTCGATGTTTTTTGTTTATGATTTATTAATGATTTTTATTTCAAAACCTAGATATTATTCAATTAAAGCTATTAAAAAATAGATCATATGTTTTTTAATTGATTTAATAGACTTCCGTCCCAAAAAATATTATTTTTAATAAGTTCTTCAACTTTTTTATCGATTTTTCCTTTTTCTTTAGCTGGAAGATGATTCTCTGGTATTTTCGCAGTCCATCCAATAAATCTTCTTAAAATCCACCAATTATTAGTCAATTCCCCAACAAGATTATCACTTAATTTCTTAATATTTTTCCACTCTTGCAACCCCGTCCCAATGCAATTAAAACCCTCACTATTTTGTTTCTCAATGTGGCCTCCCGACCATATCATATACTCTGGATGAACTGAACATAATATCATTCTTCCTCTATTTTCATTAGGGTATATCTCTGCAGTCATACACACCTTATCAGCAAGATTTAATTCTATGACTTTATCGGTAAGTTCCCAGTTTCCCATAAGGTAAAATGTAAATATTGGTAAATTACTTAGATCAAGGTTATATTTTTTAATGAGTTTTAAGGCATTAAATAAAGCTAAGAATATCCCAGAAATTCCACCAGTGTATCTCCACGCATAAATTCTTGTTGATTCATTTTCTGAGACATCATATGGAGGATATTTCCCTAGAACGTATACTTGTCTATCTGGTTCTCTTGGAATTTGAAAGGCTTGGCCTGCCCACCATCTTATTCGTTTTGTATCATTTTTAAAATTTGAAAAGATAGGATTATCTTTAAGAATTCTAATATCTAAAGGACACCCGGTAGTAAAAATAAATTTATTATCAAGGGTTTCCTCAGGGGCGAATGAAAATGCATAGGCACTATGACCAATCTTTTCAGGGTGTTGATATTGAAATAGATAAAAAATTGGGAATGCAAGGTTTTTAAAATATGATGACACAATAGAAACACCCATTGAACTTTTATTATATTGCCTTTCAACAAATGTTGTAGGTTTTTCACCTGGATCCTTAATTAGATTGGTGATTAATGCTGCTCCACCACATATTCCGACATAACCACCTCCTTGTTTTATGAAGTTGGATATGTTTTTTTTGAATTTTCTAACACTCCTAAAACAATTAAATCCTTTAACTAACGCCTGGTTATTTCCAACTCCACCACCGGGAACCAGTAGAACATCAAAATTTGACTTATTCAATTTTCCTTTAATTATATCTTTATCATATACGTATTTTGAGCATATCTTATATGTGATATTTTCAACAGTCCAAGAATAATTATTTAATATTATTTGATGATAATATTTCCTTGAACCCCAAAAAAATGGTTCTTCTGCAAGTATTGCAACCTTGACTATTTGTATAATTTTATTCTTGCTTTGTGTTTTTATGAATTTCCCCTCTTTTTTAAATTATTATCCATGTATTAACTATCAAAGAATTTTAAAAATTAAAAACTTTTCGCGGCATTAATATGAAATTTAAGAGATTTTTTAGTAAATTAAAGATAATTATTATACAAAAGTTGAATTAAAACATCTAAAAAAATTAGATCATAGATAAAAAGAAAGTAGTTAAAGATCTTTCTACCAACTAATGCACTGAAATCATGCATTTGACTCTTATTTATTTTTAATAATTTGAATGAGTAAAAAATAGTATATCCCCAAATACAAATAAAAGGTATTAAAAAAATCGGAGTCAATATTGTTCTGATATAAATAATTATACCTAATATTCCAGAGATGATTAACATTGTAAAAGATATACGAGCGGCATTTATTTCTCCAAAAGAAGTAGCATACGTTCGCACACCAGATTTTCTATCTCCATCAACATCATGTATCCCCTCAGGTAAGTCATGTGCAGCATCTGCAAAATAAGTAAATAGAACTAATAGAACCATATTTTGAAGATTTGAACCTTCCATTGCGATAAATCCAAAGACTGGTACAACGACCCATTGCAAAGGAGTAAATATTTCTGAATATGCCGGTATTTTTATGATTTTTTTAAGATATTTATTATGAAATGTTACAAATAATGCACTGATGCCTACAATTACGAGGCACCAAAAGCTTATTAAATATGCAAAAACAAATGTTAAAATTGAAAATAGCACTGCAATACTAAAGAATTTTCTAGTATTCATTCTTCCAGATGGAATCGGGCGATCAGGGTGTGCAATAGTGTCAATATCAACATCAGTAATATCGTTCCAAATTAAGGTTGCAAAAAAACCACAATATAATGATAAAATGGTTAGTATAATAATTTTAGTTATTAGCCAATCATATGGATTAATACCATATGCGAGCATTGGAACACTGGCATACATAAAAACGTAACTAATCATCTCATATGCCGGAAGTGAGCGCCAATGAGAAATAAACGCAAACGGACGCATTTTTGAAATATGCAATTTATTTGAACTCACTATTTATCATTTCCTTCTTATTTGGATTGATAATATAGTTGTAATTTTAAATATCTTTCATTTGATGTAATAACGTCCCATTCCAAAAAATTTCTTTTTTTAGAATATCTTTACCTAAATCAGTTATTTGTCCTCTTGTTATTGGAGGCATGTGATCATCTGGTACCTTTGCAGCCCAGGCAGTCATTCGGCGGACTATCCACCAAGTATGAGTAAATTCATCAAATGCATTTTTACTTAATTTTGAAACATTTTTCCATTGATGAAATCCTTTAGCAATACAGTTGAAATCAGATTTGTCAACTTTTTCAATTTTTCCATTCCACCAAATCATATATTCTGGATGAGCTGTGCATAACATTATTCTACCCTGGTTTTCATTTGGATATATCTCTGAAGTCATGCTTGGTTTATTTGAAAAATTCAGTTCTATTAGTTTTTGAGTTGGTTTCCAATCTCCTGCTAGATAATAAGCATAAATTAGTAGATTTCGTAAACTCTCATTATTTTCTTTTATAAGTTTTGCTGCCTTATATAACGAAAATAATAGACCATGTATACCACCTGAATATCTCCATGCAAAAATTCTTGTTGTTTCATCCTCAGATAATTCTATTTTTGGATATCTTGCTAATACTTTAACTTCTCTATTAGGTTTTTCTGGAACTATTAAAGCTGGTCCACCCCACCATCTAATACGTTCAGTATTTTTTGAAAAATCTGAAAAAATTGGATTTTCTTTATTTATTTGAAAATCAATGGGTACCCCAGCTGAGAAAAATCTAATACCATCAACTGTTTCGCCTGGTGCAAATGAGAATACATATGCAATTGCACCAATCTTCTCTGGATAATTCATTTGAAAAGGGAAAAAAATCGGCAAAGCAATTCTTTGATAATATGATTTAATGCAAGAAACATCTAAAGAGCTTTTTTTGTATTGTTTCTCGATAAATGATATTGTTTTGTTATTAGATCCTGTATTAAGTTCAGTTATTAAGGCTGCTCCACCGCAAATTCCTACATACCCACCACCGTCTTTAATAAAATTTACTATGTTTTTTTTCCATATTCTAACTTTTCTTGATGAATTAAATCCTCTTATCACTGCCTCACCATCACCCACTCCCCCTCCTGGTACCAGTAGTACGTCATAGGTTTGAGTGTTGAGTTTTCCTTTTAAAATATCTTTATCAGAAATATAGCTCGTTTTAAACTGATAAAGATTATTTTTTGCATTCCAATTATAGCCATCTAATATAGCTGGAAAGTATTTCTTACCTGATCCCCAACCTAAAGGTTCATCTGAAAGAACAGCAATTTTAATATTTCTTATCGATTTTTTACTTGAGTCACTTGAATGGCGGTTATACATTTCATCACTTATAGTTAACAAATGGAATTACATTTTTGAACTTAATATAATTTTTGTAAATGTCATTCTGGCTTGGATATGTTTTAAATATCTTATTATTATAATTGAGTGTTATTTCTTTAAATAGGAAGATCCAAATGAACCCATTCTACAATCCCTTGTTTCTCCTAAAAATGGCTAAAAGCTATTTATCTGATATAGATAGGATATGGAGAATTGACCTAGAGGAACTAAAAAGATTTCAAGATAAAGCCTTCAGAAAGATAGTTAATTATGCTTACAAAGTCCCTTTGTACAATGAAAAATATAAAGCTTCAGGTGTACATCCAAATGACATTAAAGGAATCAATGATATTGAAAAACTTCCGTTTATTACAAAGAATGATCTGAGAGAAAATTTTCCAGATAGGATAATACCAAAAGACTTCGATAAGAGTTATGGACAATGTGTGTCAACTTCTGGATCAACTGGTAAACCAGTCTTTATTTATCTTGATAGATACGCTTCTATACTTAGTCTATTGGCATTTGCTAGAGAATTAAAAGCATATGGGGGTAATTGGAGAAAATCAAAGACAGCTTTAGTTATTGATACAGACCCTGGTAGTATAGAACATTCAATTTTTTCAAATAGTGCAGTACCATTTCTTGAGAAATTTATGAAATTGGATAATATTAAATACATTCACATTGGTGAAAAACCTGAGAAAATAATTCGAGAAATAAATAAATTTAATCCAGAATATATCGGAACCGATCCAAATATGTTTAGACAACTAGCTTATCTAAAGAAAATCGGGCAAGGAAAAAACATTCAACCCGTATCTCTTTTTTCTGGGGGTTCTATTCTTGATGATTATACAAGAAATTATGTTGAAAATGCGTTTAATACAAAATTATTTGACACTTATGGCACTTCTGAGGGGGGACCCTTAGCCTTTCAATGTGTCAACGGAAACTATCATGTAAACTCTGATTTTGTATACTTAGAATTTTTTGATGATAAAAATAAAAAAACATCATATAATACACCTGGACATGTAATTATAACTAAGCTTTATGGTGGAGGAACTCCAATAATTCGATATACTGGTATAGATGATATTGTTACACCTGTTGAATCAAGTTGTAATTGCGGTGTTACTACCCAGATGATAAAGCAAATTGAGGGTAGATCTACGGATTTAATAATTTTGCCAAATGGAAAAACACTTTCGCCGTTAACTTTAACCGGAATCCCTTCAAAAATAATGGAAGATTTTAACTCATATAAAATAAAACAATTTCAGATAATACAACATGAAATCGATCAAATTGAGATTCTGATTGTTATAGATGAAAAACAAAGAAATATTGGTGTAAAAGTAAAAGATTTGTTAAAAGAAATCGAGAAAAGAGCTTCAAGAAAAATTGGCAAGGATATAAATGTCACAGTAACTGAAACTGATCATATACAAAAAGATGTAAGATCGGATTATGTAAAGGTTGTTATATCAAAAATTAACCAAAAGTAATCCCATCTCTATTAAAATTCATCTTAAGAATTAATTTTTTTCTTTAAAAGAATAGAATCGGTCTGGCCAAAAGATTTTGTTCTAACAACCTTTTTTACATCAAAAAGTTTTGATAAACTAATTATTTTATCTTCTTTTGTTTTATCCGTTGTAACTGTTGTTCTAAATATTACTTGGGTTGTTTCTTTCATGTTTTTTGCAATATGACTCAATAATTCTTTTTCCCATTTAATACCATATACAATAAATATTACATCAAATCTTTCTAGGGAATAAGATTGTCCATGTGCATGAATTATCTTTATTTTGTTTTTAATCTCAAAAGATTCAATAACTTTTTTTGAATCTATTATTGCTTTTTGATTAAAATCAATGGATTCAATATTTGCATCTGTTTTCATTGCTATAAGGATGGGGGTAACAGGAACGGATCCCCCTCCAATTACTAAAACTGAGTTTTTTTTACTAATATCTAATATTTTAATCTCATTTTCAACTAATTCTTCAAATATCTTAAGATAAAATTGTGCTAAAAAATCGAATCTGTAGGCTATTTTCTCAAAAATAGCAAAGCATGAATCAACAAAATTTTTTAATAAACCTGCATGCATTTTAGGAGCTATGATATTGAAAATTATGTACTGTAGAATTGAAAAAAATTTTTCAATTAAACTTTTCGACATTTTAAATGATCTCTATTAAAAAATATATTAAAAATGTATCTTTAAATTTGATTATAGTTTACTTATCAATTTCTTCTTGTAGCCATTTTTTAATTTTTTTCATTGCGTTTTCATAGTTAATTTTTGGTTCATAATTTAAAAGTTCTTGTGCTTTTTTAATAGAAATTGATTTTTTATTTGTTAAAATACCTACTGCAGTAGGAGTAATCCATGGTTTAATTCTGAATATTAAATTTAGAAATAACATTATTTTAGCAATATTTATTGCCATATTCTTTGACATATTCTTTTTTATTTGTTTTTTACCAGCAATTTCAGCAAGATCGTTAAAATATTTTTTCCAAGTAATTGTATCATCACCATCAGTAACATCTATAACTTCTCCAATAACTTTGGGACAACTCATAACTGCAATTAAACAATCTAAAAGATTATCAATATATGTGTGATGAAAAATACCAATACCGTCATCTATTAAAGAAATACGATTTTTTAATATTGCATTAAAGGGTCTTAAAACCCATGTTTCTGAACCAGGACCAAATACATTACCTGGTCTTATTATCACAATTGGAAATTTTTCTTTTTCATATTTTTTCAAAAGAAATTTCTCTGCTAAATCTTTGGTTTTAGCATAATTACTTTTGTCCGCCTCAGATTCATATCCAATATGACCAATAAAAATAAACTTTTTAATATCGAAAGATTCACTTAAAACAACTAGATTTTTTGTTCCTTCAAAATTTACTTTATAAAAATTTTTTTTAAGCCCATAATCCTTAACTATCGCTGCACAGTGAAATATTATTTCAACATCTTTTATTATATTTTTTATTGTATTAATATCAGTTATATCTCCTTTAATATACGTTGCTTTATTTTCAGGTTGTTTTGGTTTTGATTGATTTATTAAACCTGCAACCTCATGCCCCTCATATATTAATCTTTTAACTAATGAATCTCCAATATATCCTGCTGCACCAGTTACAAGGCACTTCATTATATCTTCCTGAATTCATATCTATCTCTTAGAGCATATTGAGAGATGCTTGTTATTGTTATGGCAATTAAAAAAATTATTAGAGCAATATATAAATTTACGATTCCAAAAATAAAAGTAGATGCCAAAACGATTCTTTCAATCACAAAAAATTTATGAAAATTTAAAGCCTTTTTTCTTGAATATTTTTTCATAGATTTAAAAAGATAAAGGTAAAATGAAATCAATATCAAAAGATCAATTATTAAAACTAAGTAAAACTCATTCTTTAATAATTTTGAATTTAAGGCAAAAATCATTACTAATGAAAACCATATAATTGTCATTAATAGTGAGACATATGCCGTTTTTTTAATTCCAAGTTTAACTGGTATAGTTATGTAACCTCCTTTCTTATCTCCCTCGATATCTCTAATTGCTCCAACTATGTTACTATTTGTATCATGGATTAAGAATACTAAGGAAAAAAACCATATATAAATTGTCATAGACGGTATCGGTAGATTGATTGAAAAAACACCAAAAAAATATGCAGATACTGTCACTAACCCTCTGTTTAAATTTCCAATTATTCCCCTAGATTTAGTAAATTTGGCATAAGAAAATACAAGCACAGCAACAATAAAGATAAGAAATAAGTTTATTGGATTAAGAAGAAACGTTAATAAGAATCCGATTATCACAAAAAATGCTCCAAAAATAAATGCTTCTTCTCGTTTAATTCTTCCGGAAGGAATAGGCCTATGGGGTTTTTGAATAATATCTAGTTTTCTATCAATAAAATCAATTAGATAAAGACCAGCTATCCAACCCATCATTGGAATGATTGTCACAAGAATTGCAGTAGTTAAGAGAGGAAAATCTCCATTAGCAAGGCAGGCGCCTGCTAAACTTACTAATCCACACCAAATAACTGTATAAGGTCTCCATATTTCAATATGAGCAAATAGTTTATCTTTTATAGTATACTCCGGATGTGAATTCTTACTCATACCAAATATCCCTTTGAAATCAACCAATTAAGCTTAATGGGATTTAAGTAATTAGCGTTAATATCTGGAGCATCATTTCTTGGTTAAATAAATTGAACACCAAAAATTTGGTTTTAAAAAAAATGTGCTGAAATGCAATTTCTTAACGTAATTAATATCTTTATTTCTATTGATGTATTTAAAAATATTATTAAGATCAGAGTCCACTGTTCTCACGATAATTATAGAATTTTTATTTGCTCGTTTAAAGATATTTTCGAAAACTTTTTCCTTTGGCGTTGAACAACTTGAAATTATGATTACATCATAGTTATCGGCGGAATAATTTATTCCATCCCCGTGTTTAATGGTAACTTTTTTATATATTTTTTTTCTACGAATAATATCTTTAGCTAATACAACTGCCTCGGGATTTTTATCTATTCCTACTACCTCAACATTTGATGAATTTGCAAGGGTTATCTCTGTTAAAGGATAGGCTCCACATCCAATATGTAAAATCTTATTATATTTTAATATTTCAAATTGATCGTATTCTTTTTTATATTGCTTACCAATTACTTTTTCATACAAATCAGCAATTTTTATATTTTTACATGCTAATATATCTAAAAACTTCCAAAAATAAATTGAAAATAGCTTGTCAAAGTAAATTATAAACCTAATTATTATAATCGGTTTCTGATTTTTAGAGATAATTGAATAATCTTCTTTTGCTCTTGGCATTTCTCATCTGTAATATATAATTTAAATATATCTAGTTATTGTGAATGTTTTTATATTTCTATAATTGACTAAAACTAAAGAAATACGGTCAGTCCATATAATATAAAAAGAGCATTTATTCCATCTATAAAAATTATAAATATAAAAAATCCTTCAGTTATAATATTTAATCAAAATATATTTTACGAATACTTTCCTTTCATAATTAATAGCGCTAAACAAGATCCGACCCCGAAACTATTAGCAATTATTACAGCCAAAGCTTGTTGTAATAAACCATAAATAAACCACATAGTCATACCAATGATTAAAACTACTGGCATATAATATGATACATCATCTAGTTTTTTTGTTCTATATCCTCTGATTAATTGAGGTATAAAACCCATTGAAGTGATAGCACCAGCGATCAACCCAAAAAGCTCTATTGTTGCATTGTAAGACATTGATTAAACTTCATCCAGCAGATTATATTAAATCTTTCTAAAACTATGAGAATAAGTTTTTGTATGAAAATAATAATGCATACCTCTGCTATCGGGCCCGTGGGGTAGCTTGGTATCCTTCCAGCTTGGGGTGCTGGTAACCCGAGTTCAAATCTCGGCGGGCCCATGATTTATATTAAGAATTATTTTTTCGGATTTTAGATATGTTTTAAAACTAATTAACCATTTATATGTTAAAAACTAGTAAATGATGGTGTGAAATATAAGAAAAAAATGTCCTGAATGCGGTTCGAAATCGGTCCGTTTGTACCTTAACACAACGATAGAGGGAAAAAGAAAATGGGTTCCAACAGCATGGATTTGTACTCAATGTAATTATGTTTACACCGTTGTTTCTGATACGTTAATGTATCCTCTTGGTGGTGAAAAATATCAAGAAGCTTTCAAAGGAAAATGTCCAAAATGTGATCTTAAACTATTAAAAATATATCGGCATAAAAATCCTGTACACGGAAAACAAGAATGGCTATCTACTGCTTGGTACTGCACAAGATGTAAATATGTTTGGTTAAATAAAAAATAATCAAAAAAATTAGAAGATTTTTTTAGGTTAGCAAATTTAGCTAAAATTTCTAATTATTACAAATAAACTTTTTCTTCTATCCGACTTTGCAGCCTTATTCAAAATTGTACCCATATTATTGATTCTGCACCCAAATTAATGATTTTGACTTAAGATTATCTTGCCCTCTTGTTTTTTTACCAAGAATTATCCTTGTCAGTGCATAGCATTTATATACTCTTTCTTTAATTTATATATGGGGAGGAACTTAGGATTGAAACCCTACATCACACTGCTCATGGTACGGTTGCTTGTGTTTATTCATATAAAGAAGTTTCAAATAGGACAAAGGAAATAATGATCGAAAAGGAGAGAGCTAAAAGATGAATTTACTTCTTTTAAGACCTGGTAAGTTACAACAGCAACTACATTATAGAATTTTGGAAACAGTAAAAACGTGTCATCCTCCCTTAGGATTGTTAAGTATCGGAGCAGTATTAGAACAAAATGGTCATAATGTCAAAGTAATCGATTTTTATGCAGATAATGATCCAATTAATCATATTAAAAATTCAATAGCTTCAGCAGATATTGTTGGAATAAGTGTTTATTCTGATGAATATGAATCTGCAATTGATATTTGTAGGATTGTCAAAGAAGTTGATAAAAACCTTCCCTTGATTATCGGAGGCCCTCATTGCATATTATCTGAGAAAGGGTCTCTAGATAGTTTTCCATATGCTGACATAAGTGTCGCTGGGGAAGGAGAAAATGTTATTCTTGAAATTGTAAAATATTTAGAAGGAATGAAAAAATTATCTGAAATTCAAGGAATATTTTATAGAGAAAAGAATTATGTTAAATCAGGAAAACCAATTCAGGTGATACAAAATTTAGATGAACTTCCATTTCCCGCTCGTCATCTCGTTGATAAATATGATTATGGTGTTTACTCTTTTGGTTACAAAATGAGACAAAAAGTTACTTCAATAATTACGAGTAGAGGCTGTCCGTTCAAATGTAAATTTTGTGCCCGATATTCAAATTCTATTAAGAATTGGAGTTTTCGAATCAGATCAGCTGAAAATGTTGTTAGAGAAATCCAAGAAATTGGGGAAAAATATAGAAGTCTGTGGATTGTAGATGATAATTTTTTAGCAGATAAGAAACGTGCACATAGAATATGTGATATGCTTATAGATTCAGGAATTGATATAGATCTTTACATTGAAGGAGTACGAGTTGATTCAGCCGAAGAGTTATTGTATAAAAAAATGAAAAAGGCTGGAGTCAAATTACTAGGTTATGGAATTGAATCAATGAATCAGGATATTCTTGATTTTTATAATAAAAAAATTACAATTCAACAGATTAAAGATTCGTTACAACTAGCAAGTAAAATGGGTTTTTTGACATATGGTTCGTTTATATTTGGAGCTCCGACAGAGACAAAAGAACATATTGAGAGAACTATTAGAATTGCTTGTACTTTACCACTTGATTTCGCAAATTTTGAACCTTTATGCTATCGGAGAGGATCGCAATTGTGGTATGAAGCTGTGGAAGATAAAAAAATATCAAGTGATATTGATTATTTTTTTGCTGATTCACAAAAAGGTTTCGGAAATTTCACTTCAGATGAACTATTTGAATTTAAAAAGAAAGCAATGAATCGTTTCTATCTTAGATTTAATTTTATTCTTCGGCATATTTATAAAGCTTTTTTAAGAAGAGATTTCAATTTGATATTTAATGGTTCAAAATTTTTCTTTTTGTTAAAAAACATTGGAGAATAAATTGGTTTGTTGCCTAAGTAAATTCTGTAATTAATATACTCATTTCTTATAAGAAACATGTTAATGCAACATGAAAAAGAGGCGGAGCATTATGGAGGAAAATATTTCATTATTTTCAACCCCATAAAGAAGAGTTCATGGGGCACTATCATAAAAGAAGCAATGTAGTATCCGTGTTTTCAGCTATCAAGAAAAAATTCGACGAGTCCGTTAAATCTAAGAATAGAATTGCACAAGATAATGAATTATTATACAAGATAATTGCGTATAATATTAATGTTTTGATTCATGAGATGGTACAACTGAATGAATCAACCAGATTTTTAACTTTTAATGGTTTGTAAAAAGAAATTTAATTTACCAAACCTTTTGTTTATTTTAGGAAATAAATTTTCCATTATTATAAATGTTGTTTGGGTTCATTGTGAATTAATAATATTATACATAACTATTTTGTACTCAAATATGGATTTTTGCACCCATATTCGATTATTTTACTTAATTTGGGTGCAAATCTCTTCTATCCTAAACTATTAAATACAACTATATATTTTAGGGCAGCTAGTACATCTAGAGGCACAACTAATGAAAAGAAGCTCGAGAGTCTGGAAAAAGAGAGGCAAAATGCGGTGGAAATGGCGCAAAAAACGAATGAGACGTGAAAAGAAAAGTAGGAAAAAGTAAATATGGGAGCATGGTGTAACCCGGCATCATTGTGGGCTCCAGTTAGGAATGATTAAAAGAGGGTCATCTGATTTATGATGAATAACTGGAGCGATGACCTAAGAAGAGACCCGCCGATCTGGGTTCAAATCCCAGTGCTCCCATGCAACCACTTGAAATTGGAAGATGATTAAAATGAATATTAAAGATATAAACGAATGGACAATATTGTCATTACTTCTTCTTTTAGCAGGAATATTGTTTTATATATATTGGGGTATAACTTATAACGTATGGATGGATATTGGTATTTATTCTATAACCATATTTTTAGTTTTTTCGGGATTTTGCGGTTTTTTATTATCGATTCTTATAAAGAAAGAAGACACAGAATAATCCTTTTTTATTTATTTTAATAAAAATCTACACAACATTTATATATAGTTTATAGCAATTTCCCACCTATGAATAGGGATGAGATTATTAAGAAATTTTCTGGTGAGTGGATTTTACTATTTAATGATATGATTGTAAATCACAGTGTTAATTTAGAAGATGTTTTAAAGGTCGCTGATGAAAAATATCCTGCTGATAAATTTCCAAATGATGATATAAAAATATCCATAGTATTATCTGGCAATGTCCGTTTATGATGAATTAAATGTCCGAATCACAATTTGTATTTGAATATAGAGATTTTCCCTTAATACCAATTCAATTTTCTTCTTCTGAAAAAGAAACTCCAATAATTGATGCGTTGTTAGATTCTGGTGGAGATTTCATTGTAATTCCTTTAGCTATAGCAAAATATTTAGGATTAAAACTTAAAAAAGCTGGGAATGTAGATACTGCTGCAGGAGAAACAGCCCTTTACAAATCAAATGTTAACATGGTTATTAAAAATAAATATAAAAAATTTATATATGAAAATTTAGAAATTCATATATCTAATAGGAATGATATACCTGTTCTTCTTGGTAGAAAACCAATTTTTGAAGATCACGAAATAATATTTAAAAAATATGAAAACAAACTTATTCTGAATCGAGTAGTAAAATAATTAAAAATGTTACAGATTTTTTTAAAAATAAGCTATTTGTATATATTTTATGGAGAAAATAGGAGAAGGTTTTATATTATAGATTGTTTATTCACCTATGAGGTAGAAGATGGCATATACATATGAAGGATGGACATTATATAAGAGAGATGTGACACTCAAAGGTGGGAGAAGGCAAACAATCTATTTCTTTAGTAAGAGGAAACCAAAGAGCGGTACACCATGTGATAAACCTGACGGTTATACTGTTGGTGTTAATAAAAGAACAGGCCTTCCATATTTAAAGAAGAAATAATTACAATCATCTCTTTTCTCTTTTCTTTTTTAATTTTATATTTAATTCATTATTTTTTAAAATACTTGTATAGTTAACGTTTTTTTATTTATAAACCACGGGCTTGGAGGGATTCGAACCCTCGGCCAATCGGTTAAGAGCCGATTGCTCTGCCTAGCTGAGCTACAAGCCCAAAAATTAAGAAGCGATTGAATTAAATGACAATTTTTAATCTTTTTCTTCGACTTTCTTTATTTCTGATTGGTCGACCTTTGATATGTATTTTGCATCAACCCTATCAGTAATATAAACATCCTTTCCTGCCCGATATATTTTTACACCATCTTTTTTTGCTTTTTTTCCATCAATTCTTAAAATAAGTGGTTCTTCAGTTCTTACCTTGCCAGCTTCTATTGCCTTCTCGATTGTACCACTAAGATGAACATTCTTTCTGTCAATGGGATTCAATCCGCCTTCCAATACAATATCAATTTCTTCTTCTGTAACTGGGTAGAAAAACTCACCTATGTCAGCAAGAGGAAGATCATCTAGATTAACATCTATTGTATGGCCATATGTTGCTCTAACCATACCACCATCAATCTGATATCTGCCTTTAGGATCGGTAAGTATAATTGCTTCAATATGATGGTTTCGAAGCCAGTGAAAACCTGATCGACTTACACCGATTGCTTCAACAAATTCAGAAATATCTACCCATCCATGACCATCAATCATTACCCCAAGTTTTTCTGGAAAATGGCGAAGAACTCCTGCTATTATTCTACCTAATGAATTGAGTTCATCATCATTCATTAGAAATTTTCCTTTTTCATTGCACACGGGGCAGGATTCTCCGCGGAAGTATCCATGCTTACTGCATTCACCAAGCATTTTTTCAATTCCTTAATTGAAATAATAAGTATAAGTTTTTGTATTTGATAACTATTACATGTCCGGTGACCCTTTGGAACAAGAGGATATGAAAAAGATAGCTGCTGAGAAAGCAGTTGAACGGGTAGATAATGGGATGATCGTTGGATTAGGTACAGGATCTACTGTAGAATATGCAATTAAAAAAATCGGAGAAAGGATTAAAACGGGTTTAAAAATAGATGGAATACCTACCTCCTTAAGAACAAAAAAATTTGCCAAAGAATGTGGTATTAATTTAGTTGATTTAAATGAATATAATGAAATTGATTTAACCATTGACGGGGCAGATGAGGTTGACTCTTACTTAAATTTAATTAAGGGTGGAGGAGGAGCCTTAACAAGAGAGAAAATAATTGCATATCATTCTAAAAAGGAGATAATTATTGTTGATGAAACAAAAATAGTTAAAAGACTTGGAGTTGGCACCCATTTACCTGTTGAAATTACTAAGTTTGGCTGGAATGCAACTAAAAAAAGTTTAGAAGAACTTGGATGTACTGCAGATTTAAGGAAGATAATGGACGAGGTATATATAACAGATAACTCCAATTATATCTTGGATTGTGATTTTGGTAAAATAAATGAACCTGAAGGTTTGGAAAAACAAATCAATTCAATTCCTGGGGTAATTGAAAATGGTTTATTTATTGGCTTAGCTGATGAAGTTATCGTCGGAAGCAAACAAGGGGTAATAACCCTAGAAGAACGATGTCTGCAATAATTTATATGTCATATAAATAAAATAATAATCAATTTTTAATAAATTGAAAAAATACATCAAAGCTGAGAATGAGTATCAAAAAGATTATCTTACAAATCTCAGATTATAAAATATTGGGAGGATCAATATTGCTGCAACAAGTGAAGAAATAGTCATAATAATAATAACAGTCCCAAATTGTTGTATCGCTAAAATATCAACAAAAAAAACTGAACTAAGACCCGCTATAGTAGTAAATGCTGCTTCGATAAGTGACAGACCACTTTTCTGGATTGACTCCATCGTGGCCTCTTTTTTTGATTTACCCTCTTCAATTCCTTCTCTTACTCTTTGAGTAATGTGTATACCATAATCAATGCCTATCCCAATCATAATAGACGCAATAGAAATTGTAACAACAGATAATGGAATATTGAGTATTACTAAAAACCCAGGTTCCCATATAAGAACAAATAATACGGGAATAATTGTTAAGAATCCCCAAATTGAGGAATTAAAAATTAAGATAAGCATTGCTAATACCAGAAGTAGGGCGACAATCATTGATCTTGTTTGTTCATCTGTAAGTATTTTATTTACTTCTACATTTATAGCGTCTTGACCTGTTAATTTTGATATTTTTCCATTATGAGGTAACTCAGTCTTAGCTGCGATATCATTTATTTTATCCACTAATATCTTAAGGTTTTCAACACCCATTCCAACCGGAAAAGTGACAATGATAACGGTCTTTGAATAGTCATCATTCACTAACCCCTCCTGAGCAATTCTATCAAATATAATTTCGTTTACACTAGCAAATTCGGCAATTTTTTCAACAATTAAATTTCTCTCTAAAATATCATTCGTCTTCTTCAACGCATCTGCAATTGAAACAACAGATGCACCCAAATCCCTTATTTCTTCTTCCATTGCATAGATAGTTTCTATAGTTTCAGGATATGTAAGACCTTGACTTTCTGTTTCAATCAACATTATATTATAATTTGTACCACCGCCAAAATTCTCGGAATACTCGAAATATTTTTCAATTTCAGGTAAACCTTTTGGAGCCATTTCAAAGAAGTTTACATCTGTTCTAATACCAGGCAGAACAATAAGAGACATGACAGCGAAAAAACATGCTAGTAAAGCAAATCGTTTTTTGTTTTCTACAACGACATTTGCAATCGTGGCCCAGTCTCGAGCTCGACCATTTTTTTCAAATTTTAATATAATGGCTAGGCATGGAACAAGAAGGGTTGCAGAAATAAAACAAAAAGTAATACCAATTACACAGCCCAGGCCAAAGTTTACCACTGGCGGCATACTTGACACCATCAACGAGCCAAAGCCAATAGCTGTTGTTATTGTAGAAAGGAAAACCGCTTTACCTGTTAATTTTAATGTTTTCTCAACAGTTTCTATTTTATTTTCTAATTTTTTTTCTTCAGAAAATCTATTTAAAAGATGAATTGAGTAGTCAACGCCTAAACCGACTAGTAATGCAACAATTGCAATTGATAATAGAGTCAATTCTGGCATTATTAGTCCAAATACTCCAAATGTTAAGATAAGGGCATATGCTAATGGTAAGAAAATAATAATAATACCTTTTATCGTTCGATGGAAGAAAAAGATTACAATTGAAATAAAAAGTATTGCAATAGGGAAAATAATTAGTATGTTTTCCATGCTTTCTTTTTGAATTGCTTGTTGCATTGCAACAAGTCCTGTTACCATCATATCCGAGTAGCGTACTTCTTTATCAATGGCAGCTTGAACTTTATCTAATATACTATAATAATCAACATCATCTGATAATTGTAAAATAATAACTGCTACTTCGTATGTATCTACAAAAAGAACTCCTTCAGTTGCCTGGATTAAATCTCTTGCAATATAACTGGATATGAGATTTCTGTCATCTGGTATTTCAAATTTGCCTGTTCCTCCAAGTCCCCCAATGGAATAAGGTTTAGCATTTTCTTCTTTAATAAGAGCAGCGATGCTTTGCACAGAAACAATACCATCTTTTTCACCTTTGTCGAGATTGTATTTATTTACTTTACTGCTGACACGATCCATTTCTTTCAATACATATGGATCTCTTATATCATCAGCGTCGACATAGATAACAATTGTAGATGTAATTTGGAATTCTTCATCTATTTCATTCCAAAGCTGTATTGATGGATGATCTTGAGGTAAATATCCTGAGAGTTCTGAAACCATGTACACGTTTTGTATCTGTAAAGCAACAATTGCGGTTATTATTGTAAATAATAAAATGACCGTTTTTGGTCTACTAACAAATATTTTCGCAATTGTATTTATATTCATATTTTCTTTACTCTCTCATAAATTTTAATTCTGACATATTTGGAATTTTGGTTGCTTTTACCAGTCAGATTTATAAGTTTGTTCAATCTGCTTTCCATTTCTTTTGTATAATTTTGTAAAAGAATAATAGGAGAAATCGCTCTGTATAGATAGGGATTTTTGCCTATGCAGTCATTTTTTAGTTTTTCACGGAAGATTAATTTTTGATCAAACATTTTTGAAAGTAATTCTCGTACTGTACTTGGATGAAGTCTGGTGCCTTTTATTATATCCTCACTGACTGCTCCATTTTTTCTAAGTAAGTATATGTAGATTCTAGCTTCAGCTTTAGATTTTAATATATCACGTACTGCTCTCTCTGCACTTTTATCCATCCGCAACCTAGTTCTATGCATTAAATTGCACCGATTTATTTTAAGATAATAATAAAAATTTGTTGATTTATGAGTTTAAATAGTTTTTCATTTTGTCGTCTAAAAAACGATAAAACATTTTATCGGATTACAAACGATAAAATAGCGAAAATTTTATTTCCTTGTTACTTGTCACAATAACAAATTAGTATGGATGAAAAATTAAGAATTGAAAAAGATATTAAAATGTTTGAAGAAAATCTTCAAAAAATAAATAATAAACAACTAAATGAAAATTCAAAGAAGATTATTGAATTGGCAAAACAATACTATCAAGATTCAAAATACTATTTGGAGAAAAAGGATCATTTTACTGCTTTTGGATGTATAAACTATGCACATGGATTATTGGATAGTTTTTTAAAATATTAGAATTATATTCTAATAATAAGGATATGATAATATGAAGGTTGAAGGTAGTATAGAAAAATTTTATCAATATGCATTTCCGATGCAAACGGTTTTAGTAACATGTAATGATGATCAGGGTAAAACTAACATAATTACAATAGCTTGGCATACTCCTATTTCAATAAAGCCCCCTCTTTATGGTTTATCTATTGCTCCAGGTAGATACTCACATGATTTAATAAAGAATAACAAAGAGTTTGGGGTTAATTTTGTACCCTATAGCTTAGTTGAAAAGGCACATTTTTGTGGAAAACATTCTGGTAGATCAACAGATAAAATCACCGAAACCAATTTAACACTAATACCTGCTCTAAAGATAAAGGTTCCTATAATCGAGGAATGCTACGCACATTTAGAGTGTAAAAAAACTCAAAACTTAACAATTGGAGATCATACATTATTTATCGGAGAGGTTGTAGCAGTTCAAGCAACACCGAACACATTTGAAAATAATCTATTAAAGATAGAAAAAATATCGCCCTTGTACTACATTGGTGGAAACAGTTATACTACAATTGATGGAAGATTAATGAAAAAATTTTAACCAAAGTGAATTTCTATTTTGTCTTCTTCTTTTATAGATAATTTTTTCGCAGCATTTCCTTGATTAATACCAATTTCAAAGAAGTTACAGCTTCCTATAGTTGCCAGAGTACTCTTATTTTTTACATATCCATAAGATTTAACAAAAGGTATTTCAAGACATTTACTACCAATAAAAACCTTTATATTTTTATTGAAATCCATAGCGTTTAAGATTATATCTTTATTTAGATTGGTTATGATATTTCCAAATCTATCAATGTGAATCACATTTCCAATTACAGTATTTTCTCTAAGTTCTCCTTTACCAAAATCAAAATCTACATATTCATAGGTTTTATTACCTATTTCATCAAATGGTATACCATTTGTTATGTGTGCTGCTACAGGAGTGAAGATATCTCTACCATGAAATGTACTTGAAATAGAATCTAGCATATATTTTTCATTGGAAATTTCGTAAATAATAAAATTACCTAGAAAATGTGCTGTCGGCATAAGAAGTCCATTATCTGGGCCAATCAAAATTTGTTTACTTGTGGTTATTAATATACCACGACGTTCTGTTCCAACACCTGGATCCACTATAGCTACATGAACTGTTCCTGTGGGAAAATAAGGAGCAGCGCATCTTAGGGCATATGCCCCTTCTCGAATATCATGTGGTGTTATTTCATGTGTAATATCTATTAATCGTGCATTTGTTATGCCTGATGCAACTGCTTTCATTTGGGAGACATAGCTATTTTTTGTGCCGAAATCAGAGAGAAAGGTTATTATTTTCATATGAATTCTAATACTCCTGAGGATATTATCTTTTATCAATTTAATAAGTCTATTTGTTGTATTTTAATTGATTTAATCCAAAACTATATATTCTAGAAGCCTGCATATTATATGGTTTGGAGTTTTTGGAGATGAGTTACAAAAAGAATCTTAAGATTTTAGAGGGCATATGGAAAAAGAACAGAGGAGAGGCTATGACTTGTCCCCAATGTCAAGCGTCTTTAATGATGGTTCAAATAGAGCAAATTTATGATACTGAAAACCCTTATATCCCTTATAAGACAGTTATTGAATGTACCTCTTGTTCGTTTAAATTGATAACGGAATCATTTACTATTTTAGGTAGCGTCAAGAATTTTGATTATCATTATGTTGAGATTGGTAGTTGGTCTCCTAGTGGTAGCCGAGTTTTATCAAGATATGAACATATTTTGAGTTACGATCTTTTAAAGGAGCTTGAAAAAACTGGGGAGTTAGTAGAGTTTCTTGTTGTAAATAACCAAGTTGTACAGGTTATTGGGTAAAATATTTTTTAAAATAATCTGTTCTGTATTTATATATAAATACGCAAAATTTTTATACCAACATATCATTACTTATAATTAAATATAATTAAATATAACTATATATAATTAGGTGATTGTTATGTCAGCAGAAAAAGAAGATAAAAAATTCACAACAATATCAATACCAACACCACTTGCAGAAAAAATTAAAAAAAGAATAAAAGGGACAGGATTTACATCACTGTCTTCATATGTCACCTATGTACTAAGAGAAGTAATATCTGGCATAGAAGAAGAAAGTGAAGAAGTATTCAGTAAAGAAGATGAAGAAAAGGTAAAGGAAAGGCTAAGAGCTCTTGGATATCTAGACTGAGGTAGAAAATATGCCAAAACCACACGGTGGAAAACTTATCAATAGAGATCTTAAACAAGAACCTTCAGATTTATCAGCTCTTCCAAAATTTAAAATAAACACAAATATCTCTGAGGATATATTGAATATATCCAATGGAATATTTTCGCCCCTAGAAGGTTTTCTATGTAATAATGATCTTGAAAACGTATTAACCGAAAAAAGACTTGCAAATGACACCCCTTGGACAATCCCAATTTTATTAGATTTCAATAAACAAGACATAAAAGAAATACAAGAAGGAGACAGTATATTACTTATCAATGAAGAAAATGGTGTAAAAGCAGTATTGGATATCGCCGAAATTTATTCTTACAATAAAAAAACTCTAGCACAATCAATCTATGGCACTCAAGATACAAATCATCCTGGTGTTGTCAATATTAACAATATGAAACAACTATTACTTGGAGGAAAAATCTCTGCTCTAGAAAGTAAACCAAGAAATTTTGATGAATATAATTTGTCACCAAAAGAAACAAGATTTTTATTTAAGGAAAAAGGATGGAAAGAAGTAGTAGCATTCCAGACACGAAACCCTCCGCACATTGGTCATGAATATGTACAAAAAACTGCTTTAACCTTTGTCGATGGAATATTTATTAACCCCATTATAGGTAAGAAAAAAATTGGAGATTTTAAAGACGAGGTAATACTAGCATCCTATAAATCATTAATGAATCATTATTATCTCAAAGAACGTTCTGTAATGTCAATTCTTTTCTTACCTATAATGGG
>Ga0209635_10000877_pt1 | contig 21834 bp, 18 predicted proteins | sample DeeMarSWOR230_32_FD_187463 | JGI IMG/M metagenome (GOLD analysis project Ga0209635, IMG submission 187463) | Marine sediment microbial communities from White Oak River estuary, North Carolina - WOR-2-30_32 (SPAdes) (version 2) | ecosystem: Environmental > Aquatic > Marine > Intertidal zone >...
GCATTAGTGGAGGAAACAATCGAGTACATGTTATGGCCTGGGCGAGTTTCTGGATAATAGATGGAGAAGGTGCGGCTGGTGATATTTCTGCTGCAAAGTTTTACCGAATCGAATTTTTCTGCTACTGAGGTGAAAATCAAATCCCCTATGTAGTCGATTCTTTCACCTTTTTTGATACCTATATAGACCTGGCAACTACTGTTATTAAGGCGTACCTTTCTTGCTTCTTCAAGAAAACTCTCAGAAAAATGCTCGTCTCCGACGTATTTATGAATGGTTGATTTTAAATTACCGTTAGAGACAGCAGCCCTACACTTGATCATCTTTCCATTCGCGATTACCGCCGATACTTTTTGATCTTCGATGACAATCCTTTCCACCAAGGCCTTGGTCCGAATATCGACACCATTTCTAATAAGCTCATCCTTCATTTTACCGATGAACTTGTCTGTTCCGCCTCTAACAGTATAAACGCCTTTGCTCATAAAATTTGAAAACACAATTCCATAACTTATCGCCGGATCATCCAGGGTCGATCCATTCGCATAGGTGATCGGTTCCATTAACATGCGGACGATGTCATCACGGCCAGGAAAGAATTTTTCAAAAAGCTCTCCTGTCGTCATGCTTTGGTCATCATAGAAATTCATATCTCTTGCTGTGTTGAAGAAGCCTGCGATATTTTCTTCGGGTATTTTGAATCGCTCCAGCAGTATACGTGTGAAATCCTCCCTGTCGAAAGTTGTGGTAAATGAGAACTGAGGGTTGTCAAACCTGATTCCCTTGAGTTGAACAATCATGTCAGCGATTTCAGGGGTCCAGTACCTGCGACAGGTCTTAATCATGCCGACTGGAAATCCGTGCAAAGAAACATCGAAGATGTGTCCTCCCTTTCTCTTGAACCAGGTAGCCAATCCACCTAGCTGATGGTGCTGCTCCAGAAGTAAAACTGAAAGGCCGTTTTTCGCCAGCATATTGGCACAGGTCAGCCCAGCCAATCCGCTACCAATGACGGTGGCATCATATTCGGGCTTTGTATCCCTCAACCGATCGTTCATCACCAACTTCCCTTTTTTTATCCCTTCTGGAGTATGTGAAGATTTGCCATGGAGACACCACTAAGCATTGCTCCGACGATTCCCAGAAATCCCTGGTCTGTGCCACAAATAAACAGGTTCTCTAAATGAGTTCTTCCTGTTTTGGTTTTATTTGGCGTCCCATATACTGCACCGTTTAAGTGACCGGTGAATCTGTGAATCGTTTTAGGAGTGAATACATCCGAATAAACGATAGAGTCGCGAAAATCAGGCACAAATTTTATAGTCTCCTTAAGCGTGGTTTCGAACCAGGCAGCTTTTTGGGCTTTATACTCTTCTTCATCCAGCTGGTTCCAGAGATCATAGTTAGCCATGTTGGTTACCCTGATCATTGCTTCAGGCAGTGGGCTTTCATAGTTAAAATTGTTAGGGCAGCATATAACACCGCTTGAAACATCAACTAAAGCGTTTGGTTTTCGATAATTGAATTTATCGGAGTTATTAAAAAAGGTGATTGTCGCCTCATAACCTATTTCAGCAAGTTCTTTATCCAAGACCATAATAAACTCTACAAATGAAAGTTGCCCCACCTCACACTTTATCCCTGTAGAGTTATAATCAGACAGAAGCCTCATGGTTTCAACATAACCGGCTGATGATATTATATTATCAGCCGTCAGCACTTCATCGCTATCGAGTAATACCGATTCGACCTTGCCATTAGCAACTTGAATGCTTTGCACCCCGCACTTTAGCCTTAATTCACCACCGTGATCCTTATATTTCTTGACCAGCACATCGAGGATCTGCCGAACCCCAGCATGGGGCCTGGCAAAACCTTCGCAGAATATGCTGTTGAACATGATAACGAACTGCCCGAATTCCATGTCATTTTCCCGGGCATTGCCATAGAACATGAGTGGGCAAAAGATCATATCAATAAGGAGTGGGTCAGAAATAATCGAGCTCACAACTTCGCGAGCCGAGATTGTTTTTGTATCTAAGGCCAGTGCATCATATTCAGCAATAGTTTTAAGCAGCTTACGGAAATTGTCGGCTTGCTCTGGGAAATTGTCAATTACCTCTTGGGTAAAAAAGGCTAGGTCATTATTGAATCTGAGGGTTTTCTCCGGGAATTTAACCACTGACATCCGCTGTTGACACAGGGCAAAATCTTCAACTGTTAGCTTGAGCTGCCGCAGCAGCTTTGGCAGTGGCGTTGATTTGATACCCTTGGGAACATAATTGGTCATTGCGTGAAGACCAACATCAAATTTATATCCGTCCCGGCTATAAAATGAGTTTAGCCCCCCGACGCGATAATGTTTTTCGAGTATACAGACTTTTTTATCGTAGTAGGCTAACCTAATGCCGGCAGCGAGACCGGACATTCCTGCACCAATGATGAGAACATCGTAACTCATAGCTAGGCTCTATAGAGCGATTTCTCCCCTGTTTCGCAAGGGGAGAAAATTATGTAAACCTTAAATTCTTTGATAAAAGGAAGTAGACTGATGTACTTTGGTTCGCTGACACCTATTGGCTAAATGTCTTTCATCAGTGGCTCTAAATAGGCCACAGCGCCATCCAATGTAGATAATTGCATATAGTCGTCTTCCGGCACAGTGATACCGTAGCGTTTTCGCAACTCCATGATGATGTCCAGAAAATCCATCGAGTCCATTTCGATCTGGTCTCGTATACGGACATCGGGCTTAAGGTCGCTCAGATCCTCATCCGGCAAAATTTCGCTGATGAACTCTAAAATCGTAGATCTAATCTCCTCTGCTTTCATATATTTCTCCCTCTCTAGCTAGTCCGTACCTTCAACATTACTCTTCATTATTCTTCAAACCTTTTAACAATAAGGACAGAATTGATGCCCAACATTCCGAAAGAGTTATTCAAGATATGGTCGACCTTACCGACCTTTCTGGGTTCGTTGATTACCAGATTCTTAAAAACACACTCAGGATCTAAATTGTCCACATTGATCGTCTGGTGAACGATGTGGTCTTCAAAGGAGGGTAAATTCCCCACTAATTCTAGAGCACCAGCAGCCCCCATTGTATGGCCAATGTAACTTTTGGTATTGTTAATATAAACATTTGAATCATTACCAAATACTTCTCTGATCGCCTTGCATTCTGCCTTGTCCCCTTCAGGGGTAGCAGTCGCGTGGCTATTGATAATATCGATATCGCTCACTGATAAGCCCGCTTTTTTAAGAGCAAGGTTCATGCACTCAACCTGCCTCTCTGGGTTTGGAAGAATGAAATCAAATGCATCTGAGTTAATCGCATATCCAACGATTTCGCCGTAAATCTTGGCACCTCTTTCAAGTGCATCACTCAATCTTTCCAAAACGCAGATACAGCCACCTTCGGAAACAACGATACCGTTTCGATCTCTATCAAAAGGACGGGATGCCTTCTTGGGGTCAGGATGACTTGCCAACGCACCTTCGTTTTTAAAGGCAGCAAAAACACCGAATGTATGAGGGGTCTCTGAGACCCCCCCAGCTAGGGCCAAATCCACTTCACCCAGCAGCAACATTTGTAAACCTTGTATAATTCCAATGTTGCCGGCGGCACAAGCGGCTCCCAATGTGTAGTGCGGGCCCGTTATCCCCATATTCAAGGTGACTTCGCCGGCTGGACTGTTGGCCACCGTTCTTGGGTTATGATGGTGGGACCAAAAATCTACATTGTAGTTATATTCCTTGATGTTATAAATCTCATTTTCTGTCTCTACGTTACCGTGTTCGGTAATCCCGAGATAGATACCAATTCTAGATTTGTCAACAGAATCAAGATCTAATTTCGAATCGATGATTGCTTCATGAGCGCAGTATATTGCTATAGAGCCTGCTCGTGTTCCACGACGCAGTTCCTTTTTCTTCTGATACTTCAGTGGGTCAAAATCACACACACCAGCTATGACTTCACCCATGTAGTGGGTCTCGATTTTTCCTACTCCAGATTTGCCAGCAAGCAAATTCTGCCGAAATTCCTCAAGATTGTTTCCGTTTGGTGCAGTTAGACCAATCCCGGTTATTACAATTCTTGTTTCATTATTCATATAGGCAACCACCCTATTGTCAGATTATCATGCTACCAATTAACACCAAGCATGATACAAGATAAGCCGCTGCCAATTCCCAGCATCGCAACCCTATCGCCCGCATTCAGCTGACCCTCATCAATTGCTATAGCTAGCGTAATGGGAAGGGAAACCGGCCCAACATTTCCCAAGTATTCTACACTGGAAAAGCCCCTCGATTTATCCAAGCTTAGTGTATCGAACAATAGATCTTGATGGACAGCGGTAACCTGATGGCAGAAAACCTTGTCTACATCTGAGTTGTGCCACCGCAGCTCCTTTTTCAAGGCCGCCCATGTATCATCCGCCAATAGTAGGCCATTTTTCAGAATTCCCTCAGAGTCCGTAAGCATACTGGGGCGACTATTCGGGTCGAAGAAAAAGGTGTCATTTTCTATGCGACAAAGATTGTTGTGTTGTGAAGCAGTGCGTACCACCCCGCCCATAATCTTATGGCCGAATTTCGATATAGAGGAGTGAGTGAGCACCACTGCTACTGCTCCTGAGCCCAAGGTTAGAGAGGCAAAGGAGAGTTTGATTTTGGCTCGGGTCATTTTTGGGTCTTGTAAGATTTCATCTAATGTTATATCAGTGATTTGCCTACTGCTCTCGCCTGCAACCACAATTCCTGCTTTTACCTGGCCTAGTTCGATCATATTTGCCAAGGTTATCATGCCATTGACGAAACCCAAACAGGCATTTGAGATATCAAAGATAGTGGCTGTAGGAGGCAGACCCAATGAATCATGAACTATGAAGGCCGTCGCTGGCTCCAGGAAGTCGCGACTCAGGGAGGTATGAAGAAGACAGTCAATGTCTTCCTTGTCTATACCTGAATTAGCGATAGCCTTTTCCGCTGCCATTGCGCTGGCCTGACTTGGTGGCATTCCATCATCCCAGAATCTCCGCTCGCGAATCCCGGTCATCATTTCGAGTCGACCTAAGGCAAGGTTCAGTTTATCGTATACTGGAGCTAACCTTTCCTCCAGGCTCGATGACGTGATGATATTTCCTGGGAGTTCGTACCCAAAAGACTCAATACATACATGTTTATACAGCACTGAATAACCCCTCTAAAAACTCGCTAACATAACAGCAACGGGCATAGCATTAAATTCGTGAGCATTCTATGCTCCCTGCTGCTACTGCGACATAATGGCAACACCTTGCTCATCATAATGGTTAGTAACTCGAAGGGAAAACGGTTGCACTACTCTTTGCGCGAATCGCTTCGCCCTCTTGATAGCAATGTCGGGATATGGAACTTCAACTTAAGATTTGACCATTTATCAAGGGACTCCTCGGGAATTACCTTGTCTGGAACGTACTTGCCAACTCCAGCGACGACAGTGGAAATCTTTCTCGAATTTGCTACCGTGTCTGGGATGTACTCATCTGCCGTGTCAATAAGGGAAGATAGCACCTTATGAGGAACATGTTTATCTACCTCATCAATGACAACATCGATCGTCTCAGGTGGGACACGCTTATCTAACACATTCATGAAAATGAGCAGTAGTCTGTCTGGAACAAATCTTTCCACCATTTTTACCCCAAGCGAGATTAGCTTCTCTGAGCCATATCTGGCTGGAGGTTCAAAGAGTCTTGCCACCACTTTTACATCAATGGAGACTATCTTCTCTGAGATATATCTGGCTGGAGGTTCAAAGAAATACATTATTCTTATTAGCCAAATCGTTCGCTTCCAAACGAAACTAGCGAGCGCTTCAAGGATAGACGTTTTCCCTATCAGCGACATACATCTCCCCCTTGCACAGAGATACGTTAGTTTATTATATATGGCTAATATATAAATATCCCACTTTATGACATGTTTGTCAAGAGTCCTACACTTAACCCTCCTTTACTTTTCCTACATTCATTATTCTCAAAACACTCACCCTGGGGTTACCGCGAACGAAGCTGTTAATAGAGGTTTGTGCCTTGCAACCAGACCTTAATAGAGGGTAAGGGAAGAGCGAGGAGAAGAGGTGAGGTAAATTGACCTCGGCGATTAGCGGGCTGTAAGTTTTACATGGAGATCTGAAAGGTGAGTATCCTAAAAACTGTGTCTAGTATTTGAGCCAAAAGTGGGTTTTGTCAAATTCTTTTGATCGGTATCGTTCCCATCCTGGGAAAATTTCGTGGTAGATACCAAGCCTAATACCGATTAACTTCACAACTCTCAGAAGCACTATTCTGAGCATTCTTGGTTTACTCAGAAGTGCTTTCATCAAGGCAAGCATGGTTCTAGTCAATGTTGGTGCGCATCCCTCTATTTTTATAGCATTCTGTAAATCCTTATTACGCCTGATTGCACAGTCGCCATAAAGGAAGACTCTTTGAGTATCTCGTTCTGGCTTTAGTTCTAGCCCATAATATAACTCCGCACCGCTAAAATCCATTTTAGGATTGTCTTTGGCCAGTATTGATAGTGCCAAAGCGAGCGTGGCCCCACATGCACTACAAAGAGTCTGTCCTGGAGGGGGTGCTGAAAGTCCTGTTACTCCCGCTGGGATCAATAATTCTTTGTCAGGTTCAAATTGCCACTCAAGCTGTTCCTTTAGAGACTCTATATCCTCTCCTTCTATTTGAATTGCGCTGATATTAAAAGATCGATTATGCCTTTCAGCAAATTCTCTCAGATAGTCAACTTGTGACGGATCAATTCCCAGGATTGTTGCTCCAACAATATCGCAATCGAATATATCTGGGCTTGCTATAATCAGGTCCTTGCGGTAGGCCACGCCAGCGAGAGTTTCTGGGCCCTTTTCCAACATATATATTCCATCAATTATGACCAAGTCGCTCTTGATAGCTTCGTTCAAAAGGCAAATCAGAGAATCCAGCCGTTTAGACATATGAAACCTTTTTTTAGAAGCTTTACTTAGACACCCCTTCATATTCTTGAAACCTAGAGAGACCTTTGTTTGAAAGTGGGTCTTTAGTACTGGTACATTGATCAGAAAGTCTGTCTCCAAAGCTGTTTTAGAAACTTGAGCCTTTACTCCTCCTAAATCTAGCTCCTGAAAAGGGCCTTGGTTGAAATCGATCAGTTTAACCCCGTATTTTTCAGCCACCTTGTCAATGCCCGTCCCCTTAAAACCTCGTTTCGTATATGGCTCAAGTTCATCAAATATATCTATGATGGCACCTTCACCGATAGAAATATCTTTACAGCCATATTCGAGCAGTAGTTGTATGATTCCATCTATGATCTTCGAGGTGGTCACCATTCCATAGGGAGGTGTTATTGCGTGTCGGAAACAGTTATTGGGTTTTATCAGGATTTTGTCATGCCTATTGAGCTTCCCAAATCCATCACATATCTCGATAGCCTTGCGAAGCGACCCTAAGGAACCATTAAATTTCACTAGCGATACTGTCATGATCCCCCCGGGTTGACTTGGTAGTTTATTATCTCTTCAACATATAGATCCAGAAACATTTTAGCTTTCTCCTCTGAGAAAAGGGCAGGTCTATAAGTGAGAGCGAGAGCTAGATTCTTATTGTAGATACATGCGGAGATGCTCAGTCCCATTGGGGTTACAACAGGTGCTGAACCAGTAACATTGACTATGTTAGAGCTACCTATACTGGTCACTGCAGGTTCTTCGGAGCCGATTTTTGGCCAGATCAGGCCTATATTGGTAATAAGAATGGTATCAACATACGTTCGAGTAATCATCAAGAACCTGCACATTCCTCTCATAACCACCAGAGGAAAGCGAGAGCAGAAGTAAAAGAAATAGACCAGTGAGAAGGCCGTTCTATTCTGGGTCGCATATATGGTATCCGCTCTTACCTTTCTTAAAAGCTTTGCTGGATCAGCCCTGTCTTCGGGCGAGGTCGATGGGGAGATCCAAGATGCCTGATTTGAAACCACATACCGAAACCCCTTTGGGCTTATGTTTACCGGGGCCATTATACGTATCTTTTTACTGAATTTTCCGTGTATACTATTCCATTTCTCAACAACTCCGTAACACGCTGCCAGAAGAATATCGTTTAGCTCAACACCGGCTGATCGTGATTTAGACTCAATTTGTTCTAGCTCTCTTGGCCTTACAGTTGTAAAACAAAGGTAGAGTTCTTTTGAGTGTCCCGATTTATCGTGGAACACCCTCGTTGGAGGCGGGAAGGCTGCTATAACAAACCGATGAAAAAGGCTGGAAATCATTTTCATGTGGTAGTGCTCTACCCTTGACCTCTGGCTGCGAGCAAATTCCAGCAATTCATCACCTTTACGGGATATGCGAATATCTTCTGACGGTTCGGAATCCTCAGAAACCTCATTACCATAACTTTCGATGACTTTCCTTACAAAGATTACGGCGCGGAGGCCATCTGTTGCAGAGTGATGAAAGGTGAAAACCAGTGAAGATTCAACTTTGTTCTTCTTCACTAGAAGAACCCTGACCGGGAATACCTTTCTAATATCCAGGGGCTGGTTCATCCATTCAGAAAGATATCTATCGTAGTTCGCATCCTGCAGTTCAATCATGTCCTTGACGGTCAGTACTCCCTCTCCAAGATCCTCTTGTATTTCGCGAAAAGCCTTAAAACCCTTGCTTCGTAGAATCGTTCGCATTATGGGATAGGCTTTTTGAGCCGACAGAATCGCCTGGTTCAATCTAACGTGATCTATTTCACCTTCGATGTTTAGAATTGCGTGAATAAGCATGGGCTCATTTATACTGTCAAGGGCTAGCAAGCATTTATCAACGCAATTCAGTGGTATTGATCTGCCGCGTCTTTTCAATTCCTTCGTAGTTAAGCCTGTCGGAAAATCCAATTTTTCACTGCCTTCTTTGTCTAGAGATTGAGAGAATATGTACAGTGACGCCAATAGCTATCAAAATTAGAATGATTCTAACTATAAAAATGTGAACTGCAAAGGTAACCGAACATCCTATTGTTATCCATAGAAGAGAAATGGTTAAGACCTTTACTTTTAATGGAATCTCTTTCCCTTCTCGGTAACCCCTAATGTAACTTCCAAACCATCTATTATTTAGAAGCCAATTGTAAAATCTCTGCGAACTCCTAGCGTAGAATGCAGCAGCAAGTAAGAGAAAAGGAGTAGTAGGCACGATAGGTAAAAATATTCCAAGAATCCCTAGCCCTACAAAAAAGGTTCCTGCAATAAACCACAGCCTCCTGCTTAAATTGCTCTGGCGGGCTCGTCCCATGGGCTTGTTATCCCGATGACTCGATTCTCTTTTTCGCTGCCTGAGCAATCTCCTCCGATACCGCCTGACCTCCTCGACGTGCCAGCCTCGCCAGGAGACCTGAGACCTCGCCACCTATGGTGACTTTCGCCTTGTCATTTACTGGTTCAAAAGTGTAGAAACGTATCAAATTGGTGCCTAGGGCTTTTCCCTGCATGACAACTGAACGTTCTGGGGCAAATTCGGTGATTGTCATCAGTAAGTTGACCGTGAGTCTGCTTACCTTGGCGGTGACAGAGAGCTGTGAGCCTACTGACAAAGGCCCCGAAGAGACCTTCTCGATCTTTTTGATCGATGGCATCCATTGGGGCCACTCTTCAAGCCTGTCAACTAACGACCAGACCTTACCTACGGGAGCATTGATCTCAACACTACTGCTGAACCTCATAACCTTCCCTCCTCGCTTGCTAAGCTTGGCTTGGTGCTGATGATACGCTCACGGCGCCTAGCTGTCAAGCTAACGACGTAGCCCCGCCACCTAGCAAATGTCTCTGCTGCTGATAGTCTCCATCTAGCTACTACACGGGGCTAATCTTGCTGACGACGCATACTAGTAGGCTCACAAAGCATGTATAGAGGAGATACTACTCCGTCCTCTTCCTTAAACTGGCGCCACACAGCCTGTGAGTTGATCTGTAATAAATGCCCCTCCTGGGGAAAGCCCTTTTCTTAGTAGTAGATTCTTGCCAGTCGCTAAAAGGGAGTTTTATTTGATAAACCAACGCAAATGTGCTGGGAATAGTCACTAGTACAACCTGTCAGCTCCTGGCAGCGGAGCGGCACCTATTATCTGCTCCCTTTCCAGTGCGGACATCTCCTCCCTCGACATACCCAACAATTCACCGAAGACATATTCGTTATGCTCTCCTAAAGCTGGTGCCAAGTTCCTTATGGTAACTGGGGTCTTTGATAACCTCGCTATCGGGCCCGGATGGGTTACTTTGCCTACTTCAGAGTGCGTGCCCGTCTGGAAGAACCCCCGCTCCTTCAGATGAGTATCCTCCACAATCTCTTGACCACTCAACACTGCTCCTGCGGCTACGCCTGCTCGCTGCAATATTTGCATCACCTCATAGTGATCATGCTGGATGGTCCATCCCTCGATGAGCCGATCCAACTCCTCACAGTTCTTCAGCCTCCCTAAAGTGGTGGCAAATCTTTCGTCCTTTGCCCAGGTTGGGTTCCCCATAGCGCTGCATAGATTTTGCCACTCCTCATCGGAGGAAACAGCGATGACGACCCACCGATCATCCGGAGGCTGCTCACCCCCTCGGCATCGATAACAGCCGTGAGGTGCCATTGAAGGATGTCGATTTCCCATGCGCTGCCAGATCCTCCGGTTCATGGTGTAGTCCATGAGCGCCTCCCCAATAAGAAGGCTGGTGGCCTCCGACTGGGAGACATCGATCCATTGTCCCTTGCCCGTCCTGCGACGATAGTGTAACGCAGCCATGATCAAACCAGCAGCAAAAGCACCGGCAGTGGGGTCGCCATAATCCATGCCTGACTTCATGGGGCCAGCTTCCTGACTATAGCCGGTGAGGGCGGCGATGCCACACATCTGCTCCTGGGACATACCGAAGGCCCGATAGTCCTTCTCGGGGCCGCTCGCCCCATAGCCTGGCATGGAGAGCATTATGATGTCTGGCTTCACCTCTCTGAGGGCGGGATAGTCAAGCCCGAATTTCCTCATCACACCGGGCGGAAAATTCTCCGTTACCACATCGCTTATCTTCACCAGCCTCTGATAGATATCCACAGCACGTGGCCTGGTAAGATCGAGGGTGATGCCATACTTATTTTGATTCCAATAATGAAAAACCGCGCGGCGGTTGTAGGATTTCTCCCCCGGGTCACCCCCAGGATAAATCGCCACCCCTGGAATTGCAACAATGGGTCCTCGAGACATATCGAAAACCTGGATGGACTCCACCTTAATTACCTCAGCCCCGAAATCGGCAAGCAGCTTGCCAAGCCATGGCCCAGCCCAGATCATCCCGTGATCCAGCACCCTTATTCCCTCCAGTGGTAGCTTCATCAGATGACCCCCCTCTCCCGTAGTTTAACCAGATCATCCTTGGTATAGCCTAGCTTGCTGTAGACCTCCTCGTTGTGCTCCCCTAGTAGGGGGGCACGACCCATCTGCCACGGTGTTTCGCTCATCAGAGCGGGGGCGCCGGGGCAGGTAAGCCGGTCCATCTCTGGATGCTCAACCTCCACCCAGAAACCCCTAGCTCTATATTGTGGAGCATTCAACAGGTCTTCAGGGGTGCGTACGAGGGAGAAGGGGATCCCTTTTTTCTGCCCAGCGTGATAAATCTCCTCCCTTGTGTGGTCCATCAGCCAGGGATAGAGAGCGGCATCGACCGCATCGCGATCCAATATGCGCCCCAGAAGAGTGCTGATCTTCTCATCTCTTATCTCCGGCGTATCGATCAAGTCAACGAGTTGCTGCCATAGCGGGCTGGTGGCCGCAATCCCTATATAGCCATCCTTGCAGAAATAGATTCCCCAGGGATGAATCATCCCCACATTTCCTCTTCTCGTTTCAATTGTCTCTTGGTAAAGGTAAGCGATTACGGGGTACTGTACGACGGAGTTCATGGTTTCCATTATCGAGCTTTCCACATGCTGACCGATGCCCGTCTCATTAGCGTAATAGAGGGCTGCTATAGTAGCTACAAAGGTATTTAATCCCGTCTGGTACTGCGCCTGTGAGCCGGCCTGCTTCAGAGGCTGGCGATCGGGTTCACCGGAGACATACATTAACCCTCCCATAGCATCCGCGACGATCTCGGTCATCTTGTAGTCACGATATGGGCCAGAACTCCCGAAGTTGGAAATGGAGGTCATAACCAGTCTGGGATTTAGCTTATCCAAGGTCTCGTAGTCCAGTCCGAAACTGGCCATCACACCGGGTCGGAAATTTTCCACCAGTATGTCTACATCCCTTACCAATTCCCTGAATATATTTACTCCGCTTGCCGTCTTCAGGTTCAGGGTGATGCTCTTCTTCCCCGTGTTGAGATGATGAAACAGGCCGCTCCGCTCAGGGTGGGGTTCGTCCTTAAGAAAAGGCCCCGTCCTCCTGGTGGGGTCTCCCCCACCAGGCCTTTCGATCTTCACTACATCGGCCCCCAGCCCAGCTAAAAGCTTGGTACAGTAGGGCCCAGCGATGTGCCAGGTGAGGTCTAATACTCTGACATCGGATAAGGCGTGCTCTTGCATATTACCACATTAAGGAGCAGGCGATGTCAGCTAATGACATCGCCTGCCGTGCAAAACATGTACCTCTGATTATTAGAAGCCTTGCTCCGTCCTAGCGATGATTTGATCCTGTAGCCCCTTAGCCAGATCGACGAAGTAGGCGCTGTAACCGGCTACCCTCACTACTAAGTTGGCATATTTCTCTGGATTCTGTTGAGCGTCCAAGAGCATCTGACGGTCGAACACATTGAACTGGATGTGATGGATGCCCAGGTCAATCCAGGTTTTCAAGTAGGCGACAAAGGCATCCCGGTTTGCCCCCTCAAGGTATTGGGGCAGGAACTTTTGATTGAACAGGTGAGTGAAAGTCCCCACATGGTCTACCTTTGCCACCGAGTTTAGCACCGCTGTTGGCCCCTTCTTGTCCGTGCCGATAGCAGGGGAGATCGTGCCATCATTGAACCACTCAGTATCCTTCCTGCCATCAGGGGTTGCCCCGGTAAGGAAGGCGCCGGAGTAATAGGTGGAACCCCCAGTGCCGTCCTCCATAAAAGAGCCACCGTAGATGTTCTTGAAGCTCCTTATCGTCTGCGTGTTTCTGAGGTAGATATCCCTGGCCAGCAGATCGACATAATCATCGTCATTGCCGAATTTGGGAGCCTCGTTGATAAACATCTGGCGCAGGTCTTCTTTCCCCTCCCAGTTGTTCTTGAGAGCGTCGAGAAGCTCCGCCATAGAAACCCTCTTATCCTCAAAAACCAGCTTCTTCATCGCCGCCAGCGAATTGACCACGGTTATCTGCCCAATAGGCTGGAAGATTGTGTTAGCGAAATAATTATATGTCCTGCAATCTTGACCATGCTCAATGCAGCCGTCCATCAGGGCAGATAAGAAAGGTTGCGGCAGATACTCGTTGTCCAGCACCTCCACGAAGTTATTGATGGTAACCAATTTCCCAACGAAGAACTTCAATTGGGCCACATAAGCCTCGATCACGTCCTCTAGGGAGGTGAAGGTCAGTGGATCGGGGGTTCGGACACCGATCTGCTTCCCGCTGAATTTATCCACCCCCTGGTTTAGAGCCAAATCCAGGCAGCGGGGCAAGGCAAACATCCCTCCTAGGGCACGGAAGCCCATAGCCTTCCCCGGTATGATCCATCTCATGCAACCCTCAGTGGAATAGTTCAGAACATCCTCCCGAGGCAGGCCAAAGCCGTTTAGGTAGGGAATCATCATCTCGTCATTGAAGAAGGAGAATACACCCGGAGCCTGCCGCAATGCATCAGTGACGGCATAGAGGAATTCATCAGGGGTATTCTTGTGAAGCCTGATGGCAACAGAAGGTTCCGACAAGTTTATCGCTTTGATGGCATCCAGAACTATATAGCTCATCTCGTTGGTGGCATCCTTACCGTCGGCGGTCTGACCGCCAATGGTGGTCACCCGTGCCGTGACCACGCTACCACCCTGTCCCAGCCCCATCCTCAGCGGCATCAGCTCCCCGAATTCGTTCATCTTGAGCCAGATATACTCCACCAACTCCTGGGCCTCTTCCCGGGTGATTCTCCCCTCCTCTTTATCTTTCTTATAGAAGGGATACATTATCTGATCGATTCTCTCCCCCAGACCAGGGGTTTGAAGATCGATCACCCGGGTGATCAGGGTTATGAAAAAGTAGCATTGCAGGGCATCTTGTAGGGTGCGCGGTGGATTCTCGGGAACCCAATCGCAAACCTCCGCGATCTCCTCTAGTTCCCTCTTCCTCTTCTCATCCCGCTCAACGCTAGCGAGCTCCCTAGCCTTTTGAGCATACCTCTTTCCCCACCTGATGCCAGCTTCCAGGCTGATTATGGCTGCTTCCAGGAAATATCTCTGCGGCAGGTATTTTTCGGCCTGGATATAGAAATTGGGATCTGAAGATATCTCAGCTAACCGATCCTTAGCCTCCTGTACTATCCCCTTTAAGCCCACTTCAAACAGCTTCTCATAATTCGGCACACCGGTGCGACCGCCATGAAGCCACATAAATGCCCCATGGTTAACGAAACCCCAGTAGTGCAGCACCTCTTCAGGGAGTAAAGACTTCTCCTTGCCATGCACCGCTGTATTGCGCCAATACTTGTGAATCTCGTGGAGCTCCTCTCTCTCCTCATCAGTGACCATCATCTTGAATTCATCATCGATGGCCTTATCAAGCCAGCGCCAGAAAAGCTCGGGGTAGTGCTGGATCGAATCGGGGGTGCCGACAAAATTGCCCACGATCCGCTCCCAGGGCTGAATATATATCGTCATGTTGTCCAGGTATTTTGCCAGCGCCTTTGCCCTGCGAAGCACATAGGGTTCACCCTCCGTCTCCCTGTACGCCTCGGTCACCAGGCGAGGGCGTTCCATACAAATCTTAGTCCCAGCACGATATGCGGTCTCCCCAGTCCTTTCATTCAATGTGCCACGGCCTCTGGTCGACTTGATCAGAAAAGGCATCTTCTCCTTTACTCTTAGCGTTACCCTTTCCTCACTAATAGTAGCCATCTCAAAAACCTCCTGAACCTATATCATTAATACTCTAGCACCACAGAGGTTATTTGTCAATGATTTGCAACCTCCTTAACAGCTCTTTGACATCGCTCTCTTTTTAGATTATATTTCCATTATCAGTCTTGAAGGAGGCTCAATGGATTGGAAAACCAGGGTCACAGAGATTTTGGCCAGCAAGTATCCGATAATTCAGGGGGCTTTTGGCGGTTTTGGCACCTCTGCCCTTGCCGCCCCGGTATCGGAGGCGGGAGGATTCGGCATCATCACCGCGAGTGCACTCCGCACCCCAGAAGGGCTTAGGGAGGATATTAAGCGGGCCCGCTCAATGACCGACAAACCCTTCGGAATAAACCTCAGTATAGGCCTTTGCCCCCAAATCGATGAGATGAGGGAGGTAGCCATCGAGGAAGGGATACCGGTGGTCTTTACCGCAGCCTACCGCGCCGATGACCACGGGAAAAGAATACATGAGGCTGGTTTGAAGTGGATTCATAAAGTTGCAACGGTACAGCACGCCCTGGCTGCGGAACAACAAGGTGCCGATGCGGTGGTCATTGTAGGACTTGAGGGGACAGGGTTCAAGAACATTACGCAGCTCCCCACACTGATCACTATTACCACGGCGGTGAGGCTCTTGAAAATTCCGGTGATCGCCGCTGGCGGCATCGGAGATGCCCGTGGCTTCCTGGGGGCGCTGGGCATGGGGGCAGAGGGGGTTTATATGGGCACCGCCTTTATGGCCACCGAGGAATGCCCCATCTCCGATCGCTATAAGCAGGCCCTGGTGGAAGGCGAGCCATGGGATCCTAAAATTCGCGATCGGGCGCTAGCCCCTCCCAAGATCGAGGAATACCAGAAAGTGATGAAAGAAAAGGGATCCATGCCTACCAGTCAATGGCTAGCGAGGTTGGAGATGGTGCTGATCAAGGAGTCGCCCGATACAGCAATCGATTGGGAGAGCGCATTTCAGGAGTGGGACCCTGAGGTAGCGTTCCGGATAAGCGGGGGCTCGCTGGCGGTGGGCGTCATCGATAGGGTCAAGAGCACAAGGGAGCTCATCGATGATATAATCCAAGGGGCGGAGCGAATCCTCTCCGCGGAGGGAACTCTAGGCCGCATCTCAGAAACTTCTGCACTATAGGGCAAGCGCCGCTTGCCATCGCTATAGGATTCCGTTTATATTGGGGAAGGCCTGTTACAGGAACTCCTCCTCACCTCCTGGCCATTGATGGTTAAGGTTACCCATTAGACTCCCGGCTACATGAAGCCTCGAAAAGTCTACCCATAAACTAGGGCCAGAGGTCTCTGGCAATATCATCCAGTCCCAATTCCTCTAGCTTCTTTTTGCTTGGCTTGCCGGTCTCTGGAGCCCAATCCATGGCCACCAGATAATCCCTGCCAAGCGTCTCAATGTCCACGCTCCTTCCGGCAACGGGTCCCGACTCCATAGGGGGGCGCCCCAGCACCCTGTTGGGCTCCTTGAAATCCCCAGGCCTTAGCCCTTCGCGTACGTTGAAGGCTTGGCGCATGTTAGCGATCCCTTCCCCAGCCTTTAGCATGTCTTCGAGCCTATATTCCCACCCCGTGGCCAAGCTCAGAAATTCAATAACAGCGCTCAGGTCCATGCACAGATAGCCGAACAGGCATATCCCTGCGCAGTTCACTACATGTACCAAGTCGCCCCCCATCTTATGTGCCTCACCGCGACCGGCAGAGGACTTGCGGTCAAAGGCGGGAAATTCGACGCCGCTAGCGGGCCTAAGCCCATAGCTACCCAGCATGTGGCGGGCGGGGGTAGTGTCCAGATACGTAGCACCATAGTGCATGAAGCGCTTGGGGTCGTGCATCGGCACTTCCTGGCCGTGGATATGGATGGCAAATCCCTCTGCCCCCTTGCCGATCTTCTCCGCCGCTACCTTGACTCCATCGGCGAGGACATCTCCAAAGCCCTCCCTCACCACCAGCTTCTCGGTCATGGCCACTATAGCCTCATGGTTCCCCCACCTGAGCTCGATTCCCTCCGTATCCTTGTTGGTGATAAGGCCGTTTTCATAGCATTCGATAGCGAAAGCGATAGTAGCCCCTGTGGAAATGGTGTCCACGCCATAGCGATTGCAGATATCGTTCAGCTTTATGATGGACTCCAGGTTATCGTTGAGACACATAGTGCCAAATGCAGCCAGTGTTTCATACTCCGGCTTGTAGCCCCCGGTCTGCATTATTCCCCCGCAGGCAACGGGACAGCGCCAGCAACCGTACTTTCTCCGCTGCTGGCTTATCACACTTTCATCGCTGATGGCAGCGACATTGGGGAAATCGACCGCAGAACCAGCCCAGTTCTTCACAGGTGTGTCCCCGAGCTGGGTCAACTGGGCAGTAAATCCGCAGGTGCCATACTGGCGATACACCTGCACCACGCCTCCCAGCTGCCGCTGAGCTTTTCTCCTTGCCTGCTCCAACTTGGTCTTATCAGCCAGTGGGACCTGCTGGCTCCCCTGTACCACTACAGCTTTAATCCTCTTGGCTCCCATCACTGCACCCAGGCCGGAACGACCGGCAACCCTCCCCCGGTTATTAACGATGCATGAAATAAGGCAGAGCCTCTCCGCCGAAGGGCCGATACAGGCAATTCTAGCCTCTTTCCCCACCTCGGCTTGGAGCAAGGCATCGGTTTCATTGATATCCTTGCCCCATAGGTGATCCGCCCTTCTCAGTTCAGCAGTTCCGTCATTGATGAAGAGATAGACTGGCTCTGGAGAGACTCCGCTAAGGAAGATTGCATCGTAGCCGCTGAACTTTAAGTAGGGACCGAAATCGCCCCCACAGTTGGCATCCCCCCAAGTACCAGTTAGGGGTGATTTTGCCACAACCGTGTAGCGGCATCCAAAAAGGGCTGGCGTTCCGGTGAGTATGCCAGCGGCGAAGCCGAGTATATTTTCCGGCCCCAGGGGGTCAACGCCGGCCTTCTGTCGACTATAGACAATCCTCGCCCCTAAGCCGTAGCCTCCAATGAAATCTCGATAAAGTTTCTCATCAGGCGTCTCATCCTTCAGTTCTCCCTTGGAAAGGTCTACAAACAGAATTTTACCCATGTATCCACCGCCCATCGCTTTCCTCCTTTTAAGAGATTTTATAGCGCACGGCGAAGTCTAGGGAACGACGCCAGACCTCGATACCAGCCCTTTATCCTGCTCCTCAGGGACCTTATTGATTTCTTCCAATGGGTAGGAAGGGTAGAGAATCTTGTCAAAAAGGGATTAATTACCCCCTTTTTGCCCCCCTTCATCCCTGAGAAATCGCTCTATCTCTTTGAAAAGCTCCTCAGTCTTGTATTCCGGCTGAATCTCGTCGGTGCTGGTCTGCTCGGCCAAGCGCTCAAAATATTCGATGAGACCTCCTGCCTCCTCTCGAAAGGACTGCTTGAGACGATCGATCTTCTCCTCTATTTCCTCGTCCGTCTCACTGACCCAACGATCGATGTCCGTCAGGTCTATTTCCAGACCTGAAATTTGACTCAATACTTGGAGGACAGCTTTGGAGGACCTAGGATTTGCCACCTGGGTGGTGTAAACCGGTATTTCGCCCAATAGACAAACGCCATCGATGTTCCTTTTCTTAGTAACACCTAACAAGAGACCATTCAGGCCACTGATGCTACCCTGCCTGAGCATGGTTACATCATATCCTTCGAGCTCCGTAGTCAATTCGGGATTTGTCGCAACCGCTAAAACCCTGGGTCTTTTAGTGTGGTAGATATGAGTAGGTGCAGCAGCAAAGGTGTATAGCCTTTTGACCTTATATCTTTGTGCGATATCTAAAACTAGATCTGCTAGCCGATAACTATTCGTCAGAGGCTGAGCCTCTCCTACGAAGATTATCCAGTCGCTTTCCCCATCACTCTCCCAAAAATAGAATTTGCTCTCGGGGAATTCTACATCTTCTACTACATTGTCCTCGATAAGAATGCCACTCAGGTCGAAGAATTCATCAGGTTCGATGCTTCCAAATTCCTCAGCACCTAATTTCTCCACCAAATAGCGTGCAGCTATAATAGCCACGCCCCCCATACCAGGCCACGCCGCCACCATGAAGGGGTTTCTAAGTTTAGGTTCCCTATGAAGTATGAACGCCATTTTCTTAAAAAAGTTGCACAACCGCTCCCCTATCACTATACTCCAAAGTGTCAATTTTTTCTAGCGGAAAACCAAAGAAATTGGAAACAACGGACAAACTCACCTTCTTAGGAACCGCCGGCGCTCGGCTGATGGTAGCAAGCCAAATCCTCGCCTCAGGTGGTCTTTGGCTCGATCTGGGAGGTGTGGAGATACTCCTCGACCCTGGCCCGGGCACCCTGGTTCAGGCGGCCAAAAGGAAGCTTAAGGCTTCAAAGCTCCAGGCCATCATCCTATCCCATCGACATCTGGATCACTCGGCAGATGCCAATATTATGATCGAGGCAATGACCGAAGGGGGACTTAACAGGAGGGGGATGCTCTTCGCCCCAAGCGATGCCCTTGATGAGGATCCTGTCGTACTTCATTACTTGCGCCCATACCTGGAGCGCATCGAGGTCCTCGAGGAGGGGAAGAGCTATAGCATCGGCGAGGTCTCCTTTCATACCCCTATCAGGCACCACCATGCTGTGGAGACCTACGGGGTGGTATTCGAGACCCCAAGACATACCATCTCATGCCTAGTGGATACCCGCTTTTTCGAAGAGCTATGCAATCATTACCAAGGGGACCTTCTTATTCTCAACGTGGTAAGGCTTGAGCCTGGGGGGCCCTTCGATCACCTTTCAGCCGTTGAGGCAGGCGAGATCATCAACAGGCTCAAGCCCAGGGTAGCGATCCTGACCCACTTCGGCATGACCATGTGGCGGGCGAAGCCGTGGGAGGTGGCCAGCAGGCTATCGGATGAGACCGGCGTGCGCGTAATCGCCGCCCGAGATGGGATGAGCTTTGATCTGGCTGATTTGGGCTAGAAAGAGGTGACCATGGAAGCTAGGTTAGAGGAACAGATAGGCAATCTGCTCAGGGAACGGGGACTGACTATCGCCATCGCCGAATCCTCTACCGGAGGGTTAATATCCCATTTGATCACCAATGTCCCCGGCAGCTCTGGTTACTACAAAGGGACGGTGGTTGCTTATGATAACGAGGTAAAAATAAAGATTCTCGGCGTGAAACGGGAAACGCTGGAGTTATATAAATCGGTTAGCTATCAAACAGGCGAGGAGATGGCCCAGGGGGTCAGGGAGATGCTGGATGCCGATATCGGTCTGTCAGAGACAGGCGTAGCTGGCTCCACTAGCGGCTCGTCGGGGAAAGGGGTGGGACTGTTTTATATTGGACTCTCATCCCGCCAGGGAAACCGCGTTAGGGAGTATATCTTCCAAGGAGATAGGCTGGAAAACAAACAAAGCGCCGCCCAGGCAGCACTCGCTATGCTAAAGGAATACCTGCAAGAGCTAAAGGGGTGATTTGATACAAGAGCGGCATATTGAAATTATAAGTCACAGCATGGGGAAATAGTTCAACCTGACGAAGGTGAAGTTCTGCTTCACCTTATCTTCGCCTTCTATAATGTTTCCAAACTCGGTGCTATGCCCGGGAAGCAAATATTCGATATCTAATTCCGATAGCCTCTCTATGCTCTGCTTAAGAAGCAAACCATCCCCCCCAGGCAGATCAGTCCTGCCCACCCCGCCATAAAACAGCAGATCCCCGGTTATCAGCACCTTGTTATCGGGCCAGTAGAGACTTATGGAGCCCGGAGAATGACCAGGGGTATGTAGAACCTTGAGATCGAGCTTTTTATCCTTGCCCAGGTTCAAATCGCCCTCTTTAAGATAGAAATTCGGCTCAATGGTCACTTCCCGTCCCAACATCCTAGCCATCATCCCCCCCAGCACCCTTCGATACTCCTCCTCATCCTCATGGAGGGCGATGAGAGCTTGATTCGGCTTACCTGCCCTCGCCCTGCTCCTCTCCACCACAGCCTGATTTGCCTCGCAGTGATCGGGGTGAGAATGGGTATTGATTATCAGACCAATGTCTTCGGGTTTAAGGCCATCTCGCTCCATAGAACCTAGCAAATGGTCCAAACAGCGCTCCTTAAGCTCATTGACCACATGTCCTGGATCGATGAGGACATGGGGGCGATCGCCGCGCAGGACATTAGTAAAAAGATAGCTATTTGAGTTATTGCCCTTTCCCGGCCATATGTAGCAGTACAAAATTTCCAGGAGCCTCATCTTTTCACCCCAATAAAAGTATCATCTTTACTGTCAAATCCAAATAAGAGTATAATTGAAAAGCGTCGATTTAGCCAGCCTTTTACGCTCTGTTCGATGGGCCTTCATACTCAGAATCTAGCTTATGACAGGTTTGGTTTTTACCGACGTTAAGTAGTATTCGTATAAGGGGACAAAATGGCGGAGATGAAGAGCGCCTATGAGAAGGCATTGGAAAGAGCCGAAAAGCTGGGAAAGCTTTCCCCAGAGGAAATGAGGGAGCGTAAGCAGACTGAATACGCCGCAATCGGGCAAGCAACCGCTGACCGATACCTGGGCCATGGCCAAAAACAGATTTTTGAGGAGGAGGTGAATAGATACAGCGGCGATGAAAAGGTCATAGTGATCAGGGCTGCTCTATCGAGACTGGTGGAGGCAATCGATCTAGAAAATAATGAGCTAACGGAAAAGGCAACGGATGGAATGC
>Ga0209635_10000878_pt1 | contig 21815 bp, 18 predicted proteins | sample DeeMarSWOR230_32_FD_187463 | JGI IMG/M metagenome (GOLD analysis project Ga0209635, IMG submission 187463) | Marine sediment microbial communities from White Oak River estuary, North Carolina - WOR-2-30_32 (SPAdes) (version 2) | ecosystem: Environmental > Aquatic > Marine > Intertidal zone >...
AGATAGCGGCAGCCGGTCTTCCACTTCCGTCTGATGGCTCCTTGGCAATTGACGTTCCATGGTATCTGTGGTACTTCACATGGTTCGGCCCTGACTGGGGAAGCGGCTTCCTCCAAGCAGATCAAGCGCTGTATGTTGCAGGCGAGATCATAGACGGTGATCAGCAATAGCTGCGCGAGTCGCACTAGGAGAGCGCATCTCCTAGTTCCTCCCTCTTTTTTGGTCAAAATCTCGATGCACGAACGAAATTTATAGATTCTTGTAAAGCCCGGCTAAAGACTGACGTCAATTTGCAGACTAACGGCACTCTCTTGCCCGTAAACAGGAATTCTTCATATACACTATGTTAAACTGCGATACTTTTCGCTCGTAGAAAGCCTTTTAGGATGAAAGCACGGATTCAAGCCTAGGCCTCCACAAAGCATCAAACATATCTGTTGGACCAACGAATCCTATTCAAAATCGCGCTTAACCTCTACGTAGTTCAAAACCACGTGGAGGCCTTCTGCTGTAATTGAACCGCTAAAATTCCTCTGCTTTTCAGCAAAACAAGTCTGGTTAGTAGGATCGATCTGCCTGATATAATCTCAATATAAGCCAATGAAAAAAGTCTTTTCTGCTTGTCCATCTGTAGTAAGCGCAGTATAAGAAAGCCATAGACCACATCAAAGGAAACCTAGTAGCTTTCCTTTTTAACAATGAAGCCCCCCAAACGCGTGCATTGTGTTCCCAACACCTCGCAAACAACTCCTTTTGAGCCCCAGAAAACAGCCTTAAATCAGCCCTACGCTTGTCTCCTAAAAAGCACTCCTTCAAAGGAAGAAAGAGCAAGGGCACAAAGAAAACCTTATACTTATGAAGATCATCCACCAGTTCCAGAGTTTTTATCGTATCCTCTTCAGTTTCTCTAGGAAGACCCAACAATAAAGTCGCTAATGGAAACCACCTATTGTCGTTCAATACACCGAGACTCTCTACGACCAGATCTGGCCAATCTTCAGGTTTAAACGGCAAAGGTTTTCCAGCCATATATTCACGGATAAGGCGAGCACTTCCAGTTTCGATGCCTGTCTCCGCGGTTACATACGGCTTTCCGTTATCTTTAGTCCAGCTGAATTCAATCAGAATCTCCGACAGCTCTCGAATCAGGACGCGGTCAAGAACAACAGGAGCCAACGACATGTGAGCCGGTTGAATAAACCTAACGCCAGGATACGACGCTACTCTTTCAAAGAGTTTCAGCACCGCTTCTCTATTTGGCATGAAGTCCTTGTTTTCCGCTTTGTAGAGCAAGAAATCCTCAGTGTTGAGAATGATCATCTCCGAGCCTCCCTTGACGTTCACTTCGACTTCTTTCATGATCTTGCTCAAGGAAAAGAATCTTCGGTGTCGCATTGTTGGAGAGCAGAATTGGCAATTTCTACCACAGCCTCTTGAGATTTCTACACAACCGTAAATAGCAGGGTTTTTGATTGTGGGAATTTTCTCGTTCTTTGAAGTATTTGAATGGACCACACTGGGAAGCTTCTCTCCCTTAATGGCTTTCCAGAAGAGCTCAGGCACCGCTTTTTCTCCTTCACCAATTACAACGCAGTCAATTGGAAAACGGTTTCGCGTTGATTCATATCCAAGTTGCCATGCACCAGATCCGCCGACTATGGTCTTCACGTGACGTCTTCCGAAGCATTCGTTTTCCATCAGTTTTCTGAACTCTATGGCATTGATAGGTTCTCCGCCAATTAGAGAAGAGTAAGTCAGGCTGACATAGCCGATTCCGAGAGGATCCATTGTTGACACGCCAATCACCTTTGTTTCCTTCCCGACAAACGAATCCAAATCGCGTGGGTGAGCAGTAGCGATGTCAGATTCGTCGAATCCGTTGTCTAAGAGAGCGGCTTCAACTTTTCTAAGTCCATAAGGCGCATACTTTGCGGTCCTATCGCTATTGGTCTCCAGTGGAGGATACCAGTATTTTCTGAGCATCCACAGTGGAAACACGGTCTTCGGAAAACTTCCCAAGAACGCCAAGAAAGGATTTAGCTTGTAGTCACTCATTTCTCCAGCTGACGCGGTAAGAACTACTTTGCGGCCTTCTCCTTTCGGCATGAGAGCATAGTATTCCAGCTTGCACATAAATTGCTATTGCTTGCGAACACACACCATCGCAGCAGAAAACGAGCAAGATTCACCGAGACAACACGAACAACTGATCAGAAGCAGAAGTATGAAACATTCCTTCACAACTATGAAATACATATGACCTCCATTATTTATAACGGGGACTTCTGTGTCAAGACTCACCCGTTTGCTAAAATCTCCAAAAGAGAAGGATGCACTGACAGAGCATGAGCTACAGATGAACTGCAGCAAGTGTGGCAAGAGACCAGCGAGGGAACCAGAGGGGTTATGCAACCAGTGCAGATTTGATGATATCCTAACAGAGATGGTGAATAAGAAATAGAAGCATGTTGCCAGTGGCTTCTCGCTGTTCTTTCGTCTTCGCCCCAGATTCCATCATGGACAAACCATTCCCAACTCTTTCTGGCGAGCATCATACGCAAGTAATCCATCGACAAGTCGTTGCGTATGCTTAGGCAGCAAAACCATCACACGACAAAGCCCAGTGCAATGATTGGCGCGGTCAAGAAAAGGGGGACATGTTGCGGATTCAGATGAAGGTCCCACGTGGCGGAGATGGTTACTAGTGTCACTGTTACAAGAACACAGACCCAACCTTCATGGTTCTGTGGCAGATCCTCCATTTCCTCGAAAATCAGCTATGTCTTGACTGCCCATGAGATTTTCCCACCATTTAACTACTAATGCGACTTGAAATGCTTCTAATGCAGCCTTCACAGCCGCGTATTGTTCTACATATTTGCAAACCATAATCGCGTAGTTCACACGTGCTAGCAAAACCAAAAAGAATACCAAAACCGAAGGGTCTCTTCGAGACCTGAGGAGTTAAAGAAGGTCGTCCCAGCGTTGCGCGAAATCGGCTTGAGCTACGAAGAGACAGCTAGTCTACTGAGGCAAGCCACCGTGAACACAGTCTCTGAAGTCCATGTGGGGCAAGCCTAACGCCGGAGGACGGAAAAGCTCTCAACTGCCAAACTTGGTGTATCCTTGATCGCTTTCCCAATCCCCACAATTGGCATTAAGAAGAGCCTCGGCGTCATGTTGATAGCTGCTGGCGTAGCCAAAGAGAGAATGAAGCACCTGCACATGGCAGACGTCTACAGTGCTTTCCAAAACATAAACAAAGAATCGCAGGAGCTTCCACAGGATCCAACCTAGCTTTTTCTCACTGAGAATCTTGACATGGAATGCTAGGTTCCTTCTGTGAGTTTTGACAGCGTGTGGGCGCACCATTAGACAAATATGTCTAAATTGACACAAACACTACCGAAAGTGATGGCTCTGCTGGAGAGATGATAGTCAATGGGCAGAAAGGAACGATGTCCTCACTGCGGTAGTAAGAAGGTTGCAGTAGCTGGAAACGTGAAAAAGTGCAGTGTTTGTAAACATGAATGGACTGGAAAAACTCGAAGACGAACATCCAAGAAAGAGAAAACCCGATTCTAGTGTGCGCGCACACTTACTTCATCTGGGTCGTTTCAGCAACCAGCCTTCTCAAGCATTTTTCGATTCGCTGGATGTACCTCAACGTATCCTTTGAGCCCTGAAAGGTTTTCGTCACATCCTTGCAGAGTCTGAGAGTCTCTTCAAGGCTTCTTCGGTGACAGGCTCGCTCCATGGTCTCACCACTCTAAGTCCTTGTCAGCAAGTCTACTCCAGCAGCCTCGGCATATTGGCAGTTGTCTATCCTTGTAGTAGATGTAGAGTTGAATGTCACTGTTTGTGCACTTTCCGTTCCAAGGGTTTCTACAGTGTTCAGTCAGGCCTTTCATTAGAGCTTCCTCGGAAAAAGCTTCAAGTACTTGTCGATTTAAAGCAGTCGATGTAACGTCAGTTTGTGTGGTGGGGAGAGAGTTATCCAAAAGTAAGCGTCAAGCCTTAGGGGCTGACCATTTCGGGTCGATAGGTTCTATGGGTGTCAAGGGCTATCACGATTTTGTCGAAAGAGCTTGAAGTTAGAGACTGGACTATTCAACGTGTGAGTCAAAACCTCATTGAAGGACACCTTTGCTGTGGTCTATTCTCTTCGCCAAATGTTGTAGGGACACTCGTTCCAGCAATATCGACTGCCCTTGAAGGCACAGTTCTGGCATTCGGACCTGCCGAAGGGCCCTAAGCTTATGAAGCCATCAAGACAAGTCGTATCCCCCCCAACAAAGGAGAACAGCTAACAGCAAATCGGTATTGATCCCTAAGCGTTTTGGCTGTTCAGAAAGCCTCAAAAGATGAAAACCACACAATTGTTCTGAGTTATACAGTCATGATTGAGTCCTATGATTTCGGTCAAATCACGATTAGCGGACGCAGATATAGCCGTGATGTCATCATCTTCCCAGACAACGTGAAAGACGGCTGGTGGAGAAAGGAAGGCCATCGACTAAGCCTAGAAGACCTAACTGATGTCTTTGAAGCTCAACCTGAGGTGCTTGTCATCGGCACCGGTTACAGTGGACTCATGAAGGTTCCTCAAGATGTCAAGGATTACGTAGAGTCCAAGAGAATCGAGCTGGTCGTTGAGAACACTCGGCAGGCTTGCCAAACCTACAATAGGCTATGCCAATCTAAAAGAGCCATAGCTGCTTTCCACCTGACATGCTGAAAGCGGCTTGCAGCGAGATTCTTCTCAATTCTTGCCTTGGAAGCAGATTGCATGCTTGTTTCTGGTCAGGCTTCCGCGACCACTAATCATAATAAGGCAGAACGTACACTTGAGTACGTTCGTGACTATGCAAGGTGAAGGTTAAGGTATGCCTCGGGATCCGGTTTGCGGGCTAGTTCTCGACGAAAAGACATCGAGACTTAAGACTAATTATGATGGAGAAACATACTATTTCTGTAGCGTAAAATGTAAGAAGAAATTTAAAAGGAATCCAAGGAAGTTTGTGAAGTAGATAGGCTTTCTCGAGTGGGCGTTCAGTATCGTCTTCGTTGCTGGTAGTTCCTTCGTTCACCGTATCGGCTTCGACCGTATCTGGGTCGCTGATACCGTCTTTCTTGTTCGTATCGTTTATCCGATAGATTGTTCTGTTCGTTCACTTCTGTTATAGGAGATTCATCTAGGAGTTCGAAGCTGCCGTATCTTCCTATGTTCAGACGCATATTTCCTCTGAACAGGTTGATGTAGCCATTGGTGACGCGTAGCGTAGCTTCCTCGCCTACCTTGTCTATGTTGTCGTCCCAGAGCGTTAGGACTACACATCCTGTTTCATCTCCAACTAAGGCGTCGGCAACTCTGTGTACTGCATAGTCTCTTCCTGTGACGTTCCTAACTTCGCTTTTAGAGACTACTTTCACAATTGTGTTCACTTCTCTCGAACTTGGAGTCAGTTTCTCTACCTTTATCAACTCTTCACTTTTGGCCTGCTCTTCATCTGACATGTTTTCTACTCTCACGCGGGTTCGTCTTGCTCATTGAGTGACGCAGTTTTTAAGGGTTGCGGTATAAGCATTTGCTCATGCTGTACCAGAAACGAAAACCTTGGCGCCACGAAGAAATGCGAGCAAGCCAAAACAACTTAAGATGTACCAAATGATACTTCTATTGTTGATTGAGATGAAGACTGTCTGCTTGTGTGGAAGTTTCAAGTTTTACAACGTAATGAACAAGATAGAAGAGATTCTCTTCAAGAGTCACATTAAGTGTGTGAAGCCGGTTCCATTCCCTCATGAAGACCCGAGAAAGAGTAGAGCCAGAGAGGATGAAGAGATAGGAACCAAGGAGCATATAGAAAACGTGAAGCAAGCAGACACGATTTATATTGTCGATAAAGACGGCTACGTTGGCCGTTCCACTTCAGTCGAAATAGGAGTAGCATATGGGTTGGGCAAGAGAATCTATGCCATGGAGAAAATAGATGATCCCGCTGTGGATATTCTCGTCGACGAAGTCTTATCGCCTGAAGAACTAGTTTCCAAAGTAAAATGCTAAGCCCGTTCTAGCACGCTTCGTTACCCAATAATGCCTAGCTTAAGCAAGTCGCCTAAACCGGATATTTTGTTCACACAATTTTCGTGAATCTTGCCATTGCGGTCAATTAAATACGCTGTTAGCCCAGACCTTTGAGCTCCTTTGTAGTCTGCCTCCATTTCGTCACCAACGAAAATGGCATCAGTGGAAGCAATATTCAGTGTTCCTAAAGCATAATGGAAGACTTCAACATCTGGCTTCATCTTTCTTAAAGTGTCAATGACAACTACAGTGTCAAAGAAATCCTGCAGACCCACCTTTGGCAATATTCCGTCTACATCGCTCTGCAATCCGTTTGTCACTACGCCAAGTTTCAAGCCTCTTTTCTTCAACTGGGGCAGTATCTCTTCAGCATCTGAATAAAGGGATACGTCGGAGTAATCCCACCAGTGAGTAGCAATGAATCTTGCCAGTGGTCGAATATCTGACTTAATATGGAGGTGACCTAAAATCCGCATATTCCATTGGACCCAAAAGTCGTCAAGAAGTTTCGTTAGATCTCGAAAGTTGAGTCCTTTCTCCGCTTCCTTCCATGCTCTAGTTACCTCTTCCAGTGAACGACTGACTCCGTGATGTTTAAGTATCTTTTTCATCACGTGAGGAATTTCTGTAGCCTTGATTAGCGTGCCCCCTAAGTCAAAAAGCACGGCTTTCAATCGAGGCTTGTTGAATCGGTGCGCCATTCTTTCCACGCTGTCAGCCAAATCATTGCTACTAACTCTTGATTCATAACTCTTTTTGAGTGTGTCCGCAAGAATGGCATCATGGAAAAAGAAAGCCTTATTGGTAGGCATATAAGATAGGTTGTAGAAAACATAAGAAAAGATGGGAATTTGCGGAGGATATCTCCACTTTGCCGAGATTTCGACAAACGAGCGACATTCTGAAGCTTATGAGTAGAAAGGAGGATATTCGCGACATCGGCATCATTGCGCATATTGACCATGGCAAGACCACAATGACCGACTCTCTCCTAGCCGAAGCCGGATTGTTATCGCCCAAGATAGCCGGCGAGGCTAGAGCCTTAGACTATTTGGAGGAAGAGCAGAAAAGAGGCATCACAATAAAGACGGCGAACATATCCTTGCTTCATGAAATGGAAGATAGATCTTACGTTATCAACTTGATCGATACGCCTGGACATGTGGACTTTACAGGCAAGGTGACGCGGGCTTTAAGAGCCATTGATGGCGCTGTTGTTGTGGTTGACGCCGTGGAAGAGGTTATGGTTCAAACGGAGACCGTGACCAGACAAGCCTTAGCCGAGCGGGTTAGACCTGTGCTTTTCATCAACAAGGTTGATCGCCTCATAAGGGAACTCAAGCTTAGCTCTGATGAAGTTCAAAAGAAGCTTCTCCGTATCATCCGTGATTTCAACAATCTCATTGCCTTATATGGTGAACCCGAATTCAAGGAAAAATGGAAGGTGGATGCAGCTAAGGGAACAGTTGCTTTTGGTTCGGCCCTTCATAAGTGGGGCTTCACCCTTGACATAGCTCAACAGAAGGGAATCAAGTTCAGCGACATCGTGGAAACCTACAAGACAGATGAGTGGCAGGAACTCCCGAAAACCCTCCCGATTCACAGTGCTATACTTGACATGGTTGTGAAGCATCATCCAAATCCCATTGAAGCTCAGAAGTATAGGATTCCAAAAGTCTGGAAAGGTGACATAAACTCTGAAATTGGGCAAGCCATGCTCCATTGTCGCGACGACGGCCCAACTGTCATGTGTATAACGCTTGCACAGCTAGATCCGCATGCTGGACTTGTGGCCACAGGCAGACTGTTCTCTGGAACGGTTGAGGAAGGCAGCCAGATCTACCTTATAGGCGCCAGAAAGGATTATCGAATTCAGCAGGTTTCCATGTACATGGGAGCCTTTCGAGAGGTTGTCGACCGAATCGGGGCAGGAAACATATCTGCCTTGCTGGGGCTTGACCTCGCCAGAGCTGGAGAAACCCTTATTGATATGACTCGCAAAGATGTGATGGTGCCTTTCGAACGCATAAAGTACGTTTCCGAACCAGTTGTGACCATTGCAATTGAACCGAAGCATCCGAGAGAGTTGCCTCGTTTAGTAGATGCTATGCATCGCTTGGCCATTGAAGATCCAAACCTTGTAACTACAATCAACAAGGAAACAGGCGAATACCTCCTCAGCGGCATGGGTGAGCTTCATCTGGAGATTGCCTGCAAGTTCCTCAAGGACTTCACAGGCGGGACCCTTGAAATCATAACATCAAAACCCATCGTTGTCTATAGAGAAAGCGTTAGTGAACAAGGCGTATTGGCCATGGCTAAGAGCCCCAACAAACACAATAGATTCTGGATTCAGGTAGAGCCGCTTGAAGAAAAAGTCACAGAGATGATTGAGAAGGGCGACATTTCTGACATAATGAACCGCAAAGAAATGGGCGCCATACTTCGTAAGGAAGCTGGCTGGTCAGCCGATGATGCAAAGAATGTTTTGTCATTAGAGGACCACAGAAACATACTCATTGACGCCACCAAAGGAGTTCAATACTTGCGTGAGGTAAGAGAGACGGTTGTCTCTGGGTTTCGATGGGGCGCGGAGAGCGGTCCCTTGTCAGGCGAGCCAATGCGAGGAGTGAAGGTCAAAGTATTAGACGCTCAATTGCATGAAGACCCAGTGCATCGGGGACCAGCCCAGATTATGCCTGCTACGCGCCGCGCCTTCTACGGTTCGTTTCTAACTGCGAAACCCGTTGTTCTAGAACCGATTTACAAAATTGGTGTAACTGTTTCAGCTCAGTGGGTTGGCGACGTAAGTAGTATAATCACACGAAAGAGAGGGAGAATAATCTCTTCGGAGCAGAAAGGCCCCTTAACTATGATAAACGGCTACATTCCGGTTTCAGAAACGTTCGGCTTAGCTGCTGAGCTCAGGTCGGCAACTTCAGGTCACGCCTTCTGGCAAACACAGTTTGACCACTGGGAAAAGGCTCCTGAAAACATAACGTATACAGTGATAGAGGAGATACGCAAGAGGCGAGGATTACCTCGGGACATACCTAAGCCAAGCAAATTCATCGATGAAGCTTAGCTTTCGTGCTTCTTGGAAGCAGGTTCCAACAAGTTTCAGGGAAGGCTGTCGACGTTCATTGAGAGCTAGGCAAATATCGGTCTTCGGCTAATTTTTTCCTAGCATTGTTTCTGGCACCATCAAATATGTTTCGATGAAAGCAGGGTTAGATGTTACGCGTGAAAACACACAGGGATCTGAAGATATATAGCTTAGCTTGCCGTTTCTGCGTTTAGGTTAGAGCAAAGACATGAGTCAGACTCCAAGGATTCCGACGCATTCCGTAACCAGGGATTATCTCGGTAAGATTCGCATGTTCAGTCGGAACGCTCAACTGTTCTTGTTGTCAACCGTTTTGCGCGGGCTTGCTGGGGGGATATGGGGAGTGCTTTTCAACCTTTACCTCTGGGATTTAGGATTTCGCGAAGACTTTGTTGGCTACGTGTTTCTCTTAAGCGGGTTAGCCTCGGGACTCGCCGCGTTTCCCGCTGGCATTATGTGCGATAAAATAGGAAGAAAGAAGAGCTTAATTGCTGGAGCCACAGCTGGCTCGTTTGCCAACACAATCTTAGTATTTACTTCTGACTCAGTTTTGCTGCTGGTAGTAAGTCTTCTTGGAGGTTTGGTTAGCATTCTGTCTTGGGTTGCTCAGGCGCCTTTCATGATGGAAAACAGCGAACCAGAGGAGAGAACGCATCTGTTTAGCATAAGTTGGGCCACTTTTCTTGTTTCCAACATGGCAGGAAGTTTCGCTGGTGGGTTTCTCCCACAAGTTTTCAGTGGTCTTCTAGGTGTAGAGACTACAAATGTCGCAGTTCATAGAGCAACGCTCACCATCTCCCTGGGATTCTTGTTTCTAGCTGTACTTCCCTATTATGTGATAGAGGAAAAACCGTACCTGCAAGACAACGCAACAATGGCGAGCAGACTATCCTTCAAGGCTATTCAGAGCCGAGCTGTCATAGGCAAACTCGTGGTAACGGGTGGACTGATAGGGTTAGGCGCTGGATTGATTGTGCCACTTTTCAACATATTCTTCCAGAACAAGCTTGAAGCTTCAAAAGAGCAGATTGGCACCATATTCGCCCTAGGTAACGTCGCCGTTGCCGTTGGCACAGTTCTCGCACCTATTATCTCTAGTCGGCTAGGGAAAGTGCGAGCCGTTGCGTTTACAGAGCTTGTTTCTATACCTTTCATTTTCGGAATAGCGTTTTCTCCTAACCTTGGTTTTGCCGCGGGGTCTTACCTGGCGCGAGGAGCTCTCATGAACATGGCGGGTCATATACGAAACAATTTTGCCATGGAAGTTGTTCGCACTGAAGAGCGAGCCGCCACCTCTGGTCTTAACGTTATGGCAGATGGGATTCCACGAGCTATAAGTTCATCTGTTGCGGGGCAAATGATGAAAGGAGGCAACTATGTTCTTCCCTATATGATAACGTCTGTTCTCTACTTCGCGGCGAGCACTTTGTTCCTAATATTCTTCCGAAAGGCGGAAAAGACTGCGAATAGAAGTTGGCAAAGGTGAGAGTTTTGGAGAAGACTCCCTACTTCATCAACTGGCGCAAGGCTCCCAAGATTAGACAGATGGAAGGCTTAGAGACAACCATCCTAACTGGTTTGCACGGAGAAAAGATGATGATGGTTCTAAACGCCACCATGCCAGGTCACAAGGTGCCTCAACATTCCCATCCACATGAACAGATTGGCATAGTCTACAAAGGCAAAGCAGCTCTGAAGATTGGCGAAGAAGAACGAGTTGTGAAACAGGGCGATTTTTACTGCATTCCTGCAAACGTGCTGCACAGTGACATGTGTATTGGAGACGAGCCATTTGTCATGCTGGACATTTTCTGTCCTGTGCGCGAAGATTTCATTCGAAAACTGGGAAAAACAACGACTTAAGCCACAAAAACGTTCTTGCGCTCTCGAGTAACACGATTCGGAAGAGAGCCGTTAACCAAGCCTTTTCTGGGAGGAGCCTAGTTAACTTGATACGAGTCGGAGGCCAAGCTCGAATCCCTGAAGGTTCTTTCCCAGCATATCTTCCGGAATGCTGTCTTTAATTGCGTTTTCCATGGCCTTCTGGCTGACAATTCCTGTAGCTTTAGTCAGGGCGCCCAGCATGACGGCGTTAGCGTAGATTCTTCGTTTGAACTTGGCTTCTGCTGAGCTTGTAGCTGGGACCCGAAGAATTTCTGCATTCACTTTTGGAATTTCTTTGATCATATCTTTATCGACGAGGAGCACACCGTCATCTTTCAGGTCGTTTAGATGTCTGTTCATGGCTGCTTGACTCATCGCCACCAGAATGTCGCATCTTCTAATCATTGGAAATTTTATTGGCTCATCTGAGATAATGACTTCACTTTTTGCCGCGCTTCCTCTGGCTTCAGCTCCATAGCTTTGAGTCTGCACCACATATTTACCATCATAAACAGCCGCTTTCCCCAAGATCTGCCCAGCCAAGACTACTCCTTGCCCGCCAAGTCCGGCTATTCTAATTTCAGTTTTCCTTGGCAGATTTCTTAGCCTCCTTCATAGCTTCGTCAAAGTGTTCTCGAAACGTTGGGCTCCTTCGACGCGCAAATTCTCCCACTACAATCTTGCTTTTAAGCTCCTCTTCTGTCACATTTTCCGCATGCTCTATGGACACGGCGTCCTCCTTAAGTCGTCGAAGCATATCAGCGACATCCTTCAAGCCAGTTCTTCTTCCAAAAACTGTTGGGCATGGGCTTACAGCTTCAACAAAGGTGAAACCTCTTGTCTTCAACGCAGTCTTCATGGCTGTCTTCAACTGGTGCGAATGTATGGTCGTCCAGCGAGTTGCATAACTGGCTCCTGCGGCCGCAACCAAGCGAACAGTGTCCAATGGTGGGTCGAAACTGCCGTATGGTGTGGTCGAGGTTTTAACTCCAAGGGGCGTCGTAGGTGCTACTTGTCCGCCAGTCATGCCGTAAATCATGTTATTCACCATGACTACCATAATGTCCACATTTCTTCGAGCGACATGAACAAGATGGCTCAGCCCGATGCCAGCGAGGTCACCATCTCCGCCGAAAACGATGACATTAAGGTCGGGACGCATAAGCTTGACGCCGATTGCCACCGGTATGCTTCTACCATGAGCCGTGTGGATTGAGTCCGCTTCAAAGTAAGGCGAGGGAATCCAAGCGGAACAACCTATTCCACTGCAGAAGACGAATTTGCGAAGGTCGCTGTGACCTAATTCATGAACCGCTCTCAGAAAGTAGTTCATAACGGTTACGCAGCCACACCCAGCGCAGAACGGAAGAGCCATATCCCTCAAATATTTCCGAATCGTGAAGGCTTCCGTCACTTCACTCTCACACCTCTCATGATTTCCGATAACAGCTCTTCAGGTGTTATCATCTCTCCTCCGCCAATCTTGTTAAGGGGAACAACCTCCGCAGCACCGTGAACTGTTCGATCAACTTCGTAAAATATCTCTCCAAGATTCATCTCGGGCACAATCACAACATGAGCCGATTGTGCCATTGCACGCACAATCCTTTCTGGAAAAGGCCAAATGGTTTTTAACCTCACGAACCCAGCTTTGATTCCTTTCTCTTCAGCCAGTTCCACCGCTTCATACACTGCTCTCGAAGTACATCCGAAGCAAACCACTCCAACCTCGCAGTCGTCAGTGTTGTAGCTCTCAAAACTCACTATCTTTTCAGCATTACTTCGAATCTTTTCGACCAAATTTCCGACTAATTGTCTGTGAACCAACGGGTCAGCGGTGAAGCGAAATCCCTGTTGATCGTGAGTTGAGCCGGTAACCGCTACATTGAAGCCTTCCCCAACCGAAGGCATGGGTGCCACTTCCCTTAAGGCGAAAAATCGCCTTTCACCAGCATTTGGTTTCTTCCTTTCAGCAATTGTTATCTCCTCCAAGGACGGAACAACTATTCTTTCTCTCATGTGCGCGACAACTTCGTCAGTCAGAAGCACGACTGGTGTTCGATATGTTTCAGCCAAACTAAACGCTTGAATTGTTAGGTCAAACATTTCCTGCACAGAATTGGGCGCCAATACAACTGAGGCATAGTCACCGTGAGTGCCCCAACGTGCCTGCATGACGTCGCCTTGACCACACTTGGTTGCCTGACCAGTACTCGGACCTGCCCGTTGAACATTCACAACAACGCATGGAGTCTCTGTCATAAACGCGTAGCCTATTAGCTCTTGCATAAGGCTGAAGCCTGGACCAGACGTAGCGGTCATCGCCTTTGCTCCAGTCCAGCTGGCACCGATAACGGCGCCCAAAGCCGCCATTTCGTCCTCCATCTGAATGACGATGCCGCCGTCCTGAGGCAATCTCAATGCGATATGCTCGAAGATTTCGCTCGCCGGCGTAATGGGATAGCCAGCAAAGAAGCAACATCCAGCAACAGTGGCGCCCTCTGCGCAGGCTTCGTTTCCTTGCCAATAATAGGTTCCACCCTTCGGTTTTGCCATTGTCTTTTTCACCATGTGGAATCGTTAATGAATGAAGCTCGGAGGTTAAAAAGTATGTGCATGTGTTGACGCACGCTTATTTTCTCAAGAACGAAAATCGCTAAAACGTATACACGCTGCAGATTGCTAGTTCATAATATTTTAATCTGGTCTAGAGGACAAATAGCTTGGGAGCCGAAACAAAGGGAGCAAGCAATGACTGTCATTCCGATCTACAGACCTTACGTTTTTCTGAGATGCGGAAAATGTGGCAAAAAAACCGACCACGTCCTGATTAACACGAGTACCATCAGAAAAGAGGCAATTGAGGAAACCTATGAATGTCAACAGTGTGGAGAAACCAAGAAGATATATGAGCTGGCTTCTATGGTGGAAACACCCTCCCTCTACAGTGAAGAGAAAACAACACCAGATGTTGAAGAAGAACTGGAGGTTCTTGGGCTGGAAGAACGGGTCAAGGCGAAACGCAAAGCCATGGAACAACTAGAATCTAGGAAGAGGAACCTGGAAAAGAGATTGGAAGTGAGGGCAAGTGTAGGTACTGCTGGCAACAAGCAGCCTTTGAAACCTGAAGAGCAGAAAGAAGAACAGCATGACAAAAAGAAACGCAAATGGTTCTAGGCAACATGGAAGCAAGCACACAGAGCGGATGAAAACCAACATTGATTCTTGGCTGAACACACACAGGCATGGTTTAACGTAGGACAATTCGCTGTCCCTATGGACAAATATGGTTTCTTTGCAGAGAGCTTCTATGGAATGTGCTGTGCTGTGATGCCGTCAATCTTCACTGTTTTCTGTATTCCAGTTTTTGTGTTCTGGAATTTGACCTTATACATAGGAATGTAGATTACTGCTCGATCCGAGACCTCAAACAACTCGCTGACTATTCTTTTGATCTCTTGCGGCCTTCTAGCTATTCTTGATCTGAGAATTTCTACCTCCTTGCTGGGATCAGAGCTGAGCTTCCTGGTGCTTTCGTACTCGGCAAGAATCTTCTTCGGATGTTCTTCTTGCGAAGCTGAAGGTATGCGTCGTGCCGAGACTTCGCGTCCGTTAACGTCCAAGACCAGATATGCTTTTCCTTCGTGGATCAAACGTTCTTCTCCCTCAATCTTGATTGACCTGTTTTGCCGCCATTCTTTGGTTGGTTCAGGTCTTAGTGTCTTGTTTAGAAGAATAATCTCCAATGCGTTTTCGTCTATTGGTATCGTGTATGTACGTCGTCGATAGTAATCGATTGTGTATTTTCCATCAATTATGAGGTATGATTTGTAGTCCTTTTCGAAGGACACCTGTTGTATTTGACCCGGTGGTGGTTTTAGGAATCCGTATCTTCGGAAAACTCTGTCTTTAGATCTCTCTGCTGCCAGCTTCACTATTGTGGGATCAACTTGGGTTTTGTAAACAATGGTCTTTCTTTGCACAATCTTCTCTGGCATAGGCGGAAGAGAATCTTTGCTCACGACTTACACCTGGTTAAAGGCTTTTGGCTTCGGCATTAATGGTTTATGAATTCGAAATTCAGATGCTAGGAATATCTCTGCGGAACCTCTTGCCTTTTACAAGGAATTCACGGTCTCGTTCGCTTTCAGCTATTCTGATATCGGGTTCAACATGTCCCTCTCGTGAATAGTCTAAGTCTGAAATATGATGGTTGTGGAGCGACTTCTTTTCTAGACCTCAACACCTTATTCCTTTATTTTGGAGAGAGAAGCTAAAGATACCCAGACGTTCCAAATGTGACGGTACTTAGCGAGGAGAGAATGTGGAAAAGCGGTTATCCCTTACCCACATCCTTACCGTTTCACTCTTGATCTTAGCTCTGACTCTCTCTTGCTTGGCTGTCCTTCCAGTCGAAAGTCCCTTCAAACCCACAAACCAAGACACCCGCAAAATTCTCTCCCTGTTAGAATCGCTGCGCGACAACGTCACCAACTTGGAAAACGCAGCCTTCGGAAACGCTTCATCTGGGAAGGGTCGCAAAACGGCCCTAGAAAACAAAATAACCGCTGTTATCCATCAGATCAAAGCTGAAGCGTGGTCTGGCTCCCTCAACAAGCTTAAGAATGATGTGAGCAGGACTGTCGCAGAGTGGATTCTTCCCTACAGTCCTCAAGATGCCGAATTGCTTTTTGATATAATTCGCGAAATCATGGAGCTTATCGAAGGAAAGTGTCCTCCCCCTGTCAACCCTGAGGCTTCCTTTTTCTTCACGCCAGAAACACCACTTGCAGGAGAAATCACGACTTTCAACGCTTCCGCAAGCGAAGATCTAGACGGATTCATAGTTAGCTACACGTGGGACTTTGGCGATAACTCGGGAGTTACAGTGTCTGAACCAGTTATAGCTCACATCTATGCCAAATATGGAATATACACAGTGAGCCTAACAGTCAACGATGATGATTTCCTTACTGACACCGAATCCAAACCCGTGAAGGTGACAGCTCCGCCCCAAGCCACTTTCACCTATTCACCTCTTGTTCCACTCGTTGATGAAGTCATCATCTTTAACGCTTCAGATTCTGTTTCAAACGGCGGAGAAATCGAAAGCGGCACCTGGGATTTCGGCGACGGCATCACCAAAACCGGGGAAATTGTGACCCACGCGTACTCTGCCGAAGGAACCTACAATGTTGTGTTGAACGTTACTGACACGGAAGGACTTTGGGACATAAGCGCCGTTGACATAACAGTATATGTTCGTCCCGTAGTTGACTTGCCTCCAAAGATCATCGGCGTCTTCAGGGTTCCCCAAGAACCGAACTACGATGAACATGTGAGAATCTTGGCTTCGGTCATTGATATCGAAGGTGATGTGGAATCGGTGATTCTCGGATATTCAATCAATAATATTGATTGGACTAACCTAACGATGACTTTCAATGAAAACATTGGATTCTATTCGGTTGAGATCCTCCCACAACCCTACAATTCAACTGTAGACTACAAAGTGTACGCCTTCGACGATATGGGAAACTGGAATGTTTCGGCCACCCACTTTTATACTGTGGGTGACAAGTACGCTCCAGTAGTTGAAATCGAGAAGCCGATAGAAGGAGACTACTTGCGTCGCCTAGTCAACATAGGGGTCTCTGTGCAAGAAGACAACCTTGTTGAAGCAGAGCTTCTAATCAACGGCACAGCTGTCTCTTCGTGGCAAGAGAGTGGACAGCATGTTTTCATATGGAACACATCTTCCTCGAATTATCCAGATGGGATCTACACAATCAAGGTAAGAGCGCGTGATAAAGCCGACAACTCCGGCGAAATCGCAGTAATTGTAGCAGTTGACAACACGCTTCCAGTAGCGACAATTGATGCACCTTCGTCAGGAGCCTTTCTCAGACAAACTGTTATCATAGAGATCACTGGTCGAGATGCCAACCTCAAAGAGGTGACCCTTGAGATCAACGACTCAATGACCAAAACATGGTCTTCGGCAGGAACCCACATCCTTCTGTGGGATACCGGAACCTACTCAGATGGCACACATGTAGTAACGTTAACTGCTTTCGACAAAGCAAGAAACAGCAAGGAAACCTCAATCACAACTGTGGTAGATAACGCTTCACCCGTGATTGAGACACCAACGTGGCTACCTGAGGAGCCTCTCATTGGCGAGCAAGTGAACATAGCCGTTGAAGTAAGCGACGTCCAACCGGGCAGCGGCATTCGAAACGCCCTTTTATCATACAGGAACACAACGTCGGGTGATTGGAAACCTATACCGATGAGCCTAAATGCCACCAGTGGGAACTGGACAGCTACGATTCCTGCGCAATCTGTGGAGACGATGATCGAATTCTACATTGAAGCCTTCGACAATGCTGGCAACAGCGCCGTAACAGACGAAGTCTATCAATATGAGGTGGTTGCGCCTTTAGGCGTCCCATTAGCATGGGTTATTGTGATAGTGATCCTCATCTTCGCGGCTACCGCGACAGCAATTTATCTCTTGAGAAAACATAGAAGAGAGGGGGAAAGCACTCGCAGTAGGGTTTGACCATGTCTTTTCGAGAGCGAGAACGTGACAGAGACTTCCAACTGGAACTCTTGAAAACTCGGCTGAAGCATGAACGAGACATCCTCCTCTATACTGCGGGAATAGCTGTTGGAGCTTCATTCTTGGTGTTTGCATTAACCGTAGGTCTTACTGTTGTTCTAACAGAAAGAACGATTCCAGACCTGTGGGTTCACATGATAACTGCGTACTTGTTTGCGGGTGGTATGCTCTTGATCGGTTCTGCAGTGTTGTTTGTTAATCACAAATATTCTGAAAGAGAAGACATTGAAAGACTAAAGAAAAGGTACTCTGAGTGGTAGCCATACCACACACGCATGCGCCTGCGCGTGCTTACTGGTTTTATCTAGTTCCGACGATCATGGCGTGGGCTTTGTCGTACGGTTCCAAATGCACCGTTTCCTTGATGTCGAATCCTCGATTCTGAAGAGTCTTCGTTTCTTGTCTATAGATCTGAGCTGGCTCTTTCGTTACATCTATGCTCTGGGCTTTGATAGCCAGCATTATCCAACCCTTTTCATGAAGAAACACATCCGCGTTGTCTGCCAAAACTTTGGCTTGTTCTGGCTGAGCTATGTCACAGTAGATGTTGTTCACCTTGCCAACCATCGTCGAGTACCGTTCAGGGAGCCGCGCATCAGCATGTATAGGCGACATATTGACTCTAAAGACGCAAACGTTGCTAACCAACTCTCGAATAGAACGCGACGCAAACTCTACGCAGAAGACGTGCCCAACCTCCCCAACTATGTCGGAAACATGACTCGCCGTTGTCCCAGAGGCTGCACCCAAGTACAAGACTTTATTCTTAGGTTGAACAGGAACCGTCTGCAAGCCCCTTACAATGGCAGCCGCCAGCTTGCTTCGGTAAGGGTCCCAGATTCTATACTCTGTACTCTTTGACTTAACCAACTGCTCACCGTACACAGTTCTTCCAACACCAAAGCTTTTTGTGGCTAACCTCGGCGAACCGCCTTCTAAAGTGACTATGTAAATCCCGGGAAAACGGGAGTGAGGCTTAACATCTAGCGCCACGCTTCGTTCTCCTCAAACGTTCCTTCGAAGGTAACGGTTTCTTGATTGGGGGCATCTCGTATTTCTTCTTAATCTCTTCAACCCTGCTCTCAAGGTCTGCCTTCAAATGGTCGCCCATGTATTTACCACTGAAGGCGTCGGTTCGAGCTGCTATAGCCAGCTTTCCTGCAAGCGCTCGAGCCAGCTTTCCTCTCTGCCAGCGTTTGGCCTTGTGCAAGAGAGCGTGCTGAAAGATTATTCCATGCTTAGGCGGGCGGGTACCAGTTTTCAAAGCTCTGAACAAAGCTTTTTCTGCGCCCAAAACCTGTATTGTGCTTGCAGGCATTTTGGCCAGATTGTCTAATCCGCCTGAAATTGCTATCAATCTCGCTCCTAGAAGGGGGCCAGCTAACGCTTTGATGTTCGGAGCTACCTCTTCCATTACTGTGTCTAGGTAATATTCCAGTGTTTGCCTCGCCTTGTGGAGTTCTATTGTTTCATGGCACATAGCTTGTATCTGGCTCAGATCGGTTTCCATGAGATCGGCGCCCATGGATGCGAGAGCCGCCTTCGCTATATGCATTGCTTTGGTTTTGGGTAATCCCCCTTTCTCGAGATTTTCCAGTGTGAAGTTTTCTCTCTGCCCAAGGTTTTCAATCAGCCGCGCATAGGTTTCATGCTTCTCTGCGAGACGACTGAGTTCCGGAAAGTGGAGACCATACCATTCGCGTATTCGGCTCATAAAGAGATTGACCGTTTTATCAAGATCATCGATTGTCAGAATAGCCTGAGCTACAATCAAGTCACGCTTTTCCACCGCCTTCTTCACATGCCTCTTGGCTAGTTCCATTGAAACCTGGTGGGTTAGCTCTCGAAATTCAGCATCGTGCTTCACAAACCCCACTTCAACAGCAATTTCCTCCAGATTTCTACGCAGCGTGTCGCCTGCTCTTGAGAGTGTGTCAGCTACCGTCTTGATTTCCAGCTTTTCGTGGGCATTTCGCGCCATATCTGAGCTCGCGAAAGCGAATTCTGTGTAGCCTTTGGCTTGGAGTTTTTCGACAAGCATTGCTGCTTCATCGATTACTTTTCCGACATCGATTTCTTCCAGTTTCCCGGCAATTCGTGCCGGGTCTTTTGGGAATAGAATCTTGTCTAAGAGTTGGTCTTTTTCTCCAAAGCCGAAAACGCCTATTATACACTGCACTATGGTCGCTTTCATGGCCTTTCTTCTCATCGAAGGTTCTCAGTGCGGGTTAACTTCTATTTTCGTCGTGAATAACTTTTCGCTTCGGCAGTGCGCAATTCTTGTGCGTTTAATCTTGGTGAGCATATTCTCTGTAGAACATTGTGCTATGGAACATTTCTGCATCAACTTATTATTCCTATGTTTCTCCATTGTTCTCCGAGGTGTGGCAGAACACTTCTTTACGGGCGTCTTCCTCTCACTCTATTCGCCTGCCACCACACCTCCATAGAGAGAAAGGAGAGCCTCTTCAACTGTCTCAAGGCGCGCGCATCTGGCGTTAGGCAAAGTCTTTCAGGAGAGGTGCCGATCAGCAGGCGACAGTTGCCTCGTTCCTGCTCGATGAAAGCTACTCGATGAAAGACCACGAGGTCATGTAATCTGATAGACGCCGAGAAACGCCAAAAAAGCAACACGTGCGCCTTCATGAATCCCCTACTCGTTCCGTAGCAGAATGCTTATATGTCCGTGTATTATCTATTAATATTTGAGATAAGTATAGGGTTGAAAACGGACATATCGTATCTCAGTACAACACAGATCCAGAAGGACCGAACATGTTTGAGAACAGAAATAGAAGCTTGAAGACTGAAGAGCGCCTGAGCGTGTGGGACGTTGTTCTTTTCCAGGTGATCCAGATTAAGGCTAGTTAAACTGATATTATATTCAACAAGGAGAGCCCTCCTTAGCAAAACTTGGAGCCTCGGGCGGGATTTGAACCCGCGACCACCGCCTCTTTGGATTGATTCAGTCTTACCAAGGCGATGCCCAAACCAGGCTAGGCCACCGAGGCCAGGGCTATCCGAAGTTATTACAGAATGTGCATAGTTTTAAAGCGTTTTGTCAGTGCCCGGTCTATACGCATCAGAAGCACATTGATTGAGAAGATAACCTACCTACCGGAATCCTGCTTCTGACGAACACTAGTTGGTTTGCGCAGTGTCCTTCGTCTTTTCAGTCACACGGACACTCAGTCTTTCAAGAATTTTGATTGCATCTTCGATTTTTCTTATCATCTTCTCTCTTTCTTCTTCGGTGATTTCTGTCAACTTGGCACCGGAAATATGGTATTGGTGGTTAATACTATACGGTTTTTGGAACACCGACACAAATGAGATGTTGAAAAAACGCAGACTCAGCATAGTGTCCACAGTTTAGCTGAGGGAAGTGGTCAGAGCTCGGAGAAAATGCGGATAGACGCATGTGCACAAAGCCAATACGACTTTGCGCTAGGTTATTCATATCCACATGTATGGTCATGGTTTCTCATTGATACGAGGAATTATTAAGGCGCTTTCCGCCAAGCCAAGACTTTTAAGTTCCACCAGAACGGTTAATATCCCGCCCTTAGCTTCGGACGGGTTTGACGAGTAGCAAGCGGGGTTGTCCGAGTCTGGTCAAAGGAGGCAGGCTTAGGACCTGCTGGCGTAGGCCTGCGTGGGTTCAAACCCCACACCCCGCACCAACAACGTCGTTCCTCACACGCTCGGTTATACGAAAGAGTTATTTTTGGCTTGCATCTGATATTTAACCGGTCAAGCTGATGTCTGGAGGGAGAATGGAGGGATGAGGCGGCAAGTCCGATTTCTGGCGCTCCTCGGTTTGATGTTGGGGCTGATCCTGCATGTTCCGGCGACTTCCGCGGAGAATGGTCCGGAAATTGATCTGCTAAGATACCGAGTAATAGCAACTCACCCGAACGACCGGCTCATTTCTATGTTGACTGGGACCGCCGATACTTGGTGTAATCTGATAAGGTCAGGAGATATCGGAACGCTGATCAGCAATGGCTTCACGGTAACGTCGACGCCGGGTTTCCACCTAGGATTCGTTGCGTATAACATCCGGGATACCGCCACCATTCAGGCTTACTACCGGCCCGAGATATCCTACT
>Ga0209635_10000879_pt1 | contig 21814 bp, 25 predicted proteins | sample DeeMarSWOR230_32_FD_187463 | JGI IMG/M metagenome (GOLD analysis project Ga0209635, IMG submission 187463) | Marine sediment microbial communities from White Oak River estuary, North Carolina - WOR-2-30_32 (SPAdes) (version 2) | ecosystem: Environmental > Aquatic > Marine > Intertidal zone >...
TAAGATTATTAAGAAAATACTCGAACATTCAATTCTTTGGAATTATGTGGTACAAAAAACAATTCGTGTAGATTACATTGAATTGACAAATGGAAACTTTATAGAAGTCTGGCCTTGCACAGAAAACATCAGAGGAAGTACATATACATACTTGTTCTGTGATGAAGCAGGAAAAATGGAAGAAGATATTCTCTTCGGTGCAGCACTTCCTACAACAACTCACGGAAAAAGATGGATTATGTTATCCACTCCATACGGCCCAAAAGGCAAATTTATAGAATACTATTTCAGAGGATTAGAATCACGACCAATAATTTGTAAAGCTTGTGGAGAGAAATTCCCACAAAGAATATTTAATGTCGAACACTTCCCTAATGGAAGAATGCCTCTCGATGAAATGTTCCCATGTCCTCTCTGTGGAGCACATGATTACAAATATGGTGTTGGTATATTCTCAGTTCCTTGGGTTGACCCATGGAATGATGGAATACGATCCAAAGAATTAGTAAAACAATTATTAGATGAAAATGATTGGACACCTTTAGCAAGACAAGAATACCTAGCAGAAATAATCACAGACGCTTCAATGGTTTTCTTAGCTGCATGGATAAAGAGTTGCACAAATCCAAACTTAAAAAACATTTTAAGATACAGACGAGACAGAGATTATGTAGCTGGTGTCGACTATGGAAGAAAACACGACGCAAGTTGTTTTTATATAACTCATAGAGACGAAAGAACTGGAAAAATTGTTCTTGATTTTGGAACAAGTGTCGCTGGAGAATTCGATGAACAAAGAACATACAGATACATAAGAAAGAAACTTGGAAATGTTTTAAGAGTATTCGATCCATATTGGGTAGTTGCTGATGCTACAGGATTAGGAGATCCTTTAGTTGAAGAACTTGAAGAAGATTTGAAAATATGGAGAAAGAACGGAATTCCTCTTAAAGCGCAATTATTTAATAACAGAAACAACAACAAAGGATTTATAATAAGTAGAACATCAAAACCAGAACTTATTGGAAACCTTATAAAAATGTTTGCTAAAGGAATGATAGAAATACCACCAAGTTCGGAACCAGAAATTGATAAACTTAGAGAAGAATTGTTAAGATTTGAATGTGAAATAATTCCTGGTTCAGATTATATAAAATATGGAACCCAAGCATTCCATGATGACAGAGTTATTGCTCTTGCATTATCAGTTTGGGGACATAGAGAAAAACCATCTTACCTCGATAAGATTAAACCTAGAGGATTTAAATACGAAGTGTTTGAAGATGAAAGAGAAGGACTCTATTTTGATTAAAGAAGTTGACGGAATTCCATGTATAGTCTTGGATGGGCCTCAAACACCAAGTCGTAAATTTGCTATATTTGGTGATTTTACCTCAATTCAAGATGAAAAAACTCGCAACTTCTTAGAAGACTGCATAAAGGAAATGGAAAAATTATTTAAGGGATGGGGTATATAAATGCCTATTAGAAAAGAAAGAAAAACGCAACGAGAATTCCTACCAAGTAAAAGATCCGTCATTGCTACAATAGACGAAGGAGATTTTGATTTGGATGAAGATATTAGAAGATTAAGAAAAGTTATGATAAAACCCACTTTCAAGAATTTGGAAGAGGCATTTTGGAACGATTCTGTATCAACATCATTCACAGAAATCACAGCCGCAGTTATCGTTGGAGACGGAATAAGAATAAGAATGGATAATAAAAAGGCTCTTCAAGTAATAGAAGAATGGAATAGACATGTAAATGTCAAAAGACAAACAATAGAAGACTATATCAGAGAAAGTTGGTTTGATTCTATTGTTTATGGAAAATCATATTGGAGAGTTGACAACAATAATCCAGAATATGAAAGTGTAGATATTCAAAGATTAGATCCAAAAACAATTGAAATCAGAGAAGATCCAGTAATGGGTTTTAGGAAATTCGTTCAACATATTCCAGTTTATAAGCATTTCAGAACAAAGAAAAACTTTTATAGACAAAAAGAAAATCATGGCGCTTCTTTTATAACTGATTGGGACAAAGACAAACAAAAAATTAATTACGGAGAAGCAAATGAAAACTTAAAAGACAGATATTCTCTTAAGGAGCAAGAGATACATTTGCCAGATGAGCCAAATGTAATATTATTTACTGATTTATTTAAAAAGCCTCCTATTGCAAACGCATTGCATTATATTATCTATAAGAGGTGGGTTATGTGGTTTATGCGAAAATATTCACAAAAACATTGGGCTCCTTTTGTTGTTTTATCAGTTGGAGATCCAAGGTCACCAAATTATCCAGTAGATGCACCTAAAATGCAAGCTGCAATTGACAATGGAAGGGAAATTATAAAGCAAATAACAAATTGGGGAGGTGTCTCAATTCCAGGTGAAATGGATTTAAAGACATTGGAAACCCAAACAGCAAGAAGTTCTGAAATTTATGTGCTTTATATTAGAGAATTAGATAAACAAATAATGATGAGCATATTCGGTTCTATGGGACAAAGAGAAGCTTCTGGTAATGAATTAGCAACAGCAAGAATATTAGAACATGGATGGCTTAGATTTATAAAAGGTGTAAGAAGAGAATATGAATTAATGCTTACAAATTTTTATGCTAAAGTATTATTGCCTTATAATGGAATAAATAATGTTAATCCAATTGACATAGATGTTGATTGGTCAGAATTAAGATTTGAAAACACAAGAGAATTAATGGAAGCAATTGCTATGGGAGCTTCTGTTGGTGTTTTTGTTGACAGGAATGAAATGAGAAAAGCAGCACAAGCAGCATTTTCATTTTTGACGGAAACAAACGAAGATAATAAAAAGGTTGAACAAATTGCAGCTGATAGACAAGCTAAAACAAGCGCTGAGAGAAGACTGTTGGAACATAATAGACGGAAACAAGATTTCTAAAATAGATTTTGTTCAAGCAGTAATGAATGAATTGCTTAGCGTTAAATATTTAAATTTAGGTCTGGCTTGGTGGATAGCAAAACAAATAGAAACAGAATATGATTATGCTTTATCATATTTCTATGATGCGTTAGAGCATAATTTTATGGGAGATGTAATAAGAGTTATAAACAATACTAGAAATTTGTTGTGTAGTAGGGCTAAAATTTTTATTGATATGATTGAGGATATGAAGAAAAATGGGAAAAAAGTCCAAGAAATTGAGCGAAACAGAGCGGATAATTAAGAAATGGAGAAAAACCGCTAAAAATGCAATGGGATGTCAAAAAGGATTAGAATTGGATGACAGAGATTGTAATACATGTGAGCATTTAAAATATTGTATGAATTATCACGAAGAATGCATTTTTCAAATTTGTCACTTTATTGCTGATATGATTGAAGACTCTGGAAACATTGTTGCGAAAGAAATGACAAACAGAATTAAAAAAGTTTCGGAAGAAGCTCTCTTTGGAAAAGCAGAAGAGGAAGAAAAAGAGGATTATAATTTATATGCCTGAATTTAGTATGAACATACAACAAGCAAAAAATTTTTTTGCAAAGATGAAAACTGGCGAATTTAGAAAAGAAGCCTTAAAGAATATGAGGATAGATTTAGCCAGATCATTAATAAATAATGTGTATGTTTATAATCTTGACAGCATATATTCAATTGATAACGCTAATGAAATGAGAAACTTGATGAGAACTGGTGGAAAACCAAGGAGAGGAAGTTATCACCCTGGTTATAAAGCTTGGAAACAAGCGCACGGATTACCACCACATGAACTGACTGGTGTAATGAAAAGAAGTACATTTTTAGATATTATTAATGAAACATTATTATTTTATATACCATCAAATGCAACATCAAGGTTCTCTTTAACAAAACCACGATTAGACCCAACAACTGGAACATGGTCTCAAAGAGCACATTTTTTCAATTTTGGGCCAATTCACGAAAAAAGAAAATCCGTGCTAAAATCTACAGTCGTGTTTGCTTGGGCAGACATGAAAGATAGCATTTTAAACAGTTATATATTTGGAATTTTATCAGAAGGAGGGAATTACAAATGAGCGAAGATTATAGTGAAGGAAACACAAGTGAAAAACAAAAATTTGAATTTAAAAAATTGGATGAAAATATTGAAATATTAAGAGATTATCTTATAGACGAGGAGTTGTAAATGGGCGGATCAACACGGATGTTTAAATTTAGTAAACAGGAACAATGGCAAAAAGCAAGAAATAATGCTGTTAAAAAAAGTTTATCTGAAAGTTATGATGACGCTTGGGCAACAGATAAAAATTGGTTGAAATCATTTGAGGGAGTTTTCTTTTGTAAGTTTTGTGCAAAAGAGATGTATGCGGCTGATTACAAAGACGGTTGGATTACAATGTCTTGTCGTACACCACTTTGCCCAGGAAATATAGATCACGACGCATGGTTGAAGCACGACTTTAGTAAGTACGATATTAGAGAAATGACTAATCAGTACCTATTCAATTCTCTATTGAAATTTTAAATAAACATATTTATAAAGGATAAAAATACATAATTAACAAGGTGATTACGAGTGGTCGATCAAAAAGTAGATTTAGCATTGGAAGAAGTTTTTGAGGATAACAACAGACTAACTTTTACGGCAAGATCTATAACTAAAGATTTTGTTTGTGAAAAAGGACTTCAAAGGTTAGCAGAGGATTCTAAAAACAAACATTTGGTTTGGAGACACGAACACCCTCTGATACCAAAGTACAAAACCACTCATATTTACGGTCGCGTATTGGAATCCCAAGTAATCAACGGACAACTAATGACAAAATACGAGCTATACAATCACACACTTGAACACAAAGGTGTGGCGACAGATTTAAAAGCAAGAGATTTCATAAATAAACCGTTGAGTGTATCTATGCGATTTAGATATTACGAAAATAACGAAGGAGTACCGATACATTACGATGTAATAGAACATTCTTTAACTCCTACGCCTGCGTGTAAAGAATGTGTTATATTAGATATAAAAAACGAGGTTAATAATATGACAGAAGAATTAGAAAAACTAATAAAGGAGTTAGAAGCGAAATTGACAAAAAAGGACAAGGTTCTTGAACAGCTTGAATCTAAAGTTACTACTTTAGAAAGTGACATTACTGTTAAGGACAGCGAACTAGAAAAGGCAAAAGAGGAAAAAGATAAATTTGCTGAACAACTTGTTAGCTTTAAGGACAAATTGAATGAGCAATCAAAAACAATTGACGAATTAAAGGAATCAAGAAGAATGGACAAACTTATGCCTCTTATTGAAAAGCTTTTAGAACATGATGGAGAAGAAATGAAAGATCTCTATCTTATGAAAGCAAAACAAGATGACGCAGAAAAATTCTTTAAAGATAGAATTGCAAAGAAAGATAAAGAACTCGAAAGCAAGCCAATGGCTCACACAAAGAGTTTGGGTTCAACAGCGCAAGATAGTATCAAAGAAAAAGAATTAGAAGATGAAGATTTAAAGAAACAAAGAGATGCTAAAGCATTTGAAAACATGCCAGAAGCATTCTTTAAATAAGGTGATATAAAATGTCATACAGACAAGCAATGGACACAGCATGGTTTAAAGAACATGTTCAATCAATGTCAAGGGATATTTATTGGTTAGACGAAAACTCTGATGTTGAACTAGGAGAACCTGTTATATTACATCCCACTTTAACTGGATTTGTCGGAAACCCAATTAAGAAAAGGAGAATTAAATCTTATGACAACGCCAGCCCTGGTGTTGACATGGCAATTGGAGTATCTTTAGACATTAGATATTCCACATCTGGAGTTTCAAACGATGAAAAAATATTAAGACCTGACAAATATTGGCCAAGGGAAATAACTGTTATGAAACTAGGTATTGCTCCGATTATAAATACTCACACTGGTATCGAAGCTATAATTAATGATACTGCAATTCCATCAAATGGAGGAGCTGAATCAATTAGAGTATTAGCAACTGGTGTTAGAGCGGCAGCAACAACTTTAGGAAAATGGTTACAAAGTACCGAAGCAACTAGACCAGGACTTTTATTTGTAAATCCACAATCATTTGAATTATATCCATCAACATAGGTGATTAAAAAATGTCAATAAATTGGTCAAATTTAACGGAACCTTCTTTAATACCAACTTGGTTACATAGAAGATATATTCAAGCAATAGACTTCTTTGATCAAGAATGGGCACCAATGTTCACAAGATTCATGCCAAAGAAAAGATCTCCAGGAAAAGGTTCAGGCAAACACTTTAGCATCCCATGGTTAGCTGATCCACAAGGAATGGCTAGATTCACAGATGCAAGAGAAAGAACACCCATGATGGGAGCACCACACATTGAAGGAATCACAGTCAATACTCGTACAATCAAAAATGGTTACCCAGAAGATTTAGAAGAGTTTGAAGAAGATTTTGAAAATGGTGTTATTCAAGCAAAAAGATTAATGATCGATAGAAACTTAGTAAGATTCATTAACAGATTAATTGAATACACATTAACAAGATATGTGTACGGAGACCCAGTGGTTATGTCTTCATTCTCAACCCAAACATTAGAAAGACAAGCATACGCAAATGTCAGAACTGGAACATTTAGAGGCGCAGCAGACACTCACTTAGGTGGGCTAGCTGGTGGCTGGGGAAATGTTACAGCTAATGTTTTCAGAGACTTAAACTATTTGAAAGATAGATTTGAGCTAATGGCAGGAGAATTACCAGAATTCTTAGCAATCGGTAGAGTTACCACAAGATCTTTAGAAGACAACAACAACTTGTTAAGCAGACTTATTAACATTAGAGATACAACTCAAGGTGTTTTAGGAGCTGCAATTCAAGGATTGAAAATAACAAGAGTAGTTGGACAAACTTATAAAGAAGTTCCTGGTATAAGTACTGATAGAGAAGGATACCCTGGAAGAGGAGACTACCTAAGACAAACATGGGATCGATTAAATAAAATCGACATGATGACAACTCTCTATAACTCTGGAAGATGGGAATGGGGATTAATAGCAAGCAGAAGCTTAGGTTATACGGCATGCGCTTGGACGCATAAGCTCCATCAACAACAAAGAGGAAATCCAACTGAAATGTTCGTTAGACAATGGACAGAACATGATCCACTAGAAGTAAAGAACAGCGCAGCAATTTCAATTGCACCAGTGGTAAATGATTTCGCTTACGCTTTAAGAATAGATCAAACAGCAATGCAGTAAGTGGGTTAGATGAGTGTAGAAAAATATGCCACCAAAGATGATATAATCTTCTTTGTGCAAATGTTCAATGAAGATTTTGAACCCGAAAAAGTGGATGATAGGTTATTAAAAATTTCAAATGCAAGAGTAGACGCTTGGATAATTGAGCACGGAATGAGACCACAAAATATAACAGACAGATTCAATCTCTTATGGTCGGCTGTCGTTTGTTTTGCGCTTGAATTTTTGTGTTATACTGGCGATCTACAATGGAGCACAGGAGATGTGGCTCTACAACGACTAAACAGAGTAACTTATCAATTTCAAAGGTGGCAACCAATGTTTTTCTTCGCTACGGGAAGCTCTGATCCTTTTAAAGGATTACTACCTCACGAAACATACAGAATGATGGCTTACGCTTATGTAGAAGCATATTGCCGTGACGATTTTTTTGCGGAATACGGCACACCCTATCCTATTCCAAGAGTAGTTAGGGATGATACTTCAAGAGGATTTGTTTGGAATTTAAAATCTACATTTTCTAAAGCTCACGATAAGCTTAGTAGATATGGATTGTATCTTTCAGACGACGAGCTTGAGGAAATTATAATTTCACAAGATCTGGATTTGGGGCCTCTATAATGTTTAAAACACAAAAACCCTACGAGGAAACAGTAACAGTTTATAATCAATTGACACCAGTTAGAGCTTCTGGAGGAATAGCTACTATTCCAACTTCAAGTTCTACAACAATGAAAGCTGTTATGTTACCAGATAGTAACATTTATAGAGAAAACAGAAAGGAAGGACAATTCTTTTACGAAAGAGTATTCGCTCAAGTAAGAAAAGATGAAATTAATAGAGTTAGTATAATCCCTGGAAAAACTAGAATAGAATGGAATGGATATACTTATGTTGTCTATCAAATGTTAGATTACACAAGTAAAAAATTATTCCAAAATGCAGAAATAGAGTTGAGAAGAAGACTTGGCTTTGACTGAAACACAAAGAGGAGAATTGATTGAAGATTTACAACAAAATGTAGATTTTGAATATCAATCTTGGAATCCAAGTCTACAAGTCTGGAGAGCAGGTGAAGGACATGAAAGGATTCTTCCTTATGTCACTGTAGATTTTATATCTACTTCAGGGAAATTGTTTCCATCAATGGCAGACATTGTTGGAAGAATTGATGACCGTAGGTATGAACATGCTTATTGTGAATTGGAACAAGTTTCAATTACAGTTTATGCAAATAAAATGCATAACAGCGATACAATAAGAGGAAGGGATTATGCCGACATCGTAGCAAAAAGAATAAGAAACAGGATTCTTGCATATTGGAAATTTAAATTGGCAGACTATAATGCTTCTATTGATCGAGCTTTTGATATGCCAATCAGAGATTTGTCGATGGCGCACATGGATGTCACAACAAGAGTTCACGAATACGAATTTTCCGTATATCTTAGAACTGATGTGAGATGGTATAAAGATTTAGAGCAAGGACAAGAAGCAGAAGAAAAAGCTGACAAAGCATTTATCGAATTAGAAAATGTAGATGATAATATTAAAAATAATTTGAGAGTGATTTTTAATGGGTGAATATTTAACAATTATCTGGGACGCAGAAACACCAGGTGCTGCTGAAGTCCCTTGGGATAATACGATGTTAGTAGTACACGGAAGTGAAGCTAGTTTATCCGAAACCACAACTCTCGCCATGACAGCAGACGATTGGAGCACAATTATGGTTAATGCAGGATTTGCTGAAACCGATCAAGCTTACGAATCAGTAGCACAATTTTTTGCAGCATCTCCAACTCCAGGTTCAACATTATATGTACTAGCATTAGCTAGTGGAGCGGTATCAGAATATTATGATTCAAAATTGTTAAAAATAACAAGCACTTTATATGAAACAGCTATTAAACCTCCATTAGGATTTATTGGTGTCCAAAGAGTAAAATACTTTCCAAATAAAGATTTAACTGGATACTGGTATAATAATGCTGATGGAAGTGTAGGAATGGCATTTGATGTTGAAACAGACGGATTTGGAAATTGGACTGGAAGATTAAATTTTGAAAATGGTCTTTCTGGAGTACAAATTGATAGTCCTCCAGCAACAAACAGTAAAATTACTGTTGATTTCAAAATTGGAAAAGCTACGGCTGATGTAGGTGAAGCAATTGAACAATATAATATTAATATGATGGCTGTTGCTTATGAAAACGATAAAACAAAATCTTGTTATAGTGGTTCAAATACTTACTATGGAAGTTTAGTTAACGATTTATCAAGATTTTCAAACTCAATAGCTGGTAAAAATTGTATATGGTTTTTCGCATTACCTGGTGCAGTAACACCAACAACAAGCGGTTGTGGTTTAAGCGCAAACTGGTCAAATATAAGAAACATTTTAGGAGCAAGGGAAGACATCGCAGTTATAAAGGCAATGCCTAGTTCATTAAATCACGATATGGCAGCAGGATATATGGGTATGACTGCTGGAACTCATCCACACACTACAATGACTTTTGCAATGCCACACATGGGAATTCAACAAGAAGAAAGCCTAATTGCAAGAAGTTACTGGGATGATGGGCAAATCGCATCTCCGATGATAAGAAGAGAATTGGCTGGTAATCCATATTTAATTTCTCACGGTTTCACTCTTGGAGCAGGATTGTCTTCAAGAATAAATTATGTGAGATGCAAATACATAATTGCACAAGAATTAATAAATGGAATATGGGCTCTATTAGCTTCAAGAAGAGTAAGGATGTCTTACAACGGGATGCAAGTAGTAAAAAGTACCATAGCAGGAATTTTCAAAACATTACAAGATCAAGGTATTCACGATGGGTTAGCTTATGTGAAAATACCTGTTGAAATTGATTTGAAAAATAACACTGACGCTGGAAAAGCAGCAAGACTAGCAAGGGAAATTCCATCAATAGAGATTGGATTTTACTGGTTTAGTTCTTTAGAAAAAATTACAATAACATCAATTAGAAATGAGGCTGTATAAAAATGTCAACAGATCCATTATTAAGCAATAATTTTAAGACTTGGGATGTTAGATTATTGTGGAGCGTTATCTATCCGTCTTCATTATTTGCTAAAGCAGAAGGTGCTGATGAAGGAGATTTTGAAATTTATGGTGTTGATAGAAGCGCAGCAACAATTAGCAGACCATTAACAAAGATAAATTCACTAGAAGTTTACGGACAAGGATGGCAAGATGGTGTGCCAGATATTAGAGTAACAATCTTCACAAAAGAGAGTGGAACTTCTTTTGAACAAATGAGAAGACTTGCGGCTTCAAAAATTCCTTTTGATATTCAATTAACACTAGCTTCTGATGAACTAGATGGAAATTTAGAAAATAATCCACACGAAGGAATTTGGATTGATGGTTACGAAGATTTCTTAGGTTGTAGAGTTACAACTGAAAGAACTAATTATAATGTCGCAGAATTTCCTGTTAGAGAATTTGAATGCGTCGCATTAAGACATAGAATTTTAGATTCAACTGGATTAGCGGCAGCATTAGGAGCAGACTTTGATATTATGATTGAAGGGGACGGTACTTATGCCACAACTTTACCAAAAAAGTAGAACACCGTGGTTTATATGATCAAACATATAACTCTTGGTACTAAGGAAGTATTTTTTTTTAATTATAATGGGGAGCAATTGCCTCTCCGACCTATTTCTTCATACGAACTTGACGACTGTTTTTATAAATCTCTTGTTGGTGCAGACGAAGAAATAGCTGATTTAGTCGTCAAGTTAAAATTATCTTTAATCAAACCTCAAGATAAAATAGAAGTATCCAATAAAAAACTTGCTGAACTTAAGAAATATTTTGATCGTTTGGATTATTGGATCGTTTATTATGGAATGAAAGACTTCCAAGACTTAGATTTTCAAAAACTTGAAAGAGAGTTTCCTAAAGGAATTAAGATAGTTCAGCAAATGCAACATATTCATAAAATGGCAACTAAAATATTAACTTTTTCTTATCAACCTAAAGAAATCATCGAAGAAATAGTTAGAGATGAAGAGGGAGAAATAGTTGCTAGTATAGTTTTTAATTTGAATGTTCCTCTATCCGAACTAGCTGGAATGACTAAACTTCAAAGAGATTTTCTTATTTTATCAAAAACAAAAGGAAAGAAACCAGTAAAACACACAATTTCAAAATCTGGGGACAAAATGGATATTAGAGAATTATTAGGAGGTGTTGTATAATGTCACAACCAATAGATCAATTAATAATTGCAGTAAAAATTGAGGAAGGATCTGATTTAGAAGATTTATACAATATATTAAGTAGTATTCAACAAACTGGTGGAAGAATAGAAGTCGTTTTTCCACAAATGGTAACACAAAACGATTTTACTGGTTTATTAATGAGTTTTGAAAGTCTAAAAAAGCAGTTTGATGAAATAAAACAAATATTTCCAGAATGGGAAGAAAAGTTTAACAAATTATTTAAAGACTGGCTTCACGAATTAGATATGGAAGTTATTTCTGCATTATTAGCCGATAGTTTGAGCCTTCAAGGAAAGATAGAAGGAATAGAATTAACTTCAAAACAAATGTCTGATAAAATAGATGAGCTAATAAAAGCATTTGGTAATATAGAAATAAGTGATGAACAATTAAGAGATTTAGTAGAACAATTTTCGGATTTTCTTAAAGAAGATCTTGATGATTTATGGAATAAAATAAAAATAAATTTAGATTTAATATATAAAGATATGGCAACATTTTCGCAATCAGAAGATATAAAAGAAAAATTAAATATTCTTTTGGAAAGAGTTGGAGAAGATCTTATGAGCGAGGTTGCATGGGCTTATACTGCTTATCTGTATGCAGAAGGAGCAGAGAGAGAAATAAAAAATAGATTTACTAACCAAGGACTTAGGATTGCGATGGGACAAGTTATTATAGAGAAGTTAAAAGAATTTAAAAACGATCTCGACGACAACTTGAGAAAAGTTTTTGACGAAAAAATTGGAGAACTTGACGAAGTGTTACAAGCAACACTAGATCAAGTGGCAGAAGATTTAAGAGGAGAAAATTTAACAGTACCAATTCAAGAATTAAGAGAAGAAATTGCGGCATTGTCAGATGGTTTTAAAGGAATGGATATGTTTTTGGGAGATAAAATTGGCGAAGTTTTAATTCTTTTAAATAATTTAAGAGAAGATGTTGCAGAAGAAGAAGATTTAAGAAAAGAATTTGAGGATATTCCAGAAGGTTTATCTAAATCTGCATTGTTTAGAGGAATTAGAGAAGGAAGAATTGTATTTCCTGGTGCAACTGGCGCAACTGGAGAAGGATTAGCAGCTTTTATGAAAACTTTGGCTTTGAGAATGTTAGGTGGAGCGGCACCACCACAAACACCAGAAGAATTTGAAAGATTAGGATTTTTGAGACAATTAATTAATGTTTCTAAACCAGAAGAATTAGAGCAATTATCAGAAATATTTGGGTTAGGAGAAATTGAAAGAGCTTCCGAAAGTAAAGACGATCCTCTTGTTAGAAGATTAATTGAAGCGTTTCAAACAGATATTGATTTTAAAGAATTGTTTAAGATTAAAAACGATACACGAGAAATTCGTGAGGTTATAATTGACGCAGAAAAAAACATGATTGACAATTTAAATAAAGTTATAGGAGAATTGGGCAGAATAAAAGAAACTGCAATAGAAACAAAGGCATCTATGAATAGAAGCGAGAAATTATTAAGAGAAGATATTAAGCCGTCTGTTAATTTTATTAAAGCAAAGTTAATGCCAGAATCTCCAGAAGAAAAGAATATTAAAAAAGACGAAAAAGGTAAATTAACATGAGTGCAACTACAAGAGCGGCAGTCAGAAGTAAATTACTTTATAGACTTGAACATAAAATTGGATTTACAGCTACGGAAGCAAAAGATCTTGCTGCTGAATTAATGGATAAAGTAGAAACGAGATTAGGTAGTTGGAAAAACATAGAAGAAGTTAGACCTTTTTTAACTAGTTCTTACAACACATTAACAGAATTTGCCGAGACAATAAACGATCAAAGTTTTGGCATTTCAAAAAAAGATTTACAAAGATTAATAAAAAAATTTAATGGCTCTAAGTTAATCAGAAAAGTTAATATGTTTGTTGAAAAACATAAAGAATTTAGATTAACAAAAAGAGTTAGTGATTGGGAATTCACATTTACTGAATTAAAGAATGATAAAGAATCCATAAAAGAACAGATAATATTACATACTGATAAAATAAGAAGAGCTGTCGCAAGAGTTGGAACAAGTTTAAGAGAAGTCAAGGAAAGATTAGCAGCAAGAACATTTGAGGCTTCTATGCGAACAATAACAGTAATGTTACAAGTAGCATTTAATTTAATTACTGATAATGAAGTTACAATAGGGCCAATTCCATTAGGAGGATTAGGTGTAGGTTCTCCAACATCTATTCAACTTATTGAAGTTGCTCATTCAAATAAAGAAGTAAAATTCAGAGCAGTTGGAAGTATTTTCTTAGCACACCAATTAGGTGGAAGAGATAGTGTTAAAATAACTGGTAAACTAACTGGTTCATTAAAATTTCTATTTTTATCGTTATTATGGCTTTTAACATTAATGAGTGGAGGATATGTTCAACAAATAGATCCAGAAAGTGGAAATGTAACAAGTTTAAGTGATGCTGATATAACTGGTGGAGCATTTAGAGAAGGAACAGGCCCAATAACTCCTTCTGCAAGAATAGAAGATGTTTTAGTTGAATCACCATCATATATAAAACATTTAAGATTTCCAGTTGTAACAACACACGAAATAATTCCAAATTGTTATATAGAAACATTCTCTTTTGAAGAAACTCTTGAAGGATTAAAAGATACAATTAATTATGATATTCTGTTGAGAACTTATGATGAACCAAGAGAATGGATTTCTGACGCTGAAAATAATTATTTCAGAGCTAAGAGAAGAACAAAAACAGAACATGTATTAAGATATTTCATTAATTTTAGTTGGAGAATGCTAAAATACGGAAAAGAATATATAGCAGTTGATCACAATAGTTGGAAAACAGAAAAATATTTTGATGTGGATGCGGTTGATATGGGATTTGCATTCGCAATGGCATTTATGAGTGGTGTATAATGACAATTATAAATAGTGGAGAAGATCCTGGTATTGGTGCAGCTGGTAGTGTTATAGCTGGATTTTTTTCTGGAGCAGTATTATTTCCAGCGGTAACTCAAATATTGGGTCAAAGCGCAATGCAAGGAATGACAACAGCTGTTACATTAAGTTATATGTTAGCAAGATATTATTTTGGAAATCTTGGTGATATACAACCAGCGGCCGTAATTGGTGGAATTCCATTAGGAACAGTATCAGAATTAAGTCACGGTATTTCAGATAGAGAAGTTAAGTATCGTGCTAATGGAGGAGTTTTCTTAGCACACCAAGACGGAGGAAACGAATCATTAAGAATTGTGGGAAAGGCTTGGGGCCCAAACAGATTTTTATTTTTAAATATGTTAGACTTTTTATTTTTGTATGGATCTTCAACAATGATTGATGTTTTTAGAGAAGCAGCAGATTATATAGAAAGTTTAAGTATTCCTCGTTATCCAAGTTTAAGTGCTTTAACAACTGCTTCAACAACAGTTGACCCATGGCAAGAATTTGAATTAAACGCAAACGACGAAGGATTCAGAGAACATCATGCTACATTTCCAATTATAACAAGAAATCGTATTTATATGTCTATGTATATAGAAACTTATAGTTGGAGACAAGAAATAGAAGAAGATGGAAGACAAGCAGTAACATATACAATTTTCTTTAGAAAATATGAACCAGAACCTCCTTATGAATTTGCTAAGGTTAGATTACCATCTAAAAAAGAAGGAGAAGAAGGAGAAGAAATCGTAGTATATAAAGTTCCAGAATCTTCACAATCACAAGAAATTCACCCAAGAACAAAGAATTTTTATTACAAAGCAGTAGCTGAAATAATGCCATCAATGTTGTTACAAGTATTAAGTCCAGGATTTCAAGCTGATGAAGTAGCAGGATTTGGAAACCAAATGTGGAAAAACTTTTTCGGAACAGAACAAGTTAAAGAAAAAAGAATTAGAGATCCAACAACGGGAGAAATAGTAACAACAACTGTAAGAACAAGAATACCAGGATTAATAGAGAGGAGATTTTTCGGATGACCAATGCGGGTTGGGCTATAAGACAATATGTTCCATTTGATGAACCAGGAGAAAGTATTTCAATGATAGGTAGTTTTCCGTCTATTGGTTCGAGATATTTGGATAAAATAAAAGTATTTCAAGGAATGTTCGGATTACCTTCTTATTTAATTTGGTATGTTCATAAAGATTTAGAATCTTATAATTTTGATAGATATTCATTAGATTTAAAACTGTATATTGCTGGAGATACAAAATCAGCATATTATAGAGAACAATTTAGAGTTTTACATGTAGATACAGATTTTTCAGAAGATAAAGTAAAAGTGTTTGCTGTTTCTGAGGATTGGGCAACATTACAAACAAGATTAATTGATTATGATGTAGGAACTCTTCCTTATGATGAAAAAAGAACAGTAGAAGGATTATTAAGAGAAGTTATAGAAAAGAAAGGAATATTCGGTCTTAAATTTGAGGAACATGACGACAAAGACAAAAAATCAATTCAATTTGAATATCCAACATTTACTTGCGAACCAACATGGACTGTCTATGATTTTATTGATTATATAGCAAAAGAACAAGGATTTGAATGGGCTATACATCACGGAATATTATTTATAGGGCCAGAATTACACGCATATAAAGAATTGGTTGCTAACGATCCTTTTAAAAAGAAAACAGTTAATACAATTACAAAAAGTTTATTTTTCACAAAAGTAGCATTTGAAGCCACATCAATGGGAATTTCTTATAATTATGATTTATTACAAGGAGAAGAATTAATTCCTCTTAGATGTATTTGGTTTGTACATTGGGCTGGAGCTGATGGTGATACAACTAAAGCATGTTTCATAGAAAGAGGAGAAAGTATAAATCACGATTTATATCATAGATCATTGGAAAATGCCGAAGAAAGAGAAGAGGCATTAATGTTATTTTCTAAAACAACACTTTTCAATCAAATAAGAGTAGGTAGAATTTTAGATGATACTGGAACACATCCTTATGTGGATGTTGTTAGTATTCAAAAGGATTTAGAACAATGGGAGAAAAAAGTTCCGAGAAATGTTGTTATAGAAACAGACGAAGCATATTATGAATTGTTAAGGGTTGGTAGAACATCTCAATATGTAGATAATAATGCTGGATTATTTTTTCCTTCTATAAGTGATCCAAAGAACGCACCTAACTCAATAATATTTTATGTTCACGATAGAGTAGAAGAAGCCGTAATGGGGCCTTTTGTTTATGGAAACGGAGACCCAAACTTTGGAATTCCTTATAAAGAAAAGGAAGATTTTAGATTTACAATGCCAGAGTTTCTCGGTGATTCAGGCCCAACATTATATATAACACAATTAGGAGATTTTACTTATCAACCTCTTAAATTTCCAATAGACGACAGTATTCCAGACTTTAATGAACCTTATTTAAGGTTTGAAACTTCTGGACATTTCATTATTAGCAAGAATGGTAACAATTATTTTGAAATGACTGGCGATTCTAATAGTGAGTTTAAAATTAATGTTCAGGGAAAAGTTATAATAATATCTGGTAATGAAATAACAATAGAAAATGGTACAAGTGGTGGAACTATAACAGTTAATACAACTGGAGTAGTAAATATAGGTGCGGATGCTTCTGCTGTAAATCTTGCTGGTGGAGCAAAAGCACTAGCACACGCAAATCACGACCATGTTTTCTCACACACCCATAGTGGTGTTATGCCAGGGCCAAGTGTAACTGGGCCAGCAACACCATCTAATACAAATCCATGTACGGATAATACAACAAAAACAAAGGCTGATTAAAATGGTTTGGTATTATAAAGGAGGAGGAACACCACCCACAACAAGCGGTGTTATATTATTTTTATCTACATATAAAGGAACCATTCCAAGTGGATACGAACCAGTAGATATTACTGATGGAGGATACATTAAGAAAGGAGACTCATATTTTAGAATGGTTGGTGTTAGTGGAGCAGAAGAATTTGAAGTTGGATTATGGAATAGTTACAGATTAAAAGCAAGTAGAACAAATCTCGAAATTTGGGATGATAATGAAAGTAAATGGGCTAGTATAGTTCCAGCAGAAGTTTTACCTGCTGGTTTAATATTTTCTTATGGAGGATCATCTGCACCAAGCGGATATTTAATGTGTGATGGATCTTCATTAAAAAGAACGGATTACCCAAGATTATTTAATGCAATTAGTACTGCGTTCGGTTCTTCTGGCGTAAGTTGGTTTAATATTCCAGACTTTGAAGGAAGATTTCTCAGAGGCATTGATAATGGTGCTGGAAGAGACCCAGATGCCGCTGGTAGACTTGCTATGAATCTCGGTGGTAATACTGGCGATGCTGTAGGTTCTATTCAAGACGATGAATTTGAAACACACACACATATACAAAACCAACATAGACATACTTGTTATTACAGTAGTTCTTTAAATATGTCACAATATTTTCCAGCACCATTTAACATACAAAATGCTGGTACATATACATCTTATGAAACTCCAACAAACCAAAACGCTGGAGGAAGTACAGAAACAAGACCAAAAAATGCTTATATAAATTTTATAATTAAATTATAGGGGATTTTATGTTAAAAGAAAATGAATGTTATAAATATGATTGGAACGGTTATTATGCTGGTATAGTAAAAAGACAAAAAAATCCAGTAGCATCTAAAAAAACTGGTAAGAAAATGTTTTTAATGCCTGCGAGATCAACATTAATAGAGCCACCAAAAACAAAAAAAGGAGAGATAGCACGATTTGTTGATGGAAATTGGATAATAGAGGAAATTATAACAGTTTATCATAAAGACAATGGTTCTCCAGTAATGGTAGCAAAGAATAAATTTAATAAAGAAATATGGATAGAAGAACCGCCACCAGAATCAGAATATAGAACATATTATGAAAATGGTAAATGGAATGAAAATATCCCAGATCCATTAGAAGACGAACATTCTAATATTGTAGAATTATTACAAACTCAAATTAATGAACTACACACAATAATTATTTCTTTGGAAGAAAGAATAAATGAATTAGAAAAATGAAGTTTAAAAATCTTGAAGAATTAATTGAAAAATTAGAGGAAATTGAAAACGGTAAAATAGACTTAGATGAGGGAATTAAAATTATAAGTTTCGTTCTAAGAAAAATATTGGATACCGCAAGTAAGAAAAGCAAATCAAAAATTAAAAAACATTTAGATTTATATATTTAAAAAATACTTATATGTATAGAAGTGATTAAAATGGTAGGAGTTTTATTAGACTTAAGAACGGGAGACCCAATTTTGGGAAGCAATGGAGACTATATACAAGTCAATGATAACTATGCGTTTTATCAAATAGTCGACAATTTATTAAATTGTCAAACTGGTTCTGAAATATGGAACATATACTATGGTTTTGATTTAGAACAAGCAATAAGACTTCACAGTCAAGGTGCTCCATCACAACTGGTTGAAAGCCTATTAGCTGATGCTCTAAGTCAAGAAAAGGAAATATTAATAGCTCAAGTTGATTATTTAAATGTAAAAAGAGTTGGACAAGAATTGAAAGTAACAATATCAGTTCAAAGTAGATTTGGATCTATTATATCATTACAAGAAACATTAGGAGAAGGAGTATAATGCCATTTACAGATGAAGGATTTACACCAAGAAGCGCAAGAGAAATAGTTGAAGATTACGAAGAAAAAGCAAAAAATATCTTTACTGTTGTTAATTTTTCACCTAGTTCTATTTTATGGCAACAAATGAAAGTACATGCCATTGATGAATTTTATTATGAAACAATGTTAGAAACAGCTTCTGAACAAATGTCTATAAGAAACGCCGTTGGTGAATGGTTAGATAGACATGGAATAGAAGCAGGATTAAGAAGAAGAGGAGCAAGACATGCACAAGGATATGTTGATGTTTCTACAAATATAACTGGAGCATCAATTGGTATTCCAGAAGGAACACAATTTTCGTCATCATTAAATGCTTATGCAACAGACGAAGCTGACACAATAGAATTTAAAATTTTAATGTCAAAAGGAAGAACTGGAGAATCAACAGATTATTTCACAAATGGATATATTTATGTAAATCAAATTGTTAATATATTTGATGAAAAAGATGTAACAATACCATCATCTTTGTATTCTTTAGATCCTACATATAAAAACAATATTATTTGGCTTGCTGGTAGTTCTGGATACTTATTAGAAAATGAACAATATTATGTTCAAGTTCAAGGAACTGTGACAAAACAAATAGAAGTCACAGCATTAACATCTGGAGTTGTGAGCAATGCAAAAATAGGAGAAGTTACAACCTCTGTCACATATCCTTATTTGAGTGTAGCTAATAGTAGAGGAATATCTGGAGGGGCAGATCGTGAAGCCGATGATAGATATAGAGAAAGGCTATTACAAGCTCAAAGAAGACAATTTACACTTGAAAAGGTTAGAGATATTGCGGCTGGAATTGATGGTGTTAGAGCAGTAAAAGTGACACAAGATAAAGGTGTTGATCAAACAGCAGTTACAGACTGGGATAACCCAACAAATTTAGGTATTATAAGAGCAGATACTTATGATACAAAGATAAGTCAATCTTTTGTTCCTGGTGATTTAGTATTATCAATGGGTAGAGTTACATTAAAAGGAAGAGCAGTAAACAATCCTCCAGCAGTGACATGTGGTGTAAGATTAAATACAAGCCCAACTGGATATTATTTGCCAGACGCAACAAAAATAATGAGAGAAATTGATTTAGATCCTACTATAACTGGATTTCAAGATATTAATTTTGATATGAAATATAATGGATTAGATAAAACAAAGACATATAGATTTGATATTTATTTACATCCTTCAGAAGACGGAATAACTGGATTTGACGCATCAACACACTATTGGGAATTTTATACTGTTAGTGGTGCTCAATATGGTTCAGGCCCAAGATACCAACTTTACACTCGTTCTGGTGTAGTTTGGACTGGAGAAGAAGATAGAGATATGATGTTTAAAACATTATATAATGGAGCAGCATATACAGTTGTTTTAGCAACAGAAGATGGATTCGGTTTTGTTAATCTTGCTGCTGAATTAGAAGAGGCTTTAGATTATATAGATGGTGGAGGATTGTCTCCAATAGGAATTCAATTTGTTATAAACGAAGCAACAGAAATTGATATAGATGTAAAAGGAATTATATATATTGATCCTTTAGCTGATTTTATAACAATAAGGGATGATGTCATAGCAAACATTGAAACATATTTAGAATCATTAGAAACTGGAGAAAATGTTATTTATGCTGAAATAGAACATCAAATTATGAAACATCCAAGCGTTGTAAATCAAAAAGAAGTTTATATTAAAAGATCTGACACAAGTATTTGGGCACAAGATGATATTAATATATTAGATGATGAAATACCAGATTTAGGAACTAGAAGCTTTCAAAGAGGAGTAGCATAATGGATTTTAGAGACCAATTAAGAGTGTATTTGAATACATCTTTTAAGAAACACATTCAAGAAAGTCCTTATACTGGACACAGTCTAGTTAAATTTGGAGAATGGTCAAGAAAAACTGGTTTTGTTAAACAAGACGCAGTTTCTTTTGAAACATTGGCAGTTCCTTGCCCAGTTATAGCAATAGTTGATACTAAAATAAGGGAATCTAATCTGACATTAACTATAACTGCTAAAAATGTTGATACTAAAGATACAGAAACATTCAATCAAATTGGAAGAGAAATAACTAAACAAAGATATGAACCAGGTTCTACAACTGTTCAAACAACTTGGGAAGTTCCAAGATTTACAAGACAATATGCAACTTTCTTAGTAAGCGGATTAGGAAATCAAGTTTATGAAATAACTGATATAACTTCTAATGTGACTGAAGACGAACCTTGTGGAGGAAAAATAAGCTTCTATGGATTAGCTAGTGAAGGAAGTAAAATTTTGTATTATCTCGGAATGGATAAAATCCATAATATGATTAAACAAATAGTAAATTCTATTTGGATAGCACCAACACAATGTCCTTGTTGTAATGGAACAGGATATGTAAATGGAAGCGATTGTCCTCAATGTGATACTTATGGATATAGTGGATATAACGCTGAAAAAGGAATTCAAATTGATAAAGGATATGATGTTAGAATAACAAGAGAAAAATATTCAACTTATCCTCTTACTGACGCTCAAAATGATGTTGTTTGGAAATTCGTTAATAAAGCTTGGACACAAAAATGGTGGGTTACACCAACTCCAAGTGAAATAAAAAGATTATTCGCACATTTCTATAATGTAGATGAAGAAGATATTATTCTTGAAGAAAGATTTCATTTCTCCATGCCTCAT
>Ga0209635_10000881_pt1 | contig 21773 bp, 24 predicted proteins | sample DeeMarSWOR230_32_FD_187463 | JGI IMG/M metagenome (GOLD analysis project Ga0209635, IMG submission 187463) | Marine sediment microbial communities from White Oak River estuary, North Carolina - WOR-2-30_32 (SPAdes) (version 2) | ecosystem: Environmental > Aquatic > Marine > Intertidal zone >...
AATGAGAGTCCAATTCTCTGACATGCGGGATTGCAAGGCAGAAATTATGCAGGCAGTAAAGGATATGAGGACGCAGGGAATTATTAAAGAATTTGTGAGAGGAAAAGGATATTCTTTCCGAGTGCTGGACGCGCGCAGATACAATAATTATGCTCAGAACTTGCTGAACCGTGCCTTGCAGAAGTTAGCATTCGTTCCCTTACCTGAAGCGTATGAACAGCCTGTGTACTGTGGATGGGATTCTGTGGGGTTGCTGGATGAATATCCAGTTCCCGAGGGGACATCCATGAATATATTACTATTTGGAGATCCCGGCCCCCTAAAGCAATTATGGGCCCAGCACTACACGTATGGTGAATTATTGAGTGGGAAAGGGGCTTTGTATGTGAGCATTACCTCTCCCCCCAGAGATATAAGAAAAAACTTTACTCGATTTAACAAGGATATCACCACCTTTGAAGAGGAAGATAGATTCCTCTTCATTGACTGCTACCCCCACAGACAGAAATCCACAGAATTTGCTGCTCCCATTGATTCCAGTTCATTGACTGATTTCGGCATGACATTATCTGAGGCTTCTCAACACATACGTGCAGAGTCCGGGGTGGTGGTCTTTGATTCACTATCCAATTTGATGCTGTATTTCGATCCTGAACAGGTAATAAAATTTGCGGTAAATCAGGCCTCAAAACTGAAAGAGGGTGGATGGACTGGCATCTTTATAGTGGAAAAAGGAGTGAACGATGAAAAAATTGAAAATTCTCTTAAATTCTTGCTGGATGGTGTCTTTGAGATTCACCATGGCGAATTTCGCATTCAGTGGATTCGGGGAATGGTGGACAAACCTGCTTCTTACGCTCTGGATATTTCAAAAAGAGGGCTAATATTGCTGCCAAAGAGGTAATCTGATGAATTCTGAAAATGAGAGGAAAAATAAGAATGAAATTTGGAGTAAAACAAAAAATAAAGAAAGAGAAAAAGAGAAAGAGGAAGAGGAAAAGAAAAAAAATCCAAAAAGTGGTATCAAGAGTAAAGCTCATACCGGAGAGCACATACTTTTCCGAGCGTTATCCACAGTATTTGAAGGTATGTCTGTAAAAAAAGTAGAACTTGACAAGAGAAACTATTTCCTGATCCATTATGAGAAAGATATGGACTGGGATGACATTCTGAAAGCAGAACGCCTTGCCAACCGCATCATTTCAGAAGAAAGACCAGTGAAACAGATTACGGGTTCTAAGAAAGACGTTGCAGAGCAGTTCCCCCAGTTGCGAGTGAGATGGGACAGAATAAAGGATGAAACAGTCACTGTGGTGGAAGTCGAAGACTTTGACTGGGCAGCCTGTGTGGGAGAACACGTTTCAAACACGAGAGAAATCGAGTACATTATGGTTACCCGGGTAACATCAGTGGGAAAAGGGTACTATGAAGTGGAATTTGAAGTGGCTGAAAGGGCAAAAAACCTTGCCTTGGAAAGAGCTCACCTGGCCAGAAAGGCAGCATCTGTGTTAAGAACTTCCTTTGATGAACTTATTCAGACAGTAAAAAATTTGAAAGAAACTCAGGAGCATCTGACCGAATCAGTTCGAGCATTGACCCAGACTGTCATGTCCAAGGTTGCTCCTGAGGATATTGAAGGGGTTTCAGTGTACATTGAAGATGTATCTGGTGCAGATCGGAGGACACTTCGGAAAGCAGCATCAAAGCTGGCAGGAGAAAAAGATAGTCTGGTGGTCTTTGTAGAGCAAGTAGAAGATGCATTTCTAGTGGCAGCACGAGGCCCTTCCTTGGTTATTGACTGCACAGCTTTAGTAAAGGTAATCCTTCCTGAAGGAAAAGGAGGGGGCAAACCTGAATATGCGCTGGCCAGTTCATCCACAAAGGTTGACCTGAAAGAAGCCAAAGAAAGAATCAGGCAATTTTTAAGAAAACCAAAGCAAATAACAGAGAGTTAGTTCCCAGAAAATCCATGAATCCAGAAATCATGGGGATAACCACATTGTCCGGGTCCAGCCCGAATCGAGTTGACACAATAGCTGCATAATACGAAAAGAAACTGACTACAATGGCAATGAGTAATCCAGCACACAGACACGCAGTGACCGCCGCATACAATGAGGGAAACTCCAGGTGGAGAAGGCTGCTGGCTAAAAAAGCTAACACTCCGATGGCTGGAAATAAAGTTATTCCCAGGAGTGCAGTTATGGAAAAATCTTCTAGTGCATCTCTGCTGGGCTTCAGTGTGGGTTCGATCATACCTAAATGGAGCGATGTAGATAATCGAGAGCTTAAAATGCCTCCCAATGCTCCTCCTCCTTCCAGAAAAGGAGGTACTAATATGAAAAGCCCGCTCATCAGCAGGAACTGATTGATTCTGGCATTGATTAGCAATCCAGATCCTATACTCAAACATGCAGATGCTATCAGAATGAAGAAACTGTCCTTAACCACCTTGGAGGTGAACCCAGGTTTTTTCCAGAAAAAAAGAAAGCCGCATAATACACAAGTGAATACAATTGCCGAAAAAAAGACATTCTTCCATATTAACAATTTGACTGCAACGAACAGACAGGGTAACGTAATTAAATCTCCCACTGAGGTAATCAAGGGCGCAGTCACATTGTCTGGATCCCATCCTCGGGAAAAGCTCTGGAAAGAAATCACCAATGTAAAAAACAGAATAAAAATGCTGGAGAGTAATCCTCCTAAAACAGATACTACCACCAAATCTATGACAGAAATTGAAGAAAATTGAAAAAGAAAAGCAGTAATTCGGGAGAGGACACCTAAAAAGAAAGAAACCACCAAGGTCAAAAAGAGAGAAGCAGCAATATTTCCAGTCACTAGTGGTGATCGGCTCAGTGCAGAAAGCTCTCCCATGTGAAGTGCAGTACTGATTCGAGACCCTAGGGAAGCAAAAATATTCCCCCTCATACCGATGGCTGCAGGCACCATGATAATGAGCCCAGGAAGTAATTCTAGCTGCTCAGAAAATACTCCTAAATAAATGCCACCCAGCAGTGATCCTAAAGATGCCAGAATCAGAGAAAGAATTCCCTGTCTGAACACTGCAGCCCGTTGAGAGATGAATTCCAATCGCCCAGCTAGGGAGATTACCACAGCTTTCTTCTCTCTTAGGGAGATCTTTATGCGTTGAAATATCGTTGTCCCATATGATCGCCTCACTTTTTTTAGTAAAAAGATTATGAGCATTCCCATAAAGGGATTATCTAATAATTCTTTTTCTCAGTCGCAGCTTTTTTCAGCTAGAGAGAGCCAAAGGTAAACAAGGCTGTATCTAGCTTTTCACAAACAAGACAACATCAATCAGGAACTGGTCTTCACAGCCACTGAAACACACAACGCATGCATCAGAGGTCGCAAACATATCACTTTACAGAAGTATTTAAAGCTATCGATTAACCATTCCTGGTGGATGGCCTTTCCAGAACGAGCAGTCCACCTGTCTGTTGTACAGGCTATCTGGAATTTTCTGCATTCAGCCCATTGAAGGTCAGCAGACTATTTACCTGGTTCAATTGTGCTTTTTTTGGCTCTCGTAGTATGTTGAAATTTGATTATGGCAAGCAAAAACCTGACAAAATAATGCAACCATAGCTTTTTATACTAGGCAAAACCTTTCCCACCAATGGACCGCATTAAGGAAGAGATTTCAGATTATCTGGAGAGAGTGAGGTCATTCTCCAGAAACTCCAAACTATTTTTATTCAGTCATTCCCTAACCACAGTAGGGCTGGGCATGTTTGCAGTCATTTTTAACCTGTACATTCTGGAGCTGGGATTTTCTGCCAGCTTTTTGGGATTGATCATTTCTTCCAATCTCATTTCTTCCGCTCTCTTTCTATTTCCTGGTGGGGCCCTCTCTGATAGAATTGGCAGGAAAAATACGTTACTCATATCTACTGGGTTAATGTTCTGGTCAATCATCATTTTATGTACAGTAACAGATCGGTGGCTTCTCCTTGCTGCAAACAGCGTGAGAGGAATTTCCAATTCATTAATCCAAATATCCATTGATCCTTTTATTATGGAGCAGAGCGATGATTACGAGAGAATGCACTTATTCTCTTTTGATGCAGCATTGAGAAGTTTCTCCAGGATGGTGGGAACCCTCATGGGTGGGGTTCTGCCTGCAGTTTTTGCAGTTACAGTGTTAACCCTGGCAGGACAGTACCAGTATACGCTGTACTGTGCAGGGGTATTTACCGTCCTGGCCTTTTTCCCTGTCCTGTTCATTAAAGAGAAAAGGATAATAATTGACCACACAACTGCATCAGAACCACTGTTTTCAGGGAAACGAATGTTTGTGCTCAAGTTTGCAGCAACCAGTATTATTATTGGATTTGGAGCTGGTATTGTGGTCCCCTTTTTCAACGTGTATTTCTCTCAGGAGCTGCATGCCAGCTCAGCGCAGATTGGGTTAATCTTTTCCATCAGCGAACTATCAATGGGGATAGCATTCCTGGTTCTTCCCTTCTTGGTGCGGCGGTTTGGGAGGGTAGGGTCCACTGTGTTGACCCAGTACGTATCTATACCGTTTTTGTTGTTGATAATGGTGGCCACCAGATTATTCTCTGCTTTTGTTGGCTTTTTCATGCGGATGACTTTAATGAATATGGCGCACCCTGCTCAGCGAAATTTCTACATGGATGAAATATCTGAACATGAACGGGGGAAAGCAGCCAGTATTTCCCAGTTTGGTTCTACTGTTTCCAGAGCATTTGGATCAAATTTGGGTGGGTATTTAATCGCCACAGGGAACTTCACTTACGCTTTTCGAATAACAGCTGTCTTCTATGTGGTGGGTACCACACTGTTTTATCTGTTCTTCAGGAAAAAAGAAATTGGAGATGGTATCTAGGCAGAGGTTAATTCTGCAGGTGGGGTTGAAAACAGAAATTGAAAACAGAAAGCAGAAAAATGAAAATTGATGTAATTTAAACAGTATCTATGGCAGCAACTTGAGATTTTCTCTCCTTTTTGATCAAGCTGCGTTTCAGCACTTCAGTGTGACTGCATTGTACTATAGGTTCTTGCCCTTCACATAGGAATAAATCCCAAAAATGACTAACGTCAAAATGCACCCTAACACTACCAGTATCACTGGATTCTGCAGTGAAAAAAAGGATTCTATCTGACCTGCAGCAGCCTGCTTGGTTATCTCCAGAGGCAGTCCTTCTGTTTCTGCTGGCGCCATGAGGGCTTCAGTCTGTACACTGGTTCTGGTCACCCTTCTCACTAAAAATCCTGCTGCTCCTGCAACAACCACAGCTAAAGCCACTGTCAGAGGAGTAACCACTGAGGACTTCACTGCATCTTTGATATAGGATATGGTTTCTTCTTTCTGGTATGGTATGATCAAGATAGCCTGCTTGGCAGGACCGTAATACTTGATTTCCCGCAGTTTCTTGGACATGCGGGTTTTCACCACTTTAATAATGCCAATCTCCAAGAATCGTTCCAAATGAAACATAACTGTGGGGAGAGGAATATCCAGTTTCTGTGCGACTTCAGAGGCTGATTTCGCCCTCCCTTTATACAAATATTCCAGAACTTCCCGTCCCCGATCATTGGCAATCTGCATGGCCAGTAATTTTGCCTTTTCTTCATCTGTTCTGAAGACGTGGAGTATTTCATCCAGGTTCATAATACTGATTCTCAGTAAGAGAATATAAAGGTTTCACATGAGTTCAAAATCAGTTGAAGCCTTTATGAAAAGGTGCGAATTTCTCTCAGCAGAACATCTACCGGATCTTCCATGCGTGATAGAATGTGACGTGCTTTCTCCCGGTATCCAGCACCAGATACGAACTCTCTCGCATAAGATAGGATCTCTGGCACTGAAAGAGAGTGCTTCTTCAGGTTTAAATCAATCAAGTACTTGGTGACAGACAGCAATTTCTCAGGATAGGTGGATATGGCTGGTGTTCCTACACAAATAGCTTCTCGATTCATGGAACCTCCCGCACTGATCACCACATCTGCATAGTGCATCAGACTTAGAGTGTCTACTGCTTTTTCTGGTATAACAGTATTGGGGAAGCTCAACACTTTTTTCTGTTCTTCAAATCGGGGGAAGACCACGACCTGATCAAAAGTATTGTTCTGCAGTATTTTTTTGATAATAGTTTTCTTCCTGTCCCCATTGAAGTAATTGGCTTTGGCTGGTTCTGGGCGCATGACTACAATTTTCTTGTCTGTATCCAACCCCAATTCAGTCAATACACCAGGATCTGGTGTGAAATCATGCACATGTGCTAATTCGCAAATACCCTCAAATTGGATTAAATCCTCTTTTCTGACCCCAAACTGCATAATTTCCTGTGCAGGGATGCATTTGGGTGCAATCACCTTGGTAGACAAGGGCAGCATTAATTTATTCTGAGCGACAGCATGTTCATTGTCCACAACACACAGTGAAGGGATCTGTAACCCGTAGGCCACTCGAGATGCTTCCACTGAATGCTTGAAAACAGCTAGATCCACTTCTTCATCTGCTATAAAATCTGTAAGATCTAAAATTCGCTTTGCACTGGCTTTCAGCTTTTCTTTAACATCTGAGCCACCGTGATTCCCGATAACAGTATACGGAATATCATTCAAATTTAAAATTTCAGGGACAGAATCAAACGCTCTGGTGGTCACTATCACATCTACTGCTTTTTCTTTGAGTTTTCTAATTACCTGCTTGAAGAAATGCGCATGGGGAGCATTTGAGATATCTATCCACACTTTCATTGAATATGTTAGAGAGTCTCACAGATTTAAGGGTTCCTCACAAATGATTTTCATTCTTTTCTAATGCTGTGCAACAGGGAATAATTGTGCACAAATGTAGTGGAAAACGCTTCCAAACAATTTCTATCATTACATTTCTCCCTTCAAGAGAGAAAAAGGTTACAGAGAGAGGAGTCCTGCTTTCTTCGCCCATGAAACATACCCTTTCCTGGCCATATTGAACATATTGGTTTTGACATCGAAATCAAGATCATTTGTTTCTTTGTACAGGTATTTGTACATCTTGAGGTACTCTTCTTTGGTTTTACATGACATCAACTTTCCCACACCAGTAGGAGTGATCTGAATAAGAAGGTCTGGCTTGTCATGTTCGCCTTTTTTGATTTCAGTTCCTTTTTTGGTTTGTTCCACTGTGAAGAATTGGTCTTCAACTTGGTATAAGAGAACACCCCCTTTTTTGATTTCTGAGAAAATATCAGTGTGTCCTCGTAAATAACCCATGAATAATTCTAGGTATTCGGATTCTGCCTCTGAAACCATACCGGGCTGCAACAGCTGTGCATACAATTCCGCTAAATCTACAACTTGTGCACCTGCATCTTTCAGGTTTGCTTCACAGTACGGACAGGCAGAGATAATCAGTCTCCCATCTGCTTCAGAACGTCGTTCTTTTGCTATAGTCACTGCAAGATGAGGATCATACGTTTTGATCCCTGCTCCTGATCCACAGCACCATGCAAATTCTTTGTTCCGGCGCATTTCCTGAAAGTCAATGCCAGGAATTGCCTTGATTAAATTGCGCGGCTGGATATACACACCGCAGTGCCGTCCTAAATGGCAGGGGTCATGGTAGGTAACCTTCTTGTTGAAAGGATTGACAGTTAACCCATGTTCTCTCCTGTAGTTATCAAGGAATTCGGTGATATGTAAAACGTTCACGCCGTAGTCTAATTTCAACGTTCTGTAGCAACCTGCACAGGTAGTGACAATGGTTTCTGCGCCTGATTCTTTAAATAATTCAATATTCTTGTCTTTGACTTTCTCAAATTCCGTTACAGCTCCTATCCGCTTAAGAAGTGAACCGCAACACGTTTCTTTTTTCCTCAAGTATGCAAGAGGGATATCCAGTATTTCAAATATGGTGACCACTGATTGTGCGAGGTGAGGATTCAACAGCGAGCATGAACAGCCAGCAAAAAATAGTGTATCTCCCTTTTCAGGCAGATCAAATGCTGCAGCCCATTCCGCTTTTCTGTATCGGGGCATATACCAGGGATTATCATAATTTTTAATAGAGGCAATCAATGGTTTGTGCTCTGTCCTGGTGAACCCCTTTTCTGTTAAAATGGATCTGAAATTCTCTACAATGCCAGGTACATCAATACCCTCTCCTAATTGCGATATGCACACTTCTTTGCAGCTTCCGCATTCCAAACAATTGTAAAACAAATCTGCTACATCTTCATTAATATCTTTTCCTTCTACAACTTCTCGTAACACCATGAACCTGCCCCGTGCAGTATAAGAGTCAAATCCCAGTTGATTCTTGATGGGGCATACCTGGTACACCCCTTTGTGGGCAGATTCTATCTTTACAGATTCTCTGCAATCTCCACAACGAGAGCAAGCATATATATCAGATATATATTCTTCGAGCATGGAACCACATCATACTTTATAGGTTGTAGGTTCTATGGGAATGGCAGTCTGTGCTCATTTAAAAACCTTGTGCTGATGCATTCTCAAAAATTACCACGTCTCTTACAATCAGTAGTTGCTTGATTCAGTATGCTATGAAATGATATCATTGATTCTGTCCTCTTTCAATGCTTCTTTAATTTCTCTGGCAATTCTTCTCCCTGCACTCATGGGTTCAAAATACTTAGCATACGTATATGGTGAATACGGGACATAAAAATTGGTGCCTGCCACAATTCTGGCTGAGATTTCAAAGACCACAATTTCTGGTTTGTCAGTGACTATAGTTTCCAGACAAAAAGGACCAATTAACCCTTTTTCATGTAGGTTTTGAGATGCTTCCACCACCTTGTCCCCAATGTCAAATACCTGGTCCAGCAGTGATTCTCTGATCACCAAGGGAAAATTTCCTACCACCACGTAGGTAGGTTCTCTCTCTGGAAAGGTATGGACTGCATCTGCAGTAGTTTCGTATCTTCTATCGATACTGGTTAATTCCAGCTCTTTTTGTAATGGGGAGTAAAAGTAGTGAAAGTACATAGTAACTCCGTGAATCCATTCCTGAATCTGGACGTCTCCTTTTTTTTCTTTCTTTTGGTAGAACTCTTCAGGTGAACTAACGGTGAAATACCCTTTTCCTCCCTTGGCTCCATGATACTTGACAATAACCCGTCTGTCAATATCCTCTGGTTCAAAGGTTTGAGGAATTCGTATACCTGCTTTGAGAAACCATTCTCTTTCCAATTTTCGATCAGATTCATGTCTGAACAGGTATTTATTCCCAAAAATGGGGACGGAAAACTCATTTTCCAAAAAATCTAAATCTAGATACGAAATATATGAGCCATGAGGGATTAGTACAACATCTTTTTTCATTAAGTCCTCTTGAAGGTTTTTTCTTCTCAATTCAGAGAGACTGTCTAGATAGATGATTGTATCTGCTACAGCAAACCGTTCGTAAAATGTTCTCTTTTTCTCACAGAGCAGTATGGTTTTGAATCCTTCATCTTTGGCGCCTGCCAGTATGTTTAATGCAGAATGCGAACCCAGTGTACCTATGGTTACCATGAACCTCTTTTTGATACTGTTATTTAAGCCTTTTGAAGTGACATGCCAGTAGTATGGAACTCTTTGTGAACTGTTCCAATCAGGTGAGAAATCAGGTCACATTTTAGAGGAAGCAGCATAGATCCTCCCCTGGTGAAAAGCGCTTTCCATACAGTATATGCCACCTTCTCTGTTCCATCTTTTTTCATGAGCCCTGTAGTATCATTATCTAAATCGCACTGCCATGGCCAGCCCACAAAATGCAATTCAATTCCCTGTGCTGCGGTCAGTCTTCCACATAACTGAAGAAGGAAATCAGCTTGCCCCTGTTCACCACCAAATGCATCTGCAGAAGACCAGGCCACTTCTGAAAACCCCACAGGTTTAGCAGGCATGTAGTGTGCTCCTCTATAATAGTAATCATCAGGGATATCATCAGGAACTGTTATCGTTTTCACTGCAAAGGGATAGCTGGTAAAAACCAGAACATCCATCTTTTGTGGATTAAACAGCTGCAACACATCAAGGTCAGCTTCACGATTCTCTGCAACTATTTCTCGAGAAAACGTACAGAAAACCTTCGTTTGTGGGGAAATCTCTTTGACAGCATCGTATATGTCTTCATACAATGTTATGTAATGTTGAAATCCATTGGAGCCAGTTATTCCATATTTTTCATACCAGCGATTGACTTCATTGCCCAAAGATAAGTACAGTGGTTTTACTGCAGTTACAATGTCCAACGCAGCTTTCTTGTATATATCTCTCCATTCTGGGTTTGATAATGAGGCTTCCATTCCGGGAGGAGTCTTCAGTGTAACATTGACATCTATGAAGGACATATGAATGAGTGGAATCATCCCATTGGTCCTGATTAAGTCATCCACAAAAGTCTTGCCCCAGCTGCCAGACAAATCATCTGCCAACTGGTAAAAGGGAGTCGGTCTGCCCCATACAGGAACGAATTCGCAATATTCAGAGATAGTACTGTACGCTTCCTCTAAGGATTGTCCTTCTCTTGGTATGGGGAGCATGCCCATCAGGAACCCCCTCTCTGGAAGTTTAGGGGAATCTGCAGGAATAACCTGTGAAGACTGCTGTGCACAGCCTGTGAAGAAAAAAATCACAATAAAACCTGCTGCAACCTGTCTTTTCTTGTTCATGGAGTCACTAGGTTATCTTCTTTTATATTATTTTTGTACCAATTCGAAAATGTTCATTGGTGGCCTTTCGTTTCCAAAAAATCCTCTGATTCAATGGATGAATCCAGCTGAATTGCACCTTCTGGACACTCTAAAACACTGCAACCACAAAACCAACATTCATCAGGACATACAACGATTGGGGGTTCATTTTTCTCAAAATGTAGTCTTTTCATTGCTTATAGTGTAGAAGTGACAGTAAGTACTGATACAAACTGATCGATATTAAATGGAGCGTCAAGGCCTCCCCAGGCTATTTTGACCCATTCGTTCTTTTCCATTTCATCTAAGAAGTCTTGCTAATTCCAAATATATTTTTTTAGTAAACACATTTCTGGCATTAAATACCGCAGAAATCAAAATTATTCTTTTCAGATTCTATATTTGGAGATCAATGGATATTTTTCGTAGGTTCAGTCCATTTGAGTACCAGAAAAACTGGCATTCGTTTGAATCCTTGCTTTTCCCAGAATCTAACACTTTGTTCAGTCACTGTAGCGCTCACAGAGGGTGCACCTCGATGGGACAGCTCTTTACATGCTGCATTCACTAACGCAGTACCAATTCCTTGCCGCTGGCAATGGGGGTGCACTGAAAGAAGGTGTATAAGAGCTCGGGAGCCATCATAGATTGCTTTTATGAATCCGCAGGGATTTTCTGTTTCAGCAACCAGGAATACTGCAGTTTCACAGCTTGCTACTCTTTTCATGGCATGTGGTCCTTCAATAACTGGATAGTTGTATTGGTTGTTCAAGGTGAGAATCTCAACCAAAAAATCTATATCAGATTCTTCAAAGGATCGTATTTTGAATTCCATAGAATCTGTTCTTCTGTCAGTTTGTAAAGGTTTCCTCTCATTTTTAGGGTTAAATTTCCTAATCGTTTTGTCCAGCACTGGTGCCAAAGCTCTGCTGAAGAGTTCCTTCAATACGGATTTCACGCAAAGAATTGGTCTGGGCAGTTGATACTGGATTCGGCCCTACGCAGTGGTTCATATAAGCAGTGGCAACAATACATGCAAGACGATGTCTGCAGAAAAATGGGAAATCATAGCCGATTCCAACCCTTTTTTCCAGTACAGCCATCCAAAGATAACGCCGCCAACCCCATTCAAAATAACAGCCCGGGCAACAATAAAGGGAGTAATCTCCATAACTGCAGCAGTAGTTGGCAGATGGCCAAGGCCAAAAATAACAGCAGCGCCCACAATGGCCAGCCACATTCCCTCATTTGTGGGAGTGCCCTCTCTTGTGCTCTTGATCCTCCAGAATACCCAGGCCAGCAAAGTCATCAAGCATAACCGCATGGCTACTTCTTCGCCGATGCCGCCGTAAAAAGAGGCTAAGAATCCCTGCCATGCGGGCGGAATCACTGCTGATGTTTGGGCAATTCTCAGTGGGTGAATAATTCCAAATACAATGTCAAGGGCAATGATCAGCACGCCAGCTCCTACTCCAGATAGAATTGAAATGCCCAAAATCGATTTGAAATAGGACTTAACTTCTTCATTGTTGAGCCACCCTTTAAGAATTGGTACGCCTAGACCCACTCTCTCTCCCAGGTACAATCCCACAAAAATGAACAAAGCAAAAATGAGCGCATTCTGCAGAACCTGAGCCACCAAAAGGGCATACAGCGAGATGGGAAGTCCTTTCAGTAGGTCACCTTGAAGGGTCAGCGTATAGGGCAAAACTGCAATGACGCTTAAGACACATGCTACCAGTAAAATCCCAAACAGTTTCCAATTTATCAGATGTTTAAGGTTAGCCATTTGATCTCTCTTTTATCGATTATTGGTTTTATAAGGTTTTCCTTGTTTTGGTTCACCTTTTCCATGAATACTTTGCCATTGACCCTGAGCATGTAGGATGACCAGCCAAAAAAAACTGCTATTATGCTTTCACAGCTTTTATGATACCTACTGGCGGATGTTCTTCACCATATTTTAGCAAATTATCAAAAGCTATCTCCCATCTTTCAAGCAGACGTTCCCTTTTCTCCTCATCTCCTATCTTTTCCACAAATTCTTTGGGAAGTGTGGCCAAATGATCGGGAAGACCAGTATCTACTGTCTTTGTCTCTGTAATAGTCCCTCCTGCATTTACCACAAATTCTGCCAATTTCTCCAGGGGAAAATAGTGAATATCATCTTTTCTTCCTGATAACGCTTCAAAAATCTCTTCTCGTAAATTATACATTTCCAGGTGTGCTTTTTGAGCTCTGGTTTTGGCTATTGGTAAAGATGCTGCAACAAAGAGGCGAGGGGAAACTCTCAACATTTCCTTGAAGATTTTAACAATGGTATCTTTGTTACGGAAACTGCGCACTCCATGAATTGATACTGCCATATCAAATGATTCAGACTTTACTGGTAATTGGGTGGCATCACACCACAAAGGCATGACTCGCCTTCTCAAGGTGGCAGCCTGCAAAATACGGTTGAATTCCCTCCATCGACTGATATCCACCGCGCAAACCCGTCCGGTCTCTCCTACTTTATACGCTAAGGGAACAGTGGTTATGGCATGGGAGCCGCACCCGATTTCCACCACAGTTGAACCAGGTGCAATTTGTGCATGTTCCAGTACATAATGTCGTTCTATGATTTCTAGGTGGAGCCAGTATGCTGAAGGCTCCTGTGGTGGTTCATTTCTGCGGGGAATTCTCATCAGCATGTGGGCAAACTCCTCTTCTACATTTTTCAGTTCCCGATTGAGTATCTCTTCGTCTCTCATTGACTCAGAGAACATACAGTAATGGTACATCTCATCTTGAAATAGCTTTCGATTTTCCCTATCAGTTCGTAGTAAGGATCTATCCTTTTGAAACCTCTAAAAAATCAATTACAGCACTCCCTGGTCGACATAGTGGTATAAGACATCCTGCCCTTGAAGACAGCATCCAGACATCAAATCACATGGTGTACTCATGAGATGATACAGAAGACCGACCAATATAGCGTATGGGGGAGGAAAGGTTTATATTGGTCAAATCGAGGCAGGCATAAGGGCTCGTAGCTCAGCTGGTATGAGCGCTGCCTTCGCAAGGCAGAGGCCGCGGGTTCAAATCCCGCCGAGTCCACTCGCAAATAAGATTTAATAAAGTTCTTTATCACCACAGATAATTCCTGTACGCTGCTTTCTCTCTTGGAAATGTATTCATAGTTCATTGCTCCTAAGCTGGTATCAAATGCTGCAATTCCTCCTTCTTTGAGTTTTCTTTCATAAAAAGATTTATAAAGGCTCACAGATATAACCCTAACAGCCCTGTAACAAGTTATCCTTTCAGGAGGGAGAAAATGCGCTCTATTGTTGAAGACGCTGTTGAACGAGTCACTCGTGAAGAAGCTCCTCATTATGCATCTTCCATGGATGAAGAGCTGGAAGAAATACTGCGCTCCAGCCAGGCCAAGATCAAGGTGGTCGGTGTGGGGGGAGCAGGATGTAATGCTGTCCAGCGATTGTGTGAGGTTGGAATAGAGGCAGCTGAAAAGATTTCCGTGAATACAGATGCCCAAGATCTGTTAAAAAAGGTTGCCGAGACCAAATTATTGATTGGAAGAACCATCACTGGTGGTCTGGGAGCTGGAAATGACCCTGCTCTGGCTGAAGAATGTGCAAGAGAAGATGAGCGATTGATACGGGATGCTCTGGAAGGGGCAGACCTCGTCTTTGTCACCTGCGGTTTGGGCGGAGGTACTGGCAGTGGAGCTTCTCACATTGTGTCAGATGTGGCTCGTAAGATCGGCGCCCTTACTGTGTCTATTGTTACTTTACCATTTACAGTGGAAGGGATGCGCAGACAGCGCAATGCAGAGCGCGGCCTCGAAAACTTGAGGAGAGCCTCCGATACTGTTATTGTCATACCCAATGATAAATTGCTGGAGATGGCCCCTGGGTTACCCATAACTGCTGCCTTCCGGGTGGCTGATGATATTTTGATCAGGGCAGTCAAAGGGATTACTGATTTGATCACCAAGCCGGGACTGGTGAACCTGGATTTTGCAGATGTCCGTTCAGTAATGAAGGATGGTGGTGTGGCCATGATCGGCATGGGTGAATCAGATTCTGAGCGCAGAGGTGATGAAGCGGTTTCCGATGCCTTGCATTCGCCGTTGATCGATGTGGACATAACAGGAGCCAATGGCGCGTTGATTAATATTACTGGTTCTTCAGATTTGAAGTTGGAGGAAGCAGAGCACGTGGTGGAAACTGTATCCAACGAGCTGCACCCTGAAGCCATCATTATTTGGGGAGCTCAAATAGAAGAAGAACTGCACGGAACGCTCCGGGTGATGGTGGTATTAGCAGGCGTCAACTCCCCCTACATTCTGGGTCCTGAAAAGGGTATCACTGTAGAAAAGGAAGGGGAGTACAAGCAGCTGGATTTGGGAATAGAATTTCTGTAGGTGGGTACAATGGATATAAAAGAAAAACTGGGAACGTATACCCGAGTATTGCGGCTGGCACGAAAACCTGATACCAAGGAATACCAGCAGGTGGCGAAGGTCACTGGGCTGGGAATCCTGTTAATTGGTGCAGTCGGGTTTCTCATCAAGCTGGCCTCTCAGCTAATTACCAGATATTACGGTTGATTATATGATCTTTGCTCTAAAAGTTACCTTAAATCAAGAGAGAAATGTGGCTCGGATGCTGGAAAGCAGGATCCGAAGTCGGGGTATCAAGGTGCAGAGTATTCTGGCACCGGAAGTTTTAAAAGGATATCTCTTCATGGAAGCGGAAGATAAAGGACCTGTAGAAGAAGCTATAGAAGGCCTCAGACATGTGAGAAGTATTCTGGAAGGTGAAATCAATTTTCCAGAAATTGAACATTTCTTGGAGGCAAAGCCCACAGTCGCCGGCATCAAAAAGGGTGACCTCATCGAGTTGATAGCTGGTCCTTTCAAAGGCGAACGAGCCAAAGTTATCCGCACAGACACGGATAAAGAGGAACTAACTATAGAATTGATAGAAGCTATTGTTCCCATTCCCATAACAGTCAGAGGCGACTATGTGAGAATCGTCAAGAAGAAGTGATGACCATGAAAAAGCAAACTGTGGAAGCATTGGTAGATGGAGGAAATGCCACTGCAGGACCACCGTTGGGACCTGCGCTGGGTCCGCTGGGGCTCAATTTGAACCAGGTCATTTCAGCCATCAACGAGAAAACCAAGGATTTTGACGGCATGAAGGTGCCCATTAAGCTGATGGTGGATTCAGAAACCAAAGAATTTGAAATCAAAGTGGGGACCCCTCCTGTATCTGCTCTCATCAAGAAGGAACTGGGAGTAGAAAAGGGAGCTCAGAGTCCTGGAGAAGAAGTGGTGGGCGATCTCACGATGGAGCAGATTAAAAAGGTTGCCCGCATCAAAATGGAGAATATGCTCTCTTACACAGAAGAGGCTGCGGTAAAGGAAGTACTGGGAACCTGTGTCAGCCTCGGTGTCACTGTGGAAGGGAAGTCTCCCAAGGAAGTGCAAAAGGAATTGTGATCACATGGAAGATGATATCAAGAAAGCGGTAAAAGAGGTGAAAAATACAGAAAGGAATTTTGTGCAGTCCGTAGAACTCTCTATCAATTTAAAGGATTTGGATTTCAAGAAGCCAGAGAGCAGAATACGGGGTGAAGTGGTCTTACCTGAAGGAAGAGGAAACCCCACCCACATTGGTGTCTTCGCAGAAGGAGACATGGCCCAGCGGGCCAAAAAACGAAATTTGGATGTGTACTCCAAAGAAGACATAGAAAAACTGGGTGAGAACAAGAAAAAGGCCAAAAAAATGGCTGAATCTCATGAGTTCTTTGTGGCCCAAGCAGATTTGATGCCACTAGTTGGAAGAACATTAGGACCTGTTCTGGGAAGAAAGAATAAAATGCCCAAACCACTTCCTCCCATGGCTCCGTTAGAGCCGGTGATCGAAAAACTAAAAAATACAGTGGCTATTGATTCCAAGAATAACCCTGTGGTTCACTGCTACATTGGAACAGAAGAAATGGCTGAAGATGCGCTATCAGAGAATGCTCTGGCAGTGATCAATGCAGTAGAGCGGCTGCTCCCTCGAGGAAGAGGTAATATTTCATCTGTTTTCATGAAAACAACTATGGGAAAGCCGGTGAGGGTGATATAATGGCTCATATATCCTCTTTCAAAAAGACGGAAGTCAGAACATTGAAAAAGCTCATCGATTCTTACCCCGTTGTGGGACTGGTCAATATTGAAGGAATAAAGGCCAGACAGCTTCAGAGGATCAGGCAGGATATGCGGGACAAAGCAGTAGTTCGGGCGTCCAAGAATACAATACTGGCCATAGCGTTAAAAAAATCCAAAAAGAAGTTGAAAGATCTTGCTCCCTCGTTGAGGGGAGGTGCTTCTCTCATTTGCAGTAAGATGGATCCATTTCGGCTGAACATGTTTTTGGAGAAAAGCAGGACCCCCGCTCCTGCAAAACCAGGAGATGTGGCTCCTGAAGATATTGTGATAGCTTCAGGTGATACTGGCTTTCCCCCCGGGCCCCTAGTGGGTGAACTGCAGCGGGCAGGTGTTCCTGCTCGTATCGAGCGGGGCTCCATCATTGTACAAAAGGACCATGTCTTTGTGAAAGCAGGGAAAGAAATCTCTGAAAAACAGGCAGAAATCTTGGGTAAACTGGGGATGGAGCCCATGATGGTGGGCTTGGAGTTGTTGGGTATTTGCGAGGACGGAACGTTGTTTGACCCCTCTGTGTTGCACGTGGATGTGGAGGGTATGCTGTCCCAGCTTGGTCAGGCATACCAGCAAGCCCTCAATTTGGGCGTTGAAGCCTGTATTATCACCCATGATACAGTGACTCTGCTGATTCAGAAAGCGACACGGAATGCATATTCGCTGGCCCTGGAGAGTAATATTGTAACACCACAGACAATTCCCCATCTTTTAGCTAAAGCTTATGCCAATGGAGGAGTTCTTTACAGTCTGGCAAAGGGCGAACCTTTTCCCTCTGCTCTGAAATCAGAAGCAGCAGGAAGAGAAAAAACAGAAATAGAACAAAAAAGAAAAGAAAAAATAGAAGAAAAAAAAGAAAAAGAAGAAAAAGAAGAGGAAGCCCTTGAAGGATTGGGAGCTCTCTTTGGCTAATTGGAGGTGTTTTCATGGAATATATATATGCAACATTGATGCTTGATGCCCTCAATAAAGAGGTTACAGAGGAGAATTTGAAGTCCATCATCAAAGCAGCTGGAGGAACTCCAGATGAAGTTCAGATCAGACAGCTGTTGGCAGCCCTGGAGGGCGTGGACATCAAAGAAGCGCTGAGCAAAGCTGTAGCAGCACCTGTAGCAGTGGCTGCAGCAGCACCTGTAGCAGCAGAAAAAGGAGAAACGAAGAAAGAGGAAGAAGAAAAAGAGGAAGCCAAGGAAGAAGAAGCCCTTGAAGGTTTGGGAGCTCTATTTGGTTAGTTCTTCCAGATCAGGAAGTTCTGGAAGCTCTTCGGTGATTTCCTCGGTAGGTCTCTGTTGAGGGGGAATCCAATACCCAGGTTCTTTCGATCCTGATTCTGGAACTTCCCATTCGAATTCTTCCTCTTCTTTTGCAATTCTGGACAAACTGTAAATGAGCAATGTGACCACTACTACCAGCATAGCGATACCTGCTATGAACAATTTATTGTGGAGTAGACCTCCATCTTCTTCTTCAATAGGTTCTTCAGGTTCTTGTTCCTTCTGTTCTAATTCTTGCCTTCTGAGTTCAGCATAGTAGTCATCAATTATTGTTCCCACTGAGGAGTGAAACTCCGGGAACCTCCCATTTGCCAGAGCGCCCAAGGCAAGTTTCATTTGTTCATCTATATCAGAGGCCTGGGTCAATGCAGAAACTGCGCAGTAACGTCCCACTGCCTTCACAAAGGCATCTTCCTGCTCCGGTTCCCATTCTGCAAGAATAACTGGCATAAAAAGATGAGCATAATTGGCACCAGTGACCTCTTTGACAATCTTTAAGTACTGCACAATGCCAAATCCCCCCACATCTGGATTGAGATCGGATTGCGCAAGTTGCACATTGATACGCTTCATGTTCTCCTCTCCCACTTTTTCAGAGAAATTGAACATGATCACTGCACTTGCCAGATAGAAGTATTCTCTCTGAATTGGTTTAACCTGCGAAGACATGTAGTCCAGGTTGTTCAAGGATGTCTTTCCCCTGTGGTTCTGGAGGTTGTAGTACTCAGATTCCCAGTCCACCTCAAAGACAGCCAATTCGTTCAGCCCCAGCTGGCGTGCACATAAATCTGCATACAGGTCGCAGTACCCTTCTGCCAAGGGCCAGGGAATATTGTAGTGGATGGTCCAGAAGTGAACCAGTTCATGAAATATGATGGTGGGATTAGGATGATCTTTCTCCAACTTCACCAGATGGCCGTTATTGTACCCTACCATCCACGTTTCTTTTCCCAAGGTTTTCTCTCCATAGATTTCAACACTTTCTATTGCTTCAGGCAGAGGAACACCAATTAAATCTTCAAGAACAGGAAGTGCCGAAGCTGCGTTTGCCAGTATGTGGCTGCTCCAGTAGGCATCAACTCCCATATTTATGAATTTGATTAAAATAACTCTTTCATTCAAGGAAACAGCCTGCAAGGTAATATTGCTTCCACCCTGTACTGGAAAGAGGCTGATCACAACCAGAGCAAAGAGGAAGAGACGTTTCATTAAGAAACTTACTATCTTAATAGTATATAAAGGTTTCGAAGAATTTATCTGGGTTCTTATCCTCTGTGCACGATTCAGCAGAGGGAATGCAGCTCTTTGTAGATCTCCTCCCTCTGACAGAAAGATTTATATAAGGGAATACACATCACAAAACAGGGGACATGGTGTAACCAGGCTATCATCACAGGCTCCAGAAATCCAAAAGCACAGGTTTGCTGAGGCACCCGCCGATGAGGAGTTTTTGGAGCATGAGGAAACCTGTGGATCGGAGTTCAAATCTCCGTGTCCCCACCATCCCTCTATTTTATAGTGATTGATATATCGCCTTCTTCATATCCTCTCAAAGGGGACAGTAACCCTTTAATTGTAGATTCTATGACACTTTTTGCGAAGGAGTTCAACTCCAGCTTCTTTCCATTAATTTCAACTGTAACCTCACTCATGATTTACCTTAGACATGTCATATAAAAGGCTTGCACACTGCACATATGGGTTGGCTACAAATGCTGTACACTGCTACGAAAACTGATTCACATCCTAGTCCAGTTTTCTGGAAGCTGCAAATGGTGGGGCAACCTTTATTAACTTCATCAAAATGTCTTTTTCATGAAGGTGGATGTCGACTGCACCATTCAGAATGGAGAGGCAGAAATTGGCATATCCTTGCTGGAAAGGGTATCCCGCCAAGAATTTGAGGAATACGTTGATACATTAAAAAGGGAAGGCTTCATGTACGATCCCTATGAGAAATCTTACTTTTTCAAGACAAAAAGCCCAAAGATGTTGTCAGCCATGTTTAGATTCTTTGAAAAAGAGTTTGAGGTTTCAGCAAACCTCAAGGGAAAAAATACATATGCCTGGAAAGAACGGGACCAGTTTGTCAAAGAGTTTGCTGAGCCAGCCTCTGACCAGCAGAAGGATACTAGTCAGCAGAAGGATTCTGACCAGTAAGACACACATCTGAAAGGAAGCACCTATCACACAAAGGGATTCCTGATTTACACAGATCTCTTCCCAGCGAAACCATCAGCTGATTTAGGGGAATCCAGTCCCTTATAGGAACTCCTTTCATCAGCGCACGTTCTGTCTCTCCAGGGTTTTTTGTATGAACCAATCCCAGGCGATTTGCTGTGCGGTGTACATGCACATCTACAGGAATGGCAGGTTTCCCAAAGCCATACACCAGGACACAATTGGCTGTCTTTCTGCCCACGCCTTCTAACACCAGTAAATCCTGGAGCGTGTCTGGCACAGTGCCATGATATTCTGTGAGGATTGTGTGGGCCACCTTCCTGATCCTTTTAGCCTTGACACGGAAGAACCCAGCAGGTCGTATCAGTTCTTCAATTTCTCCAATGTCTGCATAGGCAAGCTTTTCTGGAGTATCAAACCTACTGAATAAAGCCTGAGAAGCTTTCTGCGTATTCTTTCCTTTCGTTCTCTGGGATAATATGGTAGAGATCAGCACTGCAAAGGGATCTCCTCTTCTTTCAGCATAATTGTAGTATTCTTTGAGGCGACGTAATATCTCATCGAATGAGGTATTTATCATAGGTTACATCCATGTCAATAAACTCATTGACCACCCTTCTCAATTCAGAAGAGGTGCTCTTGCCGAAGGCCATGACCTCCACTCGTACGCCCCGGGCTTTCAAATGCTCTACCAAAGCTATGAAATCACCATCACCTGATACCAAGACTACTGTATCCAATTTGTCTGCCAATTTGATGGTATCGATGGCTATTCCCATATCCCAGTCTCCTCGTTTCGTTCCGTCATAGTACGTTCTCAATTCTTTTATTTTTACTTCATACCCAATATTTCTCAATGCTTCAAAAAAGTTCTCTTCTTCTGGTATGTCTGCTCGTATCACGTAGATGATAGCCCGTATTAGCTGTCTTTGATTCAGGCCCACTTCCAGAACCTTTCTGAAATCCACTTTTGCTCCATACAAATTCTTAGCCGAGTAGTACAAATTTTGGGTATCTACAAACACGCCTACACGCTGCCATCTATAGATCTGTATCATGGTATCACCTAAACAATTCTTGCAGTGGAGTAATCAAATACAATAGTTCCTTGAACCTTGTAGTTAATATACTCTTTGGATTGGGAGGGTCTCATCCCCTTGTGGATGATGGCTACTCTCTGGATCTGACCCTCTCGTTCGTGTACCTCTTTCAATTCAACCCGGGTATTCACCTGGATCTGATGGTTGTAGACGCTGGTAAACACCAGTGTAACCCCATTGGACATCGACGAATACGAAAACTGGTTAACATGGTACCTGTCCACCACCCCTTCTTCAATTCGGAAAGGGTCCAGATCATCGATAGAATCAAACAGAAAGAGGGTACACCCTTCTGTGTGCATCACATGCATGA
>Ga0209635_10000882_pt1 | contig 21768 bp, 23 predicted proteins | sample DeeMarSWOR230_32_FD_187463 | JGI IMG/M metagenome (GOLD analysis project Ga0209635, IMG submission 187463) | Marine sediment microbial communities from White Oak River estuary, North Carolina - WOR-2-30_32 (SPAdes) (version 2) | ecosystem: Environmental > Aquatic > Marine > Intertidal zone >...
AAATCCTTAGAATAAACGACACAAGGGCCCTTTTTAACGAGAGACAAAGTTACTTGACAATGCGTGCAACCCTTCCCACCACATCTACAATCTTTCTTGGATTTATACGATTTCGGTCTAAAAAACAATGGTATTAGACCAAGCCTGCTTGCTATTATTTCATCCCAAAGGACACTATTATTCTTGACAAAATCGACCCATTCTATCGCAAGGGTCGGTATCTCCGACATCATTATTCTTCTCAGTTCGCCTGCCAAAGCCGAATCGATGCCCCCGATCACGAATTTGATTTTTTCATTATTCTTTTTCAAAATCTTAACTTCCAACTCATCACCAATAACTTTAAATTTTATTTTACATAGATTTTAAGTTTTTTAGACCCTCCTACCTCTCCTCCCACCCTTTCTTTTCGTACCGTCTGTTGGGATTGGAGTCACATCTTCAATTATCCCAATCCTCAAACCACTTCTTGCCAAAGCTCTAATTGCTGGCTGTGCTCCTGCACCTGGTGCCTTCTTGTGATGACCGCCCTTACCTCTCACTTTTATGTTGACGCCAATTATACCCATTTCTAAAGCTTCATCAGCCGCACGTTTAGCAGCCTGCATCGCTGGGAAAGGATTTCCCCCTTCCCTGTCCTTATCTGTCATCATACCACTAGAATACCTAGCTATAGTTTCTGCTCCAGTAATATCTGTTATATGAACAATAGTACTGTTCACAGTCGAAAAAATATGAGCAACCCCCCAAGTCCCCTTCTTTATAGCCTTGATTTCATACTTTTTTCCTTTTACAGTTTTTTTGGGTTTTTTCACCATACAATCAACTGGATTTAGGTTTTTTTATTTTTATTGGAGTTCCATAAAAAGAAATCTTCTTCTCCAAATCTCGAGTTATAGAAAAACTAGGATAAACAGTTTTCCTACCATCGACAGCTATATGCCCATGGGTTATCAATTGTCTGGCATGTTTTGGTTTATTGGCTAAACCATTTTTGAAAACAAATGTTTGAAGTCTTCTATCCAATATGTTTTCAACAGTGAGCCTCAAGACATCATCCAAACCGGCATCCTTACTCAATAAACCCAATTTTTGAAGTTTATCCAACAGTATTTTTTCCTCTGTCTTGTCTTTTTTAGCAGCCAAGTCTCTTGCCCTTCCTCTGAAGGATCTCAAAGTTGACTCGGCCTTCCAAATTTCCCTCTTTCTTCTCAGACCATAAGCTTTCATCAATTGATTTTCTTTATCTATCCTTTCCTTGTCCCATGGCGCTCTTGGTTTTTTTAACTTCTTCTTTATCTTTCTCATCCTATCACTTCTTCTTCTTTGCGGGTGCCATTTTCTTTCTTACGACGCCAACAGTTCTTCCCTTTCTGAAAGAACTTCTTGTTCTTTGTCCTCTAGCAGGGAGACCGAACATGTGTCTAACTCCTTTGTAAGATTTTATCTTTATCATCCTCTTAACATCTTGTTCTTGTGTGAATTTTAAATCTGGTCCGACTATGTGTTTGTCATCACCAGTTTCCAAATCCTTTCTTCTGTTAAATGTCCAAGAAGGTATGCCAAATTTTGCCGGATTCTTTAAAGTCTCTGTAATTTTCTTTATTTCTGCATCAGTTAACGTACCAACCTTCCTGTTGCGATCGAATCCATGAACTCTACATACAGCATTGGCTAAACTTCCACCAACACCTTTAATTTTCTGTAGAGATGTGAATAGTTGAGTCTCACCTTTAACATCGGCTCCTGCTATTCTTACAATTCCTCTGATTTCTTTAGGCATATAATCTCTCTCTTATTTTGAACATAAAAGTTTTTAAACGTTAAAAATGGACCGAAGGGGACTTGAACCCCTGGCCTCCGCCATGCCAAGGCGGCGATCTACCGCTGATCTATCGGCCCTTCATCCTAACTAACTCTTCAATATTCTCACATGCAGGTTTCACATGACATCCCCTACAAACCCTTGCCCCTGCATTTTCCAATCTGCTCATGTGCGGTATGACTTTTTTTGTGGACATTCTTTCTAATTCTTTTTTGAACAGCATAAATTCTTTTTTCACCTCATCTGTCAACTCAACTTTAATTGCCTTACTTGCTTGGAAATAGACTAAATATGTACTATTTATTTCTTTCCTCAAAAAATCTTCGACTAATAAAGCCTCTCCAACATTCTGGAGTAGATGTTCTTTTTTGACACCCCTTCTATCTATCCTACCCAATTTTATATCTATCGGGACGAATTCATTGTTTTTATCCTTGGCTATGATATCAGGTGTTCCCATCAATCCCTTCTTTAAGGACAACAAAGTTCTTTCAGAAATCAAGAAATCAAAATTCTCCTCGTCGATCAGTTCATGTAATTTGATTAAAAAATCTATGATCGATTTTTCTGTTATAGTTGTTCTCCCCTCGTATTTTTTCATACTCATTCTGGCTATATCTGTTATAAGCTCATCAACATCTTTTTTACTAATATTATCGATGAGCATCTTAACTGCTAAATGTAATGCTTCACCATCCCAAACCCTCCCACGTTCTCTCTTGAACTGTCTGGATAAAACCACTTTTTCTAAGTAAAACCTTCTAGGACATTGATAGAATTTGCCTACTTCTAAAGGGGTAACAAAAATCCTTCTTTTTCTAGAAATTTCATACGTTAGTTTGTTTTTTAACTCATTCAACATATTTTCTCCTATCTTTTCTTTGATAAAAAGAATTCCATACCTACCATCAATCAACTTTCTTTCCTGAAGTTTAGATAACAGAATGAATAAATAGTCCGATGAGGTAACTCTTTTCTCCAGCAATTCTAATAAAAAGTCATCTATCGATATATCTTGATTCAAATGACTATTGATTGTTTTTACAATCTTAATGATATCTCCGGGATCAACTTCTATCTCAGTTCTCATCAGTAAGACCGATTATTTTTCTTTCCTAAAGATTTCGGTCCATGTGATCTTTTTAGGGTCTCTACCCATCCTCCAGTTTTTTTCACATTTCTTGGAGCAAAAGTATCTTGTTACCCCAGTCTTCAAGACTAACATCTTTCCAGTTCCTGGCGCTAACTTAGAACCACAAAAAGAGCATTTAGTCAAACCTATCTACCTTCCATTTTCCCAACAGTTTCCATCTCTGTTTCTCTGAGCATCAGTACATCCCCTTTTCTGATCGGGCCAAACACATTTCTCGTCAATATCTTTCCTTTGTCCCCCCCTTCTAAGACTCTACATCTAACTCTCATAACCCCTCTAACACCTGTCCGGCCCAGTAATTGAACTACTTCTGCTGGTACTGCTTCCCCTGCCATTCAATCAACCTTTCTTAATGGTTTTAATTTTCTTGATGACGTCTTCTACTATATTTTTAGCCTCGCCTGGTTCAATTATACAGGCAGAAGCTGTGCCGACGTTTATACCCGTAGCTCTACCCAGTTCTTCTTTAGAAGGTATGTATACGTATTCACACTTTTTTTCTTCACATAAAACAGGCAAATGCATAACGATTTCTTTTGGTTCTACATCCTTTGCGATAACGACTAATTTTGCCTTTCCCCTTTCTATAGCTTTTGTAGTTTCATTAGTACCTTTCTTTATTTTTCCAGTATTTTTAGCTACTTCTAAAGCCTGTAAAACTTTATCGACCAAATCTTTAGGTATTTCAAATTCAGCCATCAAATTTCACCTCCGATTACGGATCAATCTTCATTTAATGCTAAACAAAACAAGTATTTAAAATTTATAAATCTTTTCACAGGCGGATTTTAACTATTTAAAATTTAATTTTTAATAACTCATCATGTCATACGAATTAAATAAACCTGAAAAAGTCGCATTGCACATTCTTGGAGTGGCAGGTTACGACGGATTATCTCCATTATTAGTAGAACTTGTCTTTGGAAAGGAGTTTTTAACCTATTTTAGTACACTTGTTAAGAAGGATTTAGTAAATTTTGAAGAAAGACAAATAAATGGCTTAAAGATTAGAATTTATGTTATCAACGATGAAGGTAGAAAAACACTAAGAAATTAGTTAAAATTACTTGTGTGTGAAATATAGGATAAGTTTTGGCCTTATTTTATCAACTCTACAGAAACCGAATCTGATCAATTGCAGTCCAGTATTTGGTTTTAACTTCTTAATCCCTGACTCCCCTATACATTTTACTATGCTACTATCCTCCATAATAATCCTTATCGGGACGTTTTTTTCAGATACCCACTGGATTTTTTGCATTTCTGGTTCTACTTCTTTACTAGTGAACTCAGCTTTTTTATTCAATTTAACGTTACACAATCCTATCAAACGGATTTCCTTACCTTTGAATTTCTCAAAATCTTGCCTGGAGATGAAGATTTTTTTAGTATTGACTGGAATCTCTCTAAAACCTCTTCTCGGAAAGTCTGGGTGAAGATGAACCCCCACTTTCTTTACTTTTGGAGCATTCACTACTTTTATTTGAACTGGGTCTATTACCGCGAAGTATCTGTTTACTTTCGGGTCAATTAATTTTCTATTTTCACTGTAAAGAATTTCAACTGGGACTGATACATCGTTTAAACTCAGACTAAAACTCAATATAAAATTTCTTATGGCTTGAGGTAAAATCCCCCTTCGTTTAAAGGATTGTAAACTCCAGGTTCTAGGATCATCCCAGCCTGTATATATTCCCTTTTCTATCAACATCCTGGCTTGAGTTTTGCTCAATTTCAAGCCCTCAAATCTTAACATACCATGATGTATGAATTCTGGATGTTTCCATCCCAATCGATTCCATATAAACTCTTCCATCATATCTTCCATAACTAAATCCTTCCCTCTCAAAATATGAGTGACGCCAAGGAAATGATCATCTATTGCCCACGAAAACTCCAGCATCGGCCAGATACGATATTTTTTTCCAACTCTCGGATGTTCCCTGTTAGTTATCCTCAATAGAACTCTATCTCTGAAAGCTGGGTTAGGATGTCTTACATCGGTTTTAAGTCTCACTGTTGCTTGTCCCCCTTTATAATCACCCTTCAACATTTTCTTCCATTTTTCTAGGTTTGTTTTTGGATTCTGTTTTCTGCATCTACATCCCAAACCTTTCTCTCTGTTTTTTCTTAAAACATCTTTAGGGCACTCACAAACATACGCATGCCCCATTTTTATTAACTTCTTAGTCCATTCATAGAACAACTTCATTCTATCTGATTTGTAGATTATTTTATGCCATTTCACGCCGAGCCATTTCAAACCTTCTGTTACCAGTTTGTAAGCTTCTTTTGTTGGTATTTTTGCTTCAGACCCTATCGTGTCGTCAATCACTAGAAGCAGTTTCCCTTTATACCTTTTCACGTATTCATCATTAAGCAGAGCCATTCTAGCATTTCCAATGTGCAAAGGACCAGACGGAAACGGCGCCATCCTCATTACGATTTTTTTGTATTTTTTAATGTTTGGTAATGGAGGCAATTCTTTCTCTTCTTCAACTTTTTTCTTTTTGACCTTAAAACCCAACTCTTTTAGCTTGTTCTTTTGTTCATCCAGAGACAATGAATTAACTTCTGTGACAGTTTTCTTAATTTCAGGAATGATTTTTTTAATATTATCTCTCACTTTCGGATCATCAGAAATCATCTTACCTAAAACGGCCTGTACATCAGCCTTTCCATCATGTTGTATGGCATTCAACAATGTATGTTTCAATAATTTCTTCCTTTCCATAATTAATTATCGTTAAAAAAGAAATAAAAAGAAAGGTATGGTGTTATGGGTCACCTTTATTCTTCCTTTCCTGACCATTCTGCTATTGGCTTTGCTTCTGAGATAAGGTTTTCGGCACTAACTCCCGCTCCAATTCCTTGAGCTAACTGTTTGAAAACTGGCATAATTTCTATTTCCTGCATGATTGGTTCTGGATATTCTCTAGCATATCCCATTGGCTCAAATGTTATTATATAATTCTTGAATATCGCTGAAACACTCACCATTCCAGAATATTCCTGTGCTGTTAGTACCATCACACTACCATCATCAGCTCTATACTTAAACATTCTTGTTCTAGTATGCCAATCATACCTACTTTCTATCTGTCCCATTTTGTAGAATTCCCCATCAATAATCAGATACATCTTTGTATCCCAATAGTTGTACCTGTAGATGAAGAACAAAACTGGTTCGGTTGTCAGATAGTATTTATTTACTGCAACACCTCTTGCTATTTGAATGTCTGGTTGTGGTCGTGGGGGTGTTGGTGCAATAGGTGGTCTAGGTCTTGGAGGTATAATACATCCCCCACCCCATGGCCAGAGACATGTTGGTTCTACCACTGATTTTATCTCTTGCTGTACTTGTTGTGCTAATACCATTCCTATAATACTTGAACTACATAGCAGAATAGCTATTACTACTGCTACTTTCTTCATTACATCACCTAAGGAAAACTGAGAAATCAACGCTTTTTAATGGCTAGGAAAATTTATGGCCTTCACCCTAAATCTTTATAAGCTTTTATATTTATGGTAAATAACTGATAATCATGGAAGAAGAAGAGATGAAAGTATCGAAAAATTTAATGAAAACATTGACTGTCGATACCAGAACCAACATTCTCAAAGCTCTTAAAAAAAGACCAATGACAGCATCCGAATTATCACGAAGATTAGGTAAACATGTAACAACCGTCTCTGAACATCTAGACATATTGAAGAATACTGACCTTGTAGAGAGAGTTGAACGCCCTGGTAGAAAATGGATTTACTATAAGTTAACTAAACCAGGGCAAAAAATACTTCATCCTACATCTTATAGATGGAGCTTCATCCTTTTAGTAGTATTTGTCAGTTTTGTAAGTGGTTGGTATTTTCTTTCTGTTAGTGCAATTCCAGGCAGTCCACTTTATACTTCCAAGAGAGTAATTGAAAATTTCCAACTTTTATTGACTACTGATAGTTTACAACGAGCCCAGTTACATATCCAACACGCTGAAAAGAGATTAGAAGAAACAAAACAAATTGCTGGAGGAGGGCAAACCGGGTTAGTTCCTGGTGTTATGGAAGATTATCAAAATGAAATGAATCAAGCAAAGAAAGAAATTCAAACAGCCAAACAAGAAAAAAGAGATATCGTTTCTATATTGGAAATACTCACCGAATCTGCAGCTAAACATTCAACAATCATGAAAAACTTAGCCGTTAAAAGCCCAGAAATGGCTGGAGAAATTCAACCAGCATTAAATGTATCTGAAGAAAGTAGAACAGAAGCGATACAAGATTTAGAAAATATTACAGGATCATCTTATCAAGAATAATTATTTCAAAATAATGCTCCCATATCCAACAACAGCGCCTCTATCACTAGTAATATCTCCTGATGTGGCGTATTTTAACAACTCACCTTTTTTTGCACCCAACTCTTTCGAAGCAATCATAGCAATAGCTATAGGCCCAAATCCACAAACAGAAGCATTCTTTTCTTGCAATCTCAAGAAGAAGTCCTTTTCATTCAATCTTAATATAGTATCTATCACATAATTATCAATTGAGTAAGCACTTTCATATGGAATGTAATGAGAAAAATCTGAGCTTGCTATTACTATCCATTTTTTCTTTTCTTTTTTGATTGCATCTGCTATTGTTTTTCCAATAACTTTACACTCTTCAAGAAAATCAAAACTCGGATGTTCGTTAATCACAGAAATAGGAATGAATTTAAAATCTTCATTGAATCTATACTGTAGGAATGGTAGTTGAACTTCTATTGAATGTTCTGATTCATGGGCTAAGATATCGTATTCAATTAATGGTGAACTGTCAATTAATTTCGATGCGAATTTATCTTCAATGTTTGCTGAACCTAAAGGAGTTTTCCATACACCTTCTCGCATTACTCCAAACCTTGAACTGAAGACACGATGGTTTGGACCAAGTATGATGTAGTTACATTTTGGAATTCTTGAGTAAGACCAAGCAGCTATAGGACCAGAATAAGTATAACCTGCATGAGGAACTACAGTAGCGATGAATTTTTCTTCTTTGATTTTTTTAGGGCCCAATTTATGGTCGAAACAACTTTTAATCTGTTTTTTAAGCATTTCTGAATTCAGGTTGTAAAACATTCCTGCTACTACAGGTGGTCTGATTATCATACTAAACTCTCTCTTTCGAAATATTTTCTTAAGAATACCCCAAAATTATTATCTTTTTTAATTAAATTCATGATATTATCGTTCTCACAAACCACATCAAATTTCTTTGCGATTTGTTTCGCTATATGATTTGGAACTCCTCGTTCTTTCAAGGTTTTTTCCTTATCAGTTAAACTATTAACTAATTTTTCTCTTGCTGTAGTAAACTTTCTTTCAACTTCCACACACCAAAAATCATTCTCGACAAAGGGACCTTTCAATGCTTTATTCTCATATTTTTTAAGAAACCTTTCCGAATCATCCAGATCAAAAACTAGCGGTCCAATTTTTTTATTTACATAAGGCAATTTTGAAATCTCCATCTCTAACAATATCACTGCCAAATCCTTTTCATTAGTGTAGATGCCCTTCCTCAAAACAATGAATTCATCTTCTTTTAGCATCCCTTCCAATCTTTCTGCAAACCTTCTCAATTGAGGCCATAGAATATCAGGAACAACTTTAGGTGGTTTGAAAACGACTAAGAGTAATTCAGTCCTTCTTTTCATTTGTGCTAGGATCAGATTGTTCTCAGTTATTGATTCAATCTTTTTTTCAAAGAATGCTTCCTTGGACGGTTTCTTCAAGAACTCTCCCGCTTTTTTCTTGAGTATGAAAAAGCTATTAGCTGAAATTGCGGCAGCAGCATTCCTAGTTTTATCAGTAGGATCGATTAAAATCAGAACTTGTCTTTTGAATTGTCTTCTCAAGTTTCGGTAATCTTCTTTTTTATAGAATTTCTTGAGATCGATAACTTCTCCTGGATTCCATTTTGCGGCATTTTTTAGAACATTGATAAAACTACCGTAATGCATGATAAGAAGTTCACAAACATAACCCGAAAACCCTTCTGTTTTAGCATCAGCTCCATAAATCTTGTTCGCACCACAAAACTGTTTCAACAGTCTAACATCATCTGACAACTTTCTCGGTAGATTTTTGTTTAAGTATTCGACATGAAAAGGAGTCCTATCAACAGCAGATTTTATCTTTTCTCCTGGCTCTCTTTTATAACAAGGAACGATATCTATTTGAGTTCCATGCACTTTGCCTCTAACATAGGGATGTTGAGCATATTCTATTACCCACCCACCCTTTAGTCTTTTAATTATACTTTTTCCAATTTTCAATCCAGTACTCTCTAATTTTTTCAAACTCAAAGTTTTTGGGAATATTATGAAAACATCAAACTCTTTTTTTGTCGGTAACCAAGTATCTCTTGTTATAGAACCAGCTAATATCGGTCTTGCTTTATACTTCGCTGCTTCTTTTTTTGTTATATCTAAAACTTTCTTACTCAAAAATTCCAATCTATTTTTTTCTATAGAATTCGGTTTGATATCTTCCAAAACCCTATTCAAGACCTTCTTATAATTTTTGAGCATATGTTATATTTTCTATTTGAATTATAAAACTTTCGAAACAAACGGTCCGTCATTTCTGTAACTGAATTTTCTATAGTAAGGTTTGACACCAACACCACTAATAACGATAATTTTTTTCATATTAAACTCATTTTTAGCTATTTCCTCGGCTTTTCGAAGCAATTCTTTTCCAAAACCTTTATGCTGCCATGCTCTTGTTAGACTAGAACCTATTGGTACCGCCTGCCCATAAACATGCAATTCCCTGACTAAGGCGGTATTTTCATCAATTTCTGGTCTAAATGGTTTGGAAGGGATTCTCAATCTTAAGAAACCAATCAAAACATCGTTCTTCGCATCTTCAAAACTCAAGAAAATTTCCTTCCCACCAGAAGCATCATAATCCAGTCGATAGAGTTTAACATTATCAATGTCAGGCATTATACCTTTCTCGATTTTATGACCAACCTCCCTGTATCTTATTTCCTTGATTTTAATTTCTCTTTCCTCACACTCATTTTCAACCAATTCTCTTAGGTTACTTTTCTTTATCCCAGCAACAACTTTATTACTCGGAATATCACGTTGAACTCTAATAACACGACAGTATTTTGGTATGTATTTCATTGACTCTGAAATAAGTTTAATCCCTTCTTCTGTTGATAGAGGTTGATAATTTTTTTCTTTCCATAAATCATACAACTCAGTTCCTTTAATAACGAGAACTGGATAAATTTTCAATGAATCTGGTTTAAACCTATCATCCTTAAAAAGGATCTTAAACTGTTCTAGATCTTTCTTAAAATCAACGAAAAGACCCGGCATTATATGATACGTACATTTCAGTCCCGAATCTTTTGCTAGTTGTGTAGCCTTTATAGCATCATCGACAGTATGCCCACGTCTCACTTTTTTCAAAACTCCTGGATAAATCGATTGAACACCTATTTCCACTCTGGTTGTGCCTAATTCCAGCATTTGGTTGATATGCGCTTTAAAACAGTAATCCGCTCTTGTTTCAATTGTTAGACCTGTACATCTATGCCTGGAATTTTCATTCAATGTTTGTGCGACTTCTAAATTCTTACTTTCTTTTCCGTTAAGAGCATCGAATATTCTCTTAACAAACCAATCCTGATAATTTTTATCCAAAGCCAGAAAAGTACCGCCTAAAATTATGATTTCTATTTTATCTGAGGGATGTCCTGTCAGAACATACTGGTTTAACCTATCCTTTGTTTGATGGAATGGATCATAATCGTTTCTTATCCCTCTCTGTACTGCTGGCTCAAGCCCAGTATAGCTTTGAGGGGCGTTAACCCCTTTAGGACAATAGATACAAGTTCCTGGGCATTTTGCAGGTTTAGCCACTACAGTGATAACCGAGACTCCTGATATCGTTCTGGACGGTTTTGTTCTCAAAAAACCCTCAAGTTTTCCTCTCTCATCTTTTTTACAAAAACTTAGAATTTCAACTTTTGTTGGCAGCTCCTTTAATTTATGTTTTTTACACTGTTTTTTGATGATTTTATCGACCTTTTTATGGTCCAATCTCTCACTCCTAAGCAAAACCTCAATTATTTCCCTGCAAATTGTTTGCTTTTCCATAGTTTCACTCTTACTTATACGATTTACTATAGAAATCTTTAAATATGAATTTTCTATCAGATAGTAGTTACATTTATATACCACTGAAGAGTAAATAATGTGATAGTATGAATGGACGAGACATACACCGTTTAAGGTTTTATCAAGAAGAATTATTCGACACAAAGAGTAAATTGTTTAGGGCCAAAAGCGTTAAGCAACTAAAATTCTTGCAGAATAGGATAGTATTCTTGCAAAATAAGATTGAAGAGATAAATAAGATTGAAGAGATTCAGAACGGTAAAAAGTAATTAACTAAAACTCACTTCACACTTTTTAACAATTCACATACTTTGCATACTTTTTGACTGCTCGGTTCCTCACACTCTTTACAAGACCCAATTTTCCCTGATTTGAATTTTGTTCTTATAAACGGCATGATCTTAATTGCACTCTCATAAAGACTGTATTTTATGCCTGGGGATGTTTTGTCTAAATTGTTCAAAAATTTTTTTGTTTGCCCACGTAATGGGTTATCTACAGAATAAATGCAACTTTTCGGATGAAATGGGATATTATTTAATTCCGCATACAACTCTGACTCGTTCTCAGGAATTGTTATCAGAGGCTTTATTCTTGAAACAAACTTTTTATGTCTTGTTAGCATAGGCATCGGCCCACCTCTAACCAATCTCAACAAGTCTCCCTTTAAAATGTTCATTAGGATGCTCTGGCATTCGTCATCTAAGTTATGTCCAGTAGCAAGTTTTGTCATTTTTAATTCTCTGGCTTTTTTGTTTAGTAAGTATCTTCTCAGTAAACCACAACTACCACAGTAACCAGAATCCATTTTTTTTGATAGTCTATCAACTGTAAAACCATATTCTTTCTTGAACGTAAGGATGTGCTGTTCCACTCCAATTTTTTTACAGAAAATCTCACTTTTTTTCACACTCTTATCTCTGTATCCTTTTATCCCCTCATCGAGAGTTATTGCAAACAATTTTATCTTTGGATTGTTCTTGAAAATTTTATTCAATAAAAAAAGAGTATTAGCTGAATCCTTCCCACCAGAAATAGCCACAGCAATTCTATCCCCATTTTCTATCAATTTGTTAGCCCTTATCGTTCTCTTTACTCTTTTCTCAATGTTTTTAATGAAATGATTTTTACAGTAATGATGCCCCTCATTCCTTCGAAAATACACTGATTTGTTACGGCAAAAAGAACACTTCATGAAATCTATCTTTTTGGTAATTTCTTTAAACCTTTCCACCAACCTAATGAATCAGATTTTTTTATCAGTTTGAAGATTTTTTTAGCAGATTTTGTTTTAAGGTATTTTCCAATATTATCAATCCAGTTCTCAGCTTTTTTGTATCCTATATCCAGATACTCTTTTGCTTGTATTGCACATTCCAGATAATCGACATCTTTAGCAACTATGGCTTCTTTTGTTTTTCTTTCTTCAAACTCTTGATGCAATGCTAATAGTTCGTTTCGAATATTTTTTGGAAGATTCCTAACTTGATCTTTCAAAGCTTCTCTTTCGCCGGGCTTTATATCGATGTATCTTACCGCGATCTTACCCTGATCATTTACCCTAGCTTCTGGAAAATCATGTGATAAAATCATTAACAAGACCTTTTCAGAATTAACATTCTCCAATTTTGCTAGTATATAGCCAAGAAAACAGGCTCTTGCTGTATGCTCAGCAACACTTTCTGGATCTTTAACTCCAGCATCCCACCATCCACTTCTTTTAGTTCTTTTAAGTTGACCGAATTCAAAAATCAGATTCAATATGTCTTTCATATTTCACACCAGATATTACCTCTTTTATCATTCCATATTTTAAAGTTTTTAAATCCTGATTCTTTTAAATCCCCTTCTAATTTTTTCTTTATGTACAGATGATGAAATCTTTTATAGATTTTACCATGATAATTCCAGTCAACGTATACGTCACTGGAAAATAAATGTTTTAATACAATCCAGAATAATTTTCTATCCCATTTATACCAGCAACTCATGATAATTCTTTTACCTGCTCTTTTAATTTCACTGAGAGTTTTTAATCTTCTCCTCCTTGTTTTCACATGGGGTAAAGCCCTAACAAAAATTACTGTTGAAAATACTTTTGATTTGAAAGGGAGATTAGCCATATTCGCCACGACAAAAACAGCATTAAATCCCCTTCTTTTTAAGAGTTTTTTTGCCTCTCTGATCATACTTTTAGAAAAATCCAATCCAACACATTTTAAGTCTTTTTCAAGAAAGGGCATACTGTTACGACCATTACCACATCCAATATCAAGAATTGGCCCAGAGTTTATTGTCTTTGAAAAATCGATAACTTCTTTCTCAGGTTTTACTCTAAGGTTTGCCCAAGAGTCTGCTATTGTTTCCCAAACTTCCCTTTCAGTCATAAAATCACAGAATAGCCCCGGCAGGATTCGAACCTGCGTCTGCGGGTCCAAAGCCCGATATGCTTGACCACTACACCACAGGGCTCTAACGAAAAAAAGTAAAGATTCTATTATTTAAGCATTTGCAGGCAATTTCCTTCTTTTCTTTTGCATCTCCTTTTTCTCTAATATTTGTCTCTCTAGGTTATCTATCACTTCATCAATCACACTCATGAGATCCCAACCACTTTTCTTAGCTTTGAATGAGCCTAAAGTTGTATTGAAAGACCCAATCACTTCATAGAGATACTTTTCTCTTTTCTTTCTTAGAGTATCAGCTGCGATCTTGAATTCTTGTATATGTTCTTCTCCAAAAATCCTGCCGAATTCATCTATCAACGGCTGAGCCGCTCCCTTTATTTTTTCTATAGAGGATTTATCAAATTCCTCAAATCCAATCAATCTAACTTCTACGATAAAAACCACCTAATTATTATATCTCATTTTACTAAATTTATAAAAGTTGAATCACATTATCAAGTTTTGGTAGTTAAGTATGAGAATGCTCTTGGTACACTCAGAATTTCTGAAGTATAGGCCGACAAGGAAGGCTTTAAAATACATTAAAGATTTTGACAAAAAAGAGGTAAAAATAGAAAACGTGTTGGTTGCCTTTTCTTGTGCTGAAGGCAGGGATGAAAAGCATCTAAAAGAAGTTGTCAAAAAATCCATCGCGGAAATTAAACATAAATTCGAAGAAGTCAAAGCCGAGAATATCGTTATCTATCCTTATGCTCATCTTAGTTCTGACCTAGCTAGTCCGTATCTTGCCGATAGGGCATTAAAAGAAATGGAAAAGGAAGCCAAACAACAAAAACTTCCAGTTCATGTCTCACCTTTTGGTTGGTACAAAGAATTCTCATTGCATTGTATGGGCCATCCTCTCGCTGAATCCTTTAAAGAAATTATTGTAGGAAAAGGAGAAAAGGAAGAGGAGGTTTCAAAAGCACTCGAAGCCGAAAAAAAAATAAAATCGTCTTGGTTTGTTCTAACTCCAAAAGGGGAGTTGATCCCGTTAAAGATTAAAAATGATCAGGTTGTTGCTGAAAAAAAATTTGATTGGAAAAAATATGAAAACTTGAGGAAGTTTGCATTATACGAAATGGCAAAAAGTAGGGAATTGAAAGAACAGCCGCCTCATGTTGAATATATGAGAAAACTAGAATTAGCCGATTATGAGAGTGCTAGTGATCCTGGTAACATGAGGTATTATCCTAAAGGCGAATTGTTGCGGGCATTAATCCAAGACTGGACCGATTCGGAAGTTGTGAACGCAGGAGCGATGAAAGTAGAAACCCCAATCATGTACGACCTAGAACATCCTGTCATGGTAAAATACTTGAATAGGTTTCCGGCAAGACAATACATAGTTGAATCATTCAAGAAGAAACTTTTCTTAAGGTTTTCTGCATGCTTCGGTCAATTCGTTATGGCTCATGATGCGGTAATATCTTACAAAAACTTACCACTTTGGTTGTATGAAGTAGCAAAATACGCTTTCAGATTAGAAAAACGTGGTGAGTTAGTTGGACTAAGAAGACTCAGGAGTTTCATAATGCCAGATTGTCATGCCTTCTGCTCTGATGTACCGCAAGCAATAGAAGAGATGAAGAAGAGATTTCAGTTAGCTTTGAAAGTAAAGAAAGGACTTGGGTTTGATGTCCCAGAAGATTTTGAACTTGGCATCAGAACCATAAAAGATTTTTGGGATAAGAATAAAAATTTTATCCTTTCTTTAGTGAAATCTTATGGCAAACCTGCTTTAATTGAAATGTGGGATAAAAGATTCTTTTACTTCATCATGAAATATGAATTAAATTTTGTCGATAATCTAGACAAAGCATCTGCATTAGCAACAGACCAAATAGATGTGGAAAATGGAGAAAACTACGGTATCTACTTCGTTGATAAAGACGATAAAAAGAAACCAGTCATAATACTACATCAAAGCCCTAGTGGTGCTATCTGTCGGGTTATGTACGCTTTGTTAGAAAAAGCAGCAAAGGAGATAAAAGAAGGAAAGAACCCGATCTTACCTCTGTGGTTGTCCCCAACACAAGCTAGAATAATTCCTGTTTCTGATAAATATACAAAACAAGCAGAAAAGTTAATGGAAAAAATCGACAAAGAAAATATTAGAATAGATTTTGATGACAGGAATAAATCAGTCGAAAAAAAGATTAGAGATGCAGAGGTCGATTGGGTACCCTACTCAATTGTTGTTGGTGAGAGAGAAATAAAATCAGGATTATTACCAGTAAGGATAAGAAAAACAGGGAAAGTAAAGAAAATGAAATTAGAGGAATTTGTAAAAATGGTTAAAAAACAAACTAGCGGCAAACCGTTTAGAAAACTCACCCTCCCAAAATATCTAACAAAAAGACCGCAGTTTGTCGCTTGGACTTAACTACTTTTTTATTGGCTTAGCTTTCTGCCATATTAAAGCGAATAATGGGTCGATCATGTTCTTTGCTGCATGTTCAGATTTTGTCCAGAACATCATATCCTGAGAGGAGTGTACTAGTTCAGGATCTGACAAACCCATCATCATCTGTTGTCCGTCAACCACATAGAATCTCCCTGAAAGCGGTAACTCATCAGTAACAATTTTTCTCACTTCTGCAACACCCGAGAAGGCTTTTATGGCATCACTAGTTCTTTTATCAGTCTTAGTTGCTATCTTTATCTTAACTCCTTTTTCATTAAGTTTCTTCAAGATACTTATGTGGTTCTCGAATAAATCGTTCAATCCAGCAGGCGTTGTCAAGATGTTAATCGAAGAAGAAGCATTCCTGAACATAGAATCCATCTGTTGAAGTACCGAGTATTTTCCCTTTAATGCTCCAGTCATCTCTTCGGGTAAAACTAGTTTTAATCCCTGTTCATGTAGATTGTTTAATTCTTTGATTAGAGCAGAACCCTTCAATTTATCGATTTTATTTTCCAATTCTTTGAATTTTTCTCTTAATCTTTTCTTTGCCTTTTCCAATGCCTCGACAGGTGGGATAGCGACGTATCTCAAAGGCTTAGAGGTTTGAATGACAACAAATCCTTTATCTGCTAGAGTTTGTAAAACATCATATGTTCTCGATCTAGGCACGTTTGCTATTCCAGATAGCTCACCTGCTGTAGCAGTTCCTTTTGCCAGAAGAGCAGCCCAAAGCTTCCTTTCATATAAGTTGAGTCCAATCCCCTTTAAAGCATCCATTAACTCAGATGACCCTATCATCCCAACCATACCCTTAATTACTTAATAGTGGTTGGGTTTATAAACATTAATATTTTTAGTTGAAATTTGGGCTAAATTTTCTTTCTATTAAAGGTTATAGAATTTTTTGTTCTTTTGCAGACTCATCCAGCTTTCCCCTGTGATTTGAACAACTCTATTACTCTATCTATCGTGTCACAATCCTCAGGTCGTCTATCTTCACGTACTTTTTGTAATCGCGGGAATCTTAAAGCGTAACCAGACCCATACTTTGGAGATTTTTGAATTTCTTCGTATGCAACTTCTACCACAAAATCTGGTTTTATTTTTAATTCTGTTCCTTTCTCACTGATTATAGAATTCTTTAACTTCTTTGTGAATTCTTGAAATTGCTTGTCAGTGAATCCCGTTCCAAGTTTTCCAACAGGTAAGAAATGTCCGGTGTCAGGGTCTCTGCATGCAAGAGTAAATGAACTTAACCAATTGGATCTTTTTCCCTTCCCCCATTCAGCTCCAACAATAACTAATTCTAGAGTTTCCATGACTGGTTTTACTTTAAGCCAATAACCAACTCTTCTTCCAGGTTGATATTTTGCATCCAGATTCTTTACCATTAATCCTTCTTGTTTTTCTTTTAAAGAAGCTTTGTAAAATTTTTCTGCTTTCTTCAAATCTTTTGTTGCCAGACTGTGTGCTAATTCAAACTTTTTTGGCATTATTTTGATGCATTTTTTTAACTTCTCCCTTCTTTCTGAATAAGGTTTGTTAAATAAGGTTTTACCGTTTAAATAAACGATATCGAACAAATAGATTCTTACAGGAATTTTTTTAACCATCATGTCAATGTCATATTTTCTCTGAATCCTTCTTGACAATTGTTGAAATGGTATTGGATTCCCTGTTTTAGGATCAAACCCTATTGCCTCTCCCTCAATAATACAACTTTTCACTTTGATTCCATCTTTTGCGAATTTGAGTAAATCAGGGAATTGATCAGTAACATTTTCCAACCTTCTCGTGAATATCCAAAACTTCTCATTTTTTTTATGTATCTGAACTCTCATACCGTCATATTTGTACTCAAGGATTAGGTGTTCATATTTTTCCAATGCTTCTTTGAGTGTTGGTGCTTTCTCGCCGAGCATTATCACGATTGGTTTTCCAAGGTCTATTTTTACTTTATTAAGGCCAGTCTTTCCCTTACTTTTCGCTATTTTTGCTATCTCCCCGTAATCCGCCCTTAAAAACCATGCATTTTCAACGGTTTCAGCATCGATGTTGAAAGTCTTCGCTATAGAATCCCTTATTATACCCTCTGCAACACCAATTCTCATAGTCTCCAGAATTGTTCTTACGACATATCTTGCCTCGATTGGTTCTGATGAGACCAACAATTCGGCTATCAGATTGAGTTTTTTTTCTTGTGATCCAACTCCAGTTACACCGGCCAATTTTTGGATGTTATTGAATGCCATTTGAACAGTTAAAGTCTTCTTGAAAAATACTTTCTGTTTTTTAGATTTTACACATGCCTCTGCAACTAAACCCAAGTCACCAGATTGTTTAAATTTTTTCACGATTTCATTCTGGGAAATTCCAGTAGCCTTTGATATAGCCTTTATCATCATCTTAGTTGCCACTCCTGTTTTTAATTCAGAATATGTTGGAAAAACTTTACCAGAAGCCAAGATTACAACTTTCGGTAAAATATCAGTAGGAGTCTTTGATAAAAGTTTTGAAAGTATGTCTACTTTCTTTAATTTCCCAGATTCCTTCTCGAGTTCTTCGTATGTTTTAGCCAGAATTGAGTACTTCATACTAATTTACTTTCTGTTTTAAGATTTAATATCTTAATATCACAAAATGATTATAGGTGCCCAGCATGGAAGTTTTTGAGTGCATCGTGACGAGAAGGTCTGTAAGAAGTTATGAAAAGAAAGATGTACCGAATGAATTGATAGGTCAAATGGTAGAAGCAGCAGTGAGAGCCCCATCCGCAGGAAACATTCAACCATGGGAATTCATCGTGGTCAAAGATATTGAGAAGAAAAAAGAACTCTATGGGGCTGCTTTAAAGCAAAGACATGTTCAGGAAGCACCAGTTGTGATCGTTGTATGTGCAGACCCAGAAAAAAGTGCTGATAAGTATGGTGAACGTGGTGAATCCCTCTATTGTATTCAAGATACAGCAGCTGCCATAGAAAACATGTTATTGACAGCCCATTCTTTAGGTCTCGGGACATGTTGGGTCGGCGCTTTTGAGGACGATGAAGTAAGAAGAATTTTGAACATACCACAAAAACTTAAACTCGTCGCGCTAATCACTGTAGGATTTCCGAAAGGACATGTAAAACCAACCAAACCCTCAAGGATACCATTTGAAAACATTACATTCATAGACGAATATGGTAAAGGATTCCCATGGATACATGAGTATGGGTCTGACTGGAAATATAAACTAGAGCCTTTAGAAAAGCACATAGAGAAAATAAAGAAAAGATTATCCGAAAAAGGGAAATAATTCAGGGGTTAATTTTATATTGTAAAAGAAAATTATAATAGGTGTGCCAATTAATGAAAATTAAAACCATTGTTTTTATCTCAATTTCTGTTTTTATGTTATTGTTCATCTCTGTTCGTGCAGAGGACATTTTGATAACGAGTCCTGAAAAGTCAGTTACTGTTTATGCCGGGAAAACCAATACTCTAGATGTATTAGTAAAGAATAACAGAGGCGTCACGGACACATTCTATTTTTCTCTCTGGGGAGGACCTAGTGTTTGGACAACTTTAGATGTGCCTTGGGTCAGCCTTGATGCGGATAAGACGACGGATGTAACTCTAAAGATTGAGCCGCCTAGAGACGCAGAGATCGGGACACATGTACTCACGTTTTCAGTACTTTCACTCAATTCTGATGTTTCAGAATCGAAGGACATATACCTAGATGTTTTAAGAGGGTCGGATATTTTCATCACTGATATTGAATTAGAGAAACAAACTTTCAAACCAGGTGATACAATCATAATGAAACCAATACTGAGTAACTTGAATAAAAACGATGCCTTGGAAGCTCTTGTTTCAACTCGCATTTTAAAAGATGATTTGGTAGTCCAAAAATTTGATGAGTCCATCAAAATAGAGCCAAGAACATCGAAAAAACTGACTTATAGTTTTGAAGTAAAAAACATCAATGAACCAGGCGATTACGAGATTAAAGTTGTCGCTAAGAATGAATTAAATAAAATTTTGGACGAAAGAAAAACCACTTTTAAGATCGAAACCATTCATAAAATAGATGAAGAAAAAGAGACAAAGAACAGTGTTCTGTATAGTGATGCGGTTATCAGAATAACTAACAATGGAAACTCTATAGAGAAGAACTTTTATGTTACAGAATCGATGCCAGCCATCTCTAAGAATTTCTTCTATCCAGAAATCGAGCCAGCCTCAGAAGAAGAAAAAGAGAATAGAATCATTTACGAATGGTTGATCGATGAATTGAAACCTGGGCAGACAATTACTATAAGATATCAACTGCGTTTCACGAGCGTTGTCGTAACTGCCTGCATTTTAATCATTGCCGTTATATGGATAGTTTGGCTGTTTTTCAAACCGATGATCAAGAAGGACTACATCGGGCTTTTAACAGGAAGCCAAGAAATAACAGTATCATTGACTTTGAAGAATAAGAGTAGAAAAACAATAAAAAATGTGATAATAAAAGACATAGTTCCACCTCTTGCTTCAGTAATTAAAAAGTTTGGGACTTTAGAACCTAAGATAGTTAGAAAGGCTAAAGGGACCGAATTGACTTGGAAGATTAAACAGATCAGACCCAAGGAAGAGAGGGTTATAACATACAAGATTAGACCGGTTATAGAGATAACTGGAGGATTTAAGCTACCAAAAGCCTTTTTCACGTTTGAAACCAAGACAGGAAAGAGAAAAAGAATACTTTCGAAGACGATTACTATTGTCGGAAAAGTTAAATAATCTTTCTACTATTTCTATAAAGTAACCCCGGATAGCTCAACGGTAGAGCGATCGGCTGTAGTCGAGTACTTTGGTGCTTGATCGTTAGCAGTCGCTCGATAGAAACCGATAGGTTGCTGGTTCAAATCCGGCTCCGGGGATTATTATTTTTAACAAAATGATAACATGCTTTCCACTAGTGAGCTAGAAGAATTATTTGAACATTCTTTTAAAGGAATAAGAGAAGGCTTACCGTATTTCAATGTAGTTCGATTTAATGATGGCCTATACCAAATATGTAGGGGTGTTTGCAATGCGATATGGAGCGAGCATCCAAGAAACATATTTGGTATACGAAAATCTCTTAAAAATGAAATAAGAGCTCTGCAATCTTACAATCCATCCCACGAAGTGGAAATAAACGCAAGGGAGATACTTTTAGGTGAGTTTAAAGCCATATATTCTGTTTTTGAAAGAACTAGAAAAAAGATGAACAAAATCACACCTAATTTTAGGATTCCAATGCGGACAGATAATATATACCAAAGCGTTCAAAATTTCATTATCAACATGATTCTTTCAAGGGATACAAAAGGGTTTGATCAAATTAATAAACGATTGGACAATATGGTGTCAAAGGCATATAGAGACAAAAATGTAAATTTTAAAGAACTTTGTTTTTATAGTAATGCCCTGCTACTTTTTAGGTCCGCGGTATACCTATCAGATCAATAGCCCCTCCACTTAATACGTAAACTATTTAAGCTTTTGGGAGTAAACATTGAGAATATTGTTAAATTTATATAACCGCCAACAGAATAATTTATGGGTTGACGACCAAAACGGAGAGGAAACACCCGTTCCCATTCCGAACACGGAAGTTAAGCTCTCCAGTGATCTGGGCTGTACTATCCTCGGATGGGAAGTCCAGGACGTTGCCAACCCAATTTAATGGTGACCCATTATTGATCGAAGACCCCCTCCATCTCAAAT
>Ga0209635_10000883_pt1 | contig 21763 bp, 19 predicted proteins | sample DeeMarSWOR230_32_FD_187463 | JGI IMG/M metagenome (GOLD analysis project Ga0209635, IMG submission 187463) | Marine sediment microbial communities from White Oak River estuary, North Carolina - WOR-2-30_32 (SPAdes) (version 2) | ecosystem: Environmental > Aquatic > Marine > Intertidal zone >...
AGCGAATAATTAATTGATAATACCGAAGTTATAAAGATGATTTACTGATGTTCTTTTGGTTTGGAAAAGCAGCCAAGGAATCATGGGGAATAATTCCCCATATGGGTTACTTTTATCCCTATTAGATAAAAATAAATAGGAAAGCTCTCGTACAAACACCTACAAATGTTTGAAGGATTGGATTTTAAGTATCTGCTATCATAAAAATCTTCCAGATTGGCAAAGACGAATGGCCTAGATCCAATTTTTCTTTAGTTGGGGGATTATGTGCTTGTAATAGAAATTGAGTTAAGATATTAAACTTTAGTATGAACATTGTAGCATAAAATGGTCATGATAATAGTTCCGGTCTTTATCACACTTGAGGTAAGTAGAAAATACTTTCTTGCCAGAAACTAACAAGGAATATATACAATGTTAATTAAAGATTATATTTTTTAATTTTGGCCCAAAGAGTTTTACGGTCTATTCCCAAAATTTCAGAAGTTTTGCCCTTATTTCCGGATTGAGCTTGTAGAACAGTTCTAATATAATCTTTCTCGATCTCTTCTAAGGTTCTAAATCCTCTTTCGTTCGTATATCCGAATTCTGTGCGGACATTGATTCCATGATACAACAGATTTTCTGTTTCTATTTCATTACCTTTTGAGAGCACGACAGCCCGTTCTATGGTATTTTCCAATTCCCTAATATTCCCTGGCCAGTCATATTCCATTAGCAATTTTATAACTTGATCAGATACGGAAATAATTTGTTTTTTAGCTCTTTTATTATATTTTTGTAAAAAATGCTCGACCAGGAGGGGAATATCCTCTTTTCTCTCCCTTAGAGGGGGAATGTGGATTGGAACGACACTAAGCCGGTAAAATAGGTCTTCTCTGAATTTTCCCTGCCTTACCGCATCGGCCAGATTTTCATTTGTAGCTGCAATAATACGAATATCTACTTTGATTGGTTTTGAACTTCCAACCCTAATTACTTCTCGTTCTTGAATTACTCTTAAAAGATTTGCCTGAATGTTGAGACTGATATTACTTATTTCATCGAAGAAAATGGTTCCTCCATTAGCAACTTCAAATCGACCATGTTTTGTCTCGTAAGCTCCAGTAAATGATCCCTTGACATGCCCAAACAACTCGCTCTCAAAGAGAGATTCAACTAAAGCTCCGCAATCAACCGCGACAAACGGACCATTACGTCGTGGACTATGGTAGTGTATTTCACGAGCAATGAGTTCTTTTCCTGTACCGCTTTCCCCGGTAATAAGAATAGTACTTTCGGTAGGACTTACCTGCTTTACAATATCCAAAATTTTATTCAAAGGTATACTTTTTCCTACTACTGTTTCAAATTCAGTCTTCGCTTCTAATTCTTTCCGTAGATAAAGATTTTCCAGAAGCATTCTCCGACTTCCCAGCGCTTTCTTAGTAATAACACGAAGCTCTAGAGGACTAAATGGCTTGGTTATATAATCAAAGGCACCGCTCTTCATTGCTTGAACAGCTGATTCTACGGAGGCGTAAGCAGTCATTATGATTACAGGTGTTTCAGGGGATTCCTCTTTTATTTTTTTTAAAACTTCCATACCATCAATACCAGGTAACTTTAAGTCTAAAAGAACAATATGGAAAAATTCATCTTTAAACAAATCGAGCCCTTGCTTTCCATTCTCGGCCTCCTTTGCTGTATACCCCTCCTTATGAAAGACCTGACTACATGAATCTCTTATGGCCTCCTCATCATCAATAATTAATATATTCGGTTTCTCTTTCATCACTATTCATCCATACTAATTGGAATTTTAACAGCAAAAGATGACCCCTTTCCCACCTTACTCTCAACCTCGATCTTTCCCCGATGCTGTTCTACGATGCTATAACTTATGGCCAGTCCCAGTCCGGTTCCTTTACCAACATCTTTAGTAGAAAAGAACGGCTCAAAAATCCTGTTCTTATCTTCTTCCTTTATTCCAGTACCAGTATCTGAAAATTTAATGCAGATGTATTTACCTCTCTCAGTCAAAAAGGTACGGATGGTTAGAAGCCCCTTTCCATCCATGGCTTCAGCTGCATTGCGGATAATATTGATAAAAACCTGCTGCATTTTTATACTATCTGCTTTGATTTTAGGTAATGTTGGGGAAAAATTTTTGTTTAGTCTTAAGTTTTGAAAATTTAATTGTTGCTTCATAACAGTAAGTGATTTTTCTACTATTTCATTGACATCAGCAGAATGTTTTTCTAACTCGCCGGGACGGGCAAATTCAAGTAAACTTCTGATAATATCTTTACATCGAGATGTTTCTTTTATTATTTTATTTATATTTTTATAATGAGCATCATTTTTATCGGTTTCTTCCAGCAATAAATGGCCATATACTAAGATAGCCCCCAGAGGATTGTTTATTTCGTGGGCTATACTTGCCGAAAGTTTTCCTAATGAAGCTAATTTTTCTGATTGAATGAGTTGTTCTTGCATTTTAACCAATTCATTTGTTCTTTTTTTGACTTTTATCTCCAAAGATTTTCCCCATTCAATGAGTTTTTCATTGGCCACTTTTAAATTTCTGGTCATTTGATTAAAGGAATCCGCTAAAATACCAATTTCATCTTTGGAAGGTACTTTAACCTTCTGGAATAAATCACCCTTTGCTATACGTTGGGTTGCAGTAACCATTTCACGAAGTGGATTTATAATTTTGGTTGTGGATAAATAGAGAATGATTAACAATAAAATTACCCATAGAACTGACAATAAAGCAAAGGCCAGCAAAACATGTCTAGCTTTTTGTATATAAGGACTTTCAAGCAATCCCACATAAAGAATTCCGATAATTTTATCATCGATATTTCTTATTGGTTCATAGGCTGTAATGTACCATTCGTTTACGACAAAGGCTCTATCAATCCAGGGTTTACCTTCCTTGAGAACGGCATGGTTGACTTCTTTTGAAACCCTTGTTCCAATGGCTCGTTCATTTTTTTCATTTTTAACATTCGTCGAGATCCTTAAATCGTTTTGAAAAATAGTGGCAGTCCCTATCTCCCTCCCTTTATACTGTTCTCCCTTATATACTATTTCTTTTATACGATCGACGATCTCATAATTCCGGTTTAACAATATCCCCCCATAAAGAACCCCTAATAGGTTATTACCTTCATCTATGATAGGTGAAGCCGCTTTTAGCATCATTCCACTGGTTTCTTTATCTTCTACCCGGTCTTCAGCCATGGGTGTTGTAACGAATTTAATGAAAGCTTGCTCAGCTAAAACTTTATCTTCCTTTAAAAGTTCTTCGTGTGGTAAAATTTGAGGTTTTGCTACAATACTTTTTTTTAGCGCCCGTTTTATTATTTCGTCTTGGCTTTGATCATCACCCACAAGATCTTGGTTTCGTGTTCTTACGATAACGATTCCCCTGGGATCAGTAAGTGTTAAAATATCCAATTTGTGTTTCTCTCTTATACGAGTAAACTTTTTTGTAAGAACATCTTGTTTGTTATTTTTAATATCTTCCTGAATCCCTTCTCTTGCAGCGGTTAAGGTAACAATGTCTTTAATATCATTGAGTTTTTCGTCAAAAACCATCCTAGCAGAATGAAGGTCATGCATCACTTTAATTTGAGCCTGGGAAATTATTGTATCCTTAATTAATCTCGCTCCAACACTTAAAGATATGATACCCCCCACCATAATAACTAAAAGGAAACTGAGAACAATCTTTGTTCTCAAAGACATAGGACCATATTTCATACTAATGAACCAGGATTTTTTGCTTAAAATCAATTTAGTCTTTAAGTTATATTTAAAAGTCAAATTATTCCCTTTGTATATATAAAGCAACTATTATATTTTGAAGGTCTAAAGGCAAGGAAATATATCTCTACAATTTAATTTCAATATGTATTGAATAAAATTTTAATGAATTGTTGATCTCATGAAAACGAACAACAATCATAATAATACAATTATTCCAATGAGCGGAATATTAAGTTAAAACAGCTAGCTTGTTATTGTTGGAACAATTAAATTCTTTATTAATAAATTTTTTATGAAGTTCAATCGTAATAGTTATTCTTGATTTATTTGTAAAAAAAAATGATATTAGATCTATCAAGAGAAATATTAATATGTAGGATATAAATATAATAGATGTGAAAACTGCCTCGAAAAGGAGTTTTTTTCACAATTGGATTGTGAAGGCAAGCTGTTTATTTATCGGAGATTAAATTTATTAACAAGGTTATATATTTGAAGATTTATAAGAACCCGCTTTAAATAAATTAATTACTTGTAAGAAAGAAATCATCAAGAAGATTCTGGAAGTTCATTGCACCAATTACCTTTTCCAAACACATCTCAGTTCGACCCCCATCGGCAATTGTGATCCCTAATCCGGAAGGGGGAGGTTGATTAAAGGTCATTTTCAGATATTTTCTTACAAGATTTACACTAGCAGCAAAATATTTTAATCCACTAATATTACCACATAATTGATGTAATTTCCCCTCTACTTCTTTTGCTTCCATTTTAAAAGAGTAATCATCTTCAGCACTTGCCTGCTGAAAATCATTAAGCAAGATTCGATCGTTAATTTCTACAATTTTTCCTTTTATAGGAGAACAGAGTGGTAAAGTTTTTTCTTGACGGATAATCCTTGCAGTTAGTTGGTCTTGGTAGTAAAACTCTCCTATTTTAGGTAAGATGATGTTTTGAATGGGTTCTAAAATTTTAATGATGAGATTGTTGATGCCCACTCGAACAACATTATCAGATTCAAGTTTGTACCAGAAATGAGATTGGTGATAGAATCGGTCAAGATAAATTTTGCAACTGGAGAAAATAGTATACAAATATTGATTTATCTGCTGTGATATAGACAAATCATCATCATACTCAATATCAATCGAATTTTTATTATATCTGGTATCTATATTATTATTAGGAAGCAAGCCGTGCATGACTTTATCAAAATCACATCTCTCGCATTGAAAATTTCGATTACATAGTTTATAATTTATAATACCGGCTAACATCCAAATGCATTTTAAATCAGAAATGTTAGCATTGGATGAATTTTGCATGGTATGCACCAAAAATTTTACTTTATAGGTAAGTGCTTATATTTTTAAAAAGAGTGACCACAAAAGTATTTTAGAACACCTTATAGACTTATAATATCGTCGATCAATTTTTATCTTGTGAGCAGAAATTCAGCAGCGATTTCCTCCCAGTTGTCTGGTGCAAGTTCTTTTGCAAAACCTGAAACAGGTAAACCACCATCCTGCATTAAAATTCCAAGATCTCCCGACATTCGTTCATGGAGCGCATGCACAGTATTTTCCATCCAGGCTACTGCTAGCTTTCCGTTTAGCAGATTCTTTAAGTTTGAATTCATTTTGGGTACCTTAATCTTTAGTAACCAGCCATTACCATAAGGGTCTTCTTCGATTAGCTCCGGAGAATTCAGGATTTTATCGTTGACTGCAATTACCTCTCCATTAATCGGGGATAAGACATCAACTGATTTAGAATCAAGATTGATTTTCCATCCGATATCACCCTGTTCAACTTGGGATCCAATTTGAGGAAGGCTAAAAGAATCTGGTTTACCAATCAGTTTCTGCGCAAAATCATCGATTCCAACCTTTACAATATTATTATCCTCGGGCATAACCCAGCTATGACCAGGATGATAGTAAAGGTTTTTTGACAGATTAAACCATTTGTTAAAGGTAGAGACAGGTTTTAGGGGCACTTTCGCTCTGATCTTTATAGGTTTATTTAAATATCTCCAATAAACGATAAAGGCTAATAAAAAGCTGATTACAAGTATATACTCGATGCCTTTAGTGGCAAAAATATCTACATAATTGAAACCTTCCATCTCTCTTTTTCCTCTTCAATTTTTATTGGCCAAATTTTTTCTTTTATTTCTTTATGATCACGTGCCCACTCTGGAGACTCACTTAGAATAGGCATTCTATTTATAATCCATCGAAATACTAAAATTTGTATAACTATTACTGCAATTGTTACTTCAATTTCCATCCAAGAGGGGAAATATTTTTCAAGAGCATTCCAATTGAACGCGATAATAGAAATATTTAACCTATTCATCACAATTCCAATCATCGTTAATATCGCACCCAGTTTGATAAGGAATACATTATTCCTTTTTACGCTTTGGGTAAATAGTATACCGGGAATAAGAACAAATCCAATCACTTCTGCTAAGAACCAGTAACCCATTGGTGTATTTAATAGAGCATAATGCTGCCCATGTATAAAAATTAGAATTTTTAAGAACAGGTATACGAACATTGTTCCGGCACAGACTTTAGCTAAGCCGATAAGAATGTCATTATGTGAAAGGTAATGTTCGGGACTAATGCGATTTCTGAATACTTTATAACTGATACCTCTTTCAAATATAACCATGGAAAGACCCGCGAAGATGCTGGAGATGAAAAAGAGAAGTGGAATAAATTCGGAATACCAAAGAGGGTGAATCTTACTCTTCGCCATCAAGAAAAGTGCTCCTAGACCAGATTGATGAAGAGTAGATAAAGTAATTCCGAATATGACAACTCCGAGAGTGAGAGTTACCAATAATTTTCTAATTCTTCTCCATCCCAACCATTCGGCTACTGCTGGCGAAAATTCTAAAAATTCAGCTAACATATAAAGCATAAAGTGCCAAGCGACCAAGAACATAATAGAACTTACCCCAAAGGAATTACCAATGATAGGATTAATAACGTTCCATGGTCTACCAAGATCTAAGAGTAAAGCACCAGCATAAAATACATAAGCCAGGAAACCATTAAGGACTGTGACTCTTATGATAGGATGATATTTTTTTACTCTCAATATATAGACCATAAATGTGAGGACATAAGCACCACCTGCAAAAGCAACCCCAGTTATGACATTAAAACTAATCCACAATCCCCATGGATGATCCTGTGAAAAATTAGCTACAGCTCCCAGTCCTTTTACAAATCGAATTGTTAATATTATGATCGCTCCCAGAAGTATGAATGCAGAAATAATGTTGAAAGGGGTGAGAATTTTCCCTTTGGGTCTTAATTCGCTAATAAAAAAAATGATAAATCTTTTCAATTCACTTTTTAGCAGTGATAGTGACACTGTTTTTTGTTTCATCTTAATCCTCACTATCTGAGTTTTTATTTTCACGTTTGGTGGAATTGCTTAAGGCAAGTAGAAATGCAGGCCAAAGGGTTAAAATAATAGGAACACCGTAAAGAAAATCTGTGGTTAGTTTTGGAATGGACTCATTACCTAAATCCGATCTGAGACCGATCTTTTCGAATGGAACACTGGCGAGATAGAGAATACCTGTTCCACCTACTTCATGTTCACCGTAAATATGGTGAATGTATCTATCGGGTTCATCGTAAATTCTTGCTCTAGCAATCTCCAGGAGTTCATGACGCTTGCCAAAAAGCAAAGCCTCTGCTGGACAGTTTTCTACGCAAGCTGGTAGTGCATTCTCTTGTAAGCGGTCCCAACACATTGTGCATTTTTGAATTCTAGGATTGGGACTATGGTGTTCGAATTTCGGTATATCAAACGGACAGGATACCATACAATAACGACAGCCCATACATTTATTGGATTTCCATATTACTGGTCCTTCCGGAGTTTTAAACATTGCTTTTGTTAAACAGGCAGAAGCACAAGCAGGCTGATTACAATGCATGCACTGTCTTTTAACATATATTTCACCATGATCTGTTTCATAACCATTAATAAGAGTAAATTGTTTTTCAGTTGTTTTTCTCTCAATTTTTAGTACATCAATGTCCAAATCGGGTTCTGGAAGATTATTTACTTCGGTGCATACCTGTTCACAGGTTCGGCACCCCACACAACGGGTAGTATCTATCAGCACTCCCATAAATTCTGCTTTTTTACTTGTTTCATTTGCCTTTAGTGGAATGTTTTTGGAAAGTATTGTTCCGCTCGCTAATCCTGCCGTTTTAAGAAAATTTCTCCTATCCATGCAAATTCCCCTTCATTTTGGATTAAATTGCATTATGTAAAATTCAGAAGAATATCTTTTTTCAATACTAACTAGCTAGAAATTTGCTTTCAAAATCTTGCCAGATTTTATTATCAAATTGAGATAGAACACCAACTGACAGTTCTCCACCATCCGCTATGGTTAATCCCACTTGCTTCGGTGATAGACTGTCGCTAAGGAAAGTTTTTATTTGTTCAATTTTCTGATTTATCCACTTTTTCGATTTTTCAGCAAGAAACCAATATGTAAATTCTGATGATAAATTTTCTGGCTTAATACAATACAACCAAACCGTTCCCATGTTCTCCCAGACCCCATCGTCGAATTCCAGATTGATAGATTCAATGGTACCATTAACGGGCGATTTTATATTTAGTCTCTTAGAATCTTTTTGTAGGGTAATAAATGTATCACCCTTTTTCACATGTTGCCCTTGAGGCAGTTTTTCAAACTTCTCGGGCTTACCAATCAGGCCCAGAAGTATTGGATGGACGCCCAGCATTAAATTACCAGAATCTAGAATTTTACTCCAGGTGAATGATGGTTGAATAAATACTCCGGGAGGGACCATCGGGATAATTTTTGAGGGTGAGAGCTGATTAACCTGCTGTTGAGTGGCATAGCTTATTTTCTTTTTACGCCTAATAAAATAATCAATAGTAATACCCACTATTACAGTAAACAAAATAAAGAGAAGTACTGACATTTTTATCCTCCTATATCTATTTTAGAGTTTAGAGTTTTAGATAAAACCTTCAATTATACATATATCAAATTCTATGCCTCAATTTAATTTGTTAGTTATAACATATTATTATTTATGCTCTTATGACTTATATTACCCTACTTTAATTCCTAAACTCTTTACGGATTATCGTTGAATTTCTTTACACATGGTAATTATATTATGAGGATAATAAATATAACTTTAATGATTAATGCAGTTTAACTATCGTTGAATAATTCATCAGTCACTGTTGATATTATTAACAGGTTAATTTGGAAAGGTATATTTTACCCAACATTTAGTCGTTCTGTTTATAGAATTCAATGAACATTAAAGTTTATTAAAAAGATTTATGAGGAGGAATGTTTACTTATATAATTATGGTATTTGGTGTCATCATAAAAGAAGGGTAGTGCCTTGATTCTTAATAACTAAATATAATGGTGTCTTTCATTTTTGTCTTTAGGGAGTGAAGAGTAAATGCATATTAAGAGATATACATTTGGTCTGGTAAAGTGTGGATATTATTGGAGAGAGCTAGTTGGATAAGTTCCCTGTTTAGGAATATAGTATCGCAAGAGTGTAGAATTTGATTATGCTATTTTTTCCTCTTTCTTTTTCGATTGCTTCATCATTGCCCAAATACCCAGTACCAGTATGGCGATTCCCACAATGATAAAATTCGCTGGTACAACAACATGTAAGGCTGAACTGATTATATAGTAACTTAAACCACATAAGAATATCCACAACCCAAGGATACCCGTTATTGTCGCCTGCCAAAGCTTACCAGATTTGAAGCAACAGATGGCGGTAAAGAATCCCACAACCAGAAAATTGATGGGACTCTGTAAAACTGGGATAAATCCTGAAATGACCAACCAGGTACCTATAATTATTTTAACTCTACAAGGCCACATAATTACTCCTTTTTTATTAAAATTGAGTAAATTTGTGTAAAAACCGATGGATTATGTGTTAAATTTTAATAAATTATTCATTAAATATCAAGAATTTTAAGGATGAAAACATTATTTCACATATTTTTATCTGATCAATTACAATAATAATGATTTTAAATTAAACCGAAATGGAGTGGTCTCTTCATCTGGTTAGAGTAAAACATACGGTAAATACTTATGAAGGGTAAATTTAATTCCAAGAGATCAGCCGGTCTTCTATAAATGGACCGATTTTGACCTCAAATGTGGTATTTTTTTGGAAGAAGTAGTTTAAAATGGTCCTTTTTTTCGAAAAAGATTTTTAAAGAAGTTTTGTCCAATTCCCCAATGACGGTATTTATACCTTAAATAGAAGAATCCAACAACCATACCTCCTAGATGGGCTGCATGGGCAATTCCACTCTGACTTTGATTATAAGCGGAGAAGAATTCCAGTACTCCTAAAATAACAGCTAAATATTTCATTTTTATAGGGAACAGGAAATAAAGATAGACGTATCGATCCGGGAAAAAGAGGGCATAGGCAGCTAAAATACCATATATGGCGCCAGATGCACCGATAGTGGGAATCATAGAACCCCAGCTGAAAAGTGAAGTACAGATTCCCGCAGCTATACCGGTGAGGAAATAAAATTTGAGAAACTCTCTGGTTCCCCAGTTTCTTTCCAATTCCACACCGAACATCCATAAAGCGAACATATTGAAAAATATGTGTCCGAAGCCTCCGTGTAGAAACATATAAGAGAAAAATTGCCATATAAAGAAATGCTGTATAGCTAGCCTTGGCACCAAACCAAAATAAAAAATAAGAAATTCGTTTAAGGTCGGTGCCAAGAACTGTAATATGAATACAGTAATATTAGCTAATAATAAATTTTTTACTCCTGACGTCATCATACCAAAACTGGGTTGATAATACATGATCTCTTTTCCTTGAATTAATACGCTTTAGCAAAAATTACTCGACCATTTGAATCGTTCCCACATACAATACACTTCCCTTTTTCTTCGTTCCGGTTGAAGGGAATATTTCTGATGGTTGCTTTTGTATCATCTTTTATCTTCGTTTCACATTCAGCTGATCCGCACCAATGGGAACTGAGAAAGCCCTCTTTTTCTTCCATATACTGCTTGAATTGGTTATACTCCTCAATTTGAAATGTGTTACTTTGCTGAAATTTCAGTGCTGTTTTAAATAATTCAGTTTGCACAAGATCCAGGATATTACTGATTTCATTTGTTATGTTAGCGATTCCTACAATAATTTTCTCACGGGTATCTCTTCTAACGACTATCACCTGATTATTATCAACATCTCGCGGGCCAATTTCAATCCTTAAAGGAATTCCAACCATTTCCCATTCAGTGTACTTATATCCTGGTTTATATTGTTCACGGTCATCTAATTTTACTGAAAAATTTTTGTTAAGTTTAGTGTAAATATTTTCTGCGAATTTTAGTACCTTTTGACGAGTGTCTTCCTTCCAGATTGGGATAATAACCATTTGTATATGGGCTAGTTTGGGTGGTATGATTACCCCATTATCGTCTCCATGGGTAAGTATCAATGCGCCAATCAAACGGGTGCTCACTCCCCAGCTCGTAGCATACACATATTTCAATTCGCCATCCTTATCCTGAAAAGTTACATCGAATGCCTTTGCGAAATTTTGTCCTAAATTATGAGAGGTACCAGCCTGTAAGGCTTTACCATCCTGCATCATTGCTTCAATACTATAGGTATGCAAAGCACCAGCGAATTTCTCGGATTCGGATTTTTTACCAATGATAACAGGCATTGCCATATACTCTTCCGCGAATTTTCGATATATTTCTAATATTTTTAAAGTTTCCTCTTCTGCTTCCTGATAGGTCGCATGCGCAGTATGTCCTTCCTGCCAGAGAAATTCAGTTGTTCTAAGAAAAAGACGGGTTCTCATTTCCCAACGAACCACATTCGCCCATTGATTAATAAGAATAGGTAGATCGCGGTAAGACATGATCCATTTCTTATACATACTCCAGATAATTGTTTCAGATGTTGGTCGTATATAAAGCGGTTCTTCCAGTTCCTGGCCACCACCTTTTGTCACCACCGCACATTCTGGTGCAAAACCTTTCACGTGTTCCGCTTCTTTCTTCATAAATGATTCCGGAATGAACAAGGGGAAATATGCGTTTACATGCCCACTTTCTTTAAACATCCTGTCAAGTTCCCGTTGCATTTTTTCCCAAATTGCATATCCATTTGGCCTAATGACCATGCATCCTTTTACTGGTGAGTAATCTGCTAATTTTCCCTGAATAACAAGATCAGTGTACCAGCGACTAAAATCTTCATGCTGAGGGGTAATCCGTTCCGCCATACCGTACTCCTTCTCGATTCAAGATAAAATCTGATAATAAACGCATTTTATCGATGAGGCAAATGAAATAATATAAAATCTGGATTATAAATCTGAATAAGCACTCTTAGTTATTTATTTTCTCCTGTTACCCTAAAACATTTTGTTTGCAACCTTGAACCGATATATCAAATAACAGAGTTTAAAAAAAGAATTTAAAAGCCTGTCCACATCAAATCAAATGAAATATATTAAGCATGTTGATAAGATTTTAGAATTATATCGTGATATTCGGGTAGTGTAATACTTAAAGAAACAATCTACTTAAGTTCTGGGCCTTCATGAAATCTTCAATTTTAAATCCGATATTTGGATCTAGCTGAGCAGGACTTCCATGATTCAAATCATCAATAGTTACCCAGATTGCCTCACTATGCTCTGATGACAATTGCAGCTCACCGCTGGTTACTTTTGCCAGATAATCAATAGAAAGGAGTGGCCAGCCTTCCCAATTTCCAAACCAGGTGTTAACCGGTGCAATTACCTCAATTTCTAAGTTTGTCTCTTCTTTAACTTCCCGTTGAAGTCCTTTGACTGGATCCTCATCCTTTAATAGTCTTCCACCTGGAGGAGACCAAATGAAAGGTGCTTTATTTCTTTTCAGCAGTAAAAATTTATCTTTCTCGATCAGGTAGGCATTTACCGCAATCCGATGGGTATAGAAATTTTTTTCCATATTTTACAGTTTTTTAAAGTTAAATGCCGCACGAATTTCCTCGGGAATCGCTATTGGTTTTCCCTTTAAATTGATAAAAACCCAGGTGACTTTTGCTTCGGCCGCCAGCTGCTGCTTTGTTTTATTTAATATCTGTTGGGTGAAGGTGCCACTGCTGTTTTTCAATTCATTGACAAATGTTCTAATTTCTACTAAATCGTTCATAAATAGTGGAAATTTATAATCAATTTCGATTCGACGGATAACTGCCAGATATCCTTTTTCTTTCATATTGTCTAAATTAAAACCAATTTCTGCCAGAGCAGACATACGTGCATATTCGAGGTAATTAAGATATGCAGCATTATTCACATGTCCGTAGGAATCACACTCGTAAGAGCGAACTTTGAATTCAATACGAAAAGACTTTATCATGTTAAAATTAGTTTTCGCCAAAATTTCCTTCCTTTCACACAAGAAGCTCGTTAAATAAATATAAAATATATGAACTATCATGGTTTAAAACTATGCCAATTTTAATAAAATGAAATTTAGAATGGTATTTAATATCAATGAAAACATTAATTTATTGGAATTTGCTTTGAAAATTTTGTATAATTTCCTAAAAATTTAGAAAAGAAAATTTCATACCAGTAAATTTTACTGAATATCTTAAAGAAGTCGGTGCTGCGTTTTTACTTCCAAATTATGTGAGGAATCATCTTGCATCCACCTAGATTTATCATTCAAACAAAACCGTATGAAGGATGTATAGCTGATTTTGCTGAGGCTAAGATTGTGTTATTTGGGGCAGGTTATGACGGGACATCCAGCTACCGCCCCGGTTCACGTTTTGCCCCTAATTGCCTTAGAAGTGAAACCTATTTTGCGCAGGAGGATTACAGCCCTTATTTTCAAATGGATATGAAGGATAAAAAAATTCACGATTTGGGGGATGTGGATATTATTTTTGGAAATACAGCAAAGACATTACAAAGAATTGAAAAAGTTGCACAATTTATTGTTAAATCATATAAAATTCCTGTTTGTATGGGTGGAGAGCACTTGATTACATTACCTATCGTTAAAGTATTGTTTGAAAAATATCCTGAGTTACATATTATCCAGCTTGATGCCCATTTGGATGTTATGGATAATCTTATGGGTGAAAGGTACTCACACGGTACGGTGATGCGTCGTATTTATGAGCTAATAAACTGCCCACAGCGGATATACCAGGTGGGCGTTAGAAGCGGTAGCAGGGAAGAATACCAATTTTCCAAGGAACACCTGAAATTATTTCCTTTCGATACAAAAACTTTTTTACCCACCATAGTTGATTTAAAAGAAAAACCTGTATACTTAACAATCGACCTGGATGTGTTCGATCCTTCCCTCATAGCAGGTACTGGTACGCCTGAAGCGGGCGGAATATTTTTTCAAGAGTACATTCATCTGTTGGGAGAATTAGCACATCTCCATATAGTGGGCGCAGATGTAGTTGAACTCGCACCACAAATTGATCCGACAAATGTATCTACAATAGTAGCCTCAAAAATATTACGTGAACTTTTATTAATCATTTAGGTGTTAAGATACAGTATCAACAAATTTATGACTTGATATGAGCCGAATCTGTAATTAATCTTTATATTATTATTATGAAGACACCAACGCTATTATTTTTAACAACATATATACATTTCATTATGCCAAGTTAAAGGAAAAATCATCATCGTTCGTGTTATATCATCTTTTAAGGATAGTCTAGTGTTATGCTGAGTAATCGGAATCAGCAGAGAATGAGAAATATTGAGGATAGATACCAATCAGGTATCATTTATCTGAAGCATAAAGGATTTTATCATCTGATTGTAGATGAAGTGTATTATCTGATAAAATACCTTCATCCACAAATGTTTATTCGTCTGTTAAGTGAAAACCTGTTAAATGACATTCGGGGAGTTTTTTCTGTATTCGTTCGTGAGGATTTAAAAAAAGTTTACGAAGATCTCCAATCGAACCATAACGATTCTACTGAAGTTTATTTAAAAAAAGAATATGTAAATTTAGTGGTACTGTACAAATGTGCCACAAGTTTGGAATACCAGGTGAGATCAATCGCCCGTATGCCTGAGGTAAAGAATTTCAGACTAAAATCCCGCTTGCTGGAGAGTATCTCCAAAAGACTCAATGGAGAAATCCAAGATTATTATAGAATTCTCGAAAAGAATTATAAAAAATTTTTTCGTCTAAAATTCTCCAAAAATCCTTCAAAGGATAGTACAGTTTCTTTGCAATGTATTGATAATCTTTCAAAAGATTATAATGAGCACTTTATAGAGATCATTGAGCATTTTCAACAATTAGCGATGGCTATTCATTTTGTGAAAGATTTGTTAAAAGCAGGTATTGAACACAAAATTGTCAATCAATTGGCACCTATATTTGATCAACAGGAAAAGTATAATAAAATAGTTGATTATTTTATCAATGATCTGAAAAGAAATTTTATTCAGTTCATGATGGCGCAATTGAAAAATGGGAAATCATTAGTATGGATTCAAAAAGGATTAGAAGAATTCATTCAAAGTGAAAGATTCGGTACAATGCTGCGCAAGGTTATCTTTCAAACTCTTTCACTGATGCGTAAGAAAAAATCCTATCGAAATGTATCATGAAATATCTTTTATTTTCTTTTCTATTTTCCAATGATATAAAGAGTTGGTAAAATTCGTGTTTTCATTTTCATCAGCAGTCTCGATATATAATAATTTTGTTGGTATCTATACTAATTTCCTCCCTTATTAAAATTGGTAGATGAGAGGATTCGAAGTTACCTCATATATTCCTTTCAATACATTTTTCCCGTTTACAAATAGAAGATAGCTGTATTTTCCATAGTGGTTTATCAAACTTCCCACTCTGCCAATTTGATTATTCTCTCCGATAGAAATGATGCAGATATTCTGGTCAATATTATCTGCTTTACGGAAAACAACAGCTACTAAATCTTCTGCTCCTGGTACCTTTTCGTTATTTATTAATATCTTATTATGGTTTAGGGTAACTTCATTCTGCTTGGAAATCTCTATTTTATCAAGTAGACTATTTTCCAGAGGTCCTCCTAATATATAAAGAGAGTGCTTTGGGAGATCATCTTCATCGATGGTATTTACGGATTTTAGCTGAAGATTTTCTTTTCCTTCACTTAACATTTCTGCAAAAGTCTTGTAAACAATCATTTTATCTTCTGGACATTTATCAGGAAGGATGATTATGGCATGTTGCTGGGCAAAAATCTCAGAAAATGTGGGAGGTATTTCATTTCGATCCAGGATTCGGAAAACATCGTAGTCTGGATCTATAGCAATTTTCTGGGATTTGCCGGATACTGGTATCATATATTGTTGTTCTCTTTTTTCCAACCAAACATAGTGGCTGGTTAAGGTCGAGTCATGGAATTGGATTTTTATAGGTACATAAATTCGAAATGGGTCGTTATGCTGCTGGAGAGTAAAATGAATTTCTTTATCTTGGCGATATACATCTTTTAATACCAGAGTGGGGCCTGAGGGCCTTTTAAGCCATTGATTGAAAAACCAATCCAGATCCTGCTGATACACCAATTCTACGGATTTTTGGATATCAATCCAGGATGCCTCTTTAAATTGGTTATTCTGATAAAATTGTTGAAAGCTTTTATAAAATAGAGAATCCCCGATTAACATTCGCAGTTGATGAAATACCATAGCACTCTTGCCGTATCCAATTGCCCTAGACGCACTCTCAGTTCGCTCGGTAAATTTATTTAACGGAAAATCATTTTCATTTTTTACATAGACTGAAAAATCCCGATTCAAATCTCTCCTGTATTGAGCAGCCTCTGCGGGATCTTTCATTTCTTTGTAGGCATGATCAGCATAATAGGTAGTTAAACCTTCGCACCAGTTTCCCTCCTCGTAATTCACATAAACTGAATTACCCCACCAGTTATGTGCAATTTCATGTCCCAGAGAGGTGTAAATAATAAAGGGTAGTCTGATAACCTGGCTCCCTAAAAGAGTATAGGAAGGCATACCATATCCTGTTGGGAAGAAATTTTCCACTACCGCAAATTTGCTGAAGGGATAAGGTCCAATTTTATTTTCATACATGGCAAGATAACGTTTACAAGCTGAGAGGTAAGATGGGGCAAGATCCTGCGACTCCGGGAAAAAATATGTATAAACATCTATGTTCTTGTAAGTTTCTTTTTGAATCTGGAATTTTGATCCCACCAGATGAACATTATTGGCTGGGTAATCGATGATCCATTGGGTTATTCGTTTTCCACCATCGGAAACCTCTTTAGCAAGCCTCCCCTGTGTAATAATTGAAAAACTGTCTGGCGTGGTCACGGAAAGATCAAACCGATGTAAATTACCTGGAAGTGTTGGATACCAGTAAAAAGACGGACTTAAGAAGATTCCTTTTTTACCAATATACCCCTTCACCTCATAGGCAATATATTCCCTTGAAAATGCGGCTTTATTAACTGAATCAGAAGCTTGAATATTATATTTCATGTATATTGTACCCTTTAAAACCGATTCGGGCAGGTAGAGCTGCAGTTCAGCTACATCATCATAGCTGTCTCGATCATCTTCATCTCGTGAATAAAAGTATTTCTCATGATTAAAATCTTTATTGAGTTTGTACTTTATATTTGCACCCTTATAAAATATATCCTGGATATGACTGTTTGAATTAATTAATAATTCAATTATATCAACTTTTTTTTCAGATTTAAAACTCATACTATCTGCTATAAAGATACTATTTTGACTGACATTTAGCCCTATTTCCATTTTTTGTTTCTCGATAGCATGAGGTTGCTTTTCAATACTCATTGTCTCTGTACAGAAGATGAAAATTAATCCTAGCACGATAGTATACTTTTTCATTTAAATCCTTTCATTTTTATTGTATTACTTTTTTATACTTTCGTCTCCGATTTGTTGAATCAGATCATGATTTTCTGGTAAATAACTCCGCATATAATTACGCCCGATTTCCCAGAAATTTTTTGCTTCAGGAATTTCACCACGATAGTAGGCAACATTTCCCTTCGCCCAATAAATATTTGCTAGAGCCTCATCCCAGTTTTCAAATTTTAGGAGCATTTCATCAAATAAACTGTCGGAAAACTCGAAGCGTTTCGAACTTATGATATAATTTTCTAGTTTCCTATAACCGGTTGGTTCGAATGGATTGTAAAGAAGCATTTTCGTTAAAACTTTCTCAACTTTGTCGAAATCATTTTCGTTTATATAATAATCCGATAATAAAATATAAGCCGGCTGCTCATCCGGAATTAACTCTTGGCATTTAGTAATAGTTTCCAGAAATTTATCATTTTCTGATAGTTCTCTAAGAGATTTTGCGGCTAAGATCATGGCATCATATTTTAGGTAAAGGTCCTCCCTCGCAAAATATTCTAGTGATTGTACAGCATAATTATATGCCTGTGTATAAGACTTTTTCTTATAGTATAATTTCGCCATATAATGATAAGCATATGGATCTTTTGCTAAAGCTTTTATATTATTCTGATAATATTGCTCTGCGAGTTCAAGCTGATTTTTATTCAAATAGTAGTCACCCAGCCAACGGTTGAGGGAGACATCATTGTATCCTAATCTGGCTGCATGTGAGTAGTAACTGAAAATTTTTTCTTCAAGACCAGTAAGTTTGTTTTCCGGGATATCGTTTAAATTTTTTATATATTGTAACTGGATATTGTAGTAATCTCCTAATAATTTTAAGGCAAAAGCATTATTTGGATTTTCAGCGACAACCTTTTCAAGTAATTGTCGGGGATGACGGACACTCCCAGTAGATGAGTAATTGGTATTACTTTTATTTAAATTATTTGGCAGATCGGTCTGATTAATTAAATAGAATATCTCAAAATTATCCTGTCTGAAATAGTTTCTGAGGCCGTTATCTATAATAAGACATATATAATTCGGATTTACACCGTAATCGCGAATTTTATCTTCCAGAAAATGGTGGGCCGAGGCAAATTGTTTCTGTTGAATAAGTTGAGAAAATACTCGAACTGTATGGGTACTGTCATCTAATTTCTGGCATAAACTTGTTTTAAAAATGAGAAAAAATATAAGTACCAGACAACATCTGAAGATTATCCGGTAATTCTGCCAATGTTTTTTTTCTTTAATTTTATGCATAATCTATTTTGCTAAAATTGGTGTAAAATATATAAACTGTATATTAGTAAGTTGTTAAACATTTATTTTACTGTTTGTACCCAATTTTTCTGAGAAATTCTTTTCTCACAGAAATGTCCTTTTCTGTCTCAATACCAATGGGAGATTGGCCGTCTATTACACCGAGTATACCTCTTCCTTTATCTGTCTCTGCTAGGATTACCTGGGTTGTATTTGCGGTTGCGCAAAAAATTCGACATACCTCAGGGACCATTTTAATGGCATTTAAGATGTTGATGGGAAAAGCGTTCGACATAAAAACAATAAAAGAATGTCCTGCACCTATTCTAAAAGCATTCTCTTGCGCTAATTTGATCATGTCTACATCATTACCTGTCCATCTGATCAACCGGTCCTGCGATGCTTCACAGAATGCTAAACCAAATTTTATTCCAGGGACACTCTGAATGATGGCTTCATATATATCTTCCACAGATTTGATAAAATGGGTTTGACCAAGAATAAAATTCACTGTTTCAGGTTTTTCAATTGTTTCAATTTTGAGTTCCATTTAATCCTCCGCCAGTTTTGAATAATAAAGCCATAATTTATAATTTTATTTTTATTTATGCAATGAGGTAAAGTCTAAAAAAAGTGATGATTGGTAATGTGACACTTTCATAAAATTTTATTTAAAACTATCTAGATGGATTTTACCTTTTTCAATTAAATCAAGAATGTCCAAGTACTTCTCTCTTGTGCCCACATCTATCCAAAGTCCATTATGAATATAAACATTGATATACTGGTCTGCCTTTAAAACTTGGTAATAACAACTGGTAATAATTGAGGAGAAGATTGGCTTGAGATATTTTCTTGCCTGAGGTGTTAAAATATGATATCCCATGAATATGGCGGTTTTTTCTTCTGGTTCCGGTATCTCATTTCGAAGTTTGAAACTCGTTAATTTGTTTTTATCATAGGTGATTAATCCATATTCCAGGTAATTTTTAGAAGGTAAAACCGCTATGGAGGCCAGGGGATCTAGAGAATAAAAACGATCAAAGAAATCCTGATAGTTCAGGTTAGAGATTATATCGGCATTAGTAACCAGAATGTTTTCATTTTCAAAATACTTCTCAGCATTAGCAATTCCCCCACCAGTCCCAAGAATAGTCTTTTCTTCACTAAAAAGAATCTCTAAATGGGGAATTGGATTGTAATAAAGGTAGTTTTTTATTTTATCTGCATAATGATGTAAATTGATCACCACTCTCTTTATACCGGCATTATACATTTTAATGAGATTCAGATGAAGCAGATTGGTACTTCCCAGGGGAAGAAGTGGCTTAGGCGTGTTGTTCATTATATTTTTCATCCTGGTACCAAAACCTGCTGCGAGAATCATTGCCGTACGAATTTCCTGTTTACCCATTCAGCGGGTGACCTCTTTTTTAATTGAAGACTATTATTCTGACATTGTGATCTTGTTGGGCATCTGATAATTTATTTGATTTAATATAGCTACAAATATAAATTAATTTAATCAAAATATAGAATTGAGGAAACATAATATGAAGCGTGTTCTGGTTACTGGTGGGGCTGGATTTATCGGTTCTCATTTATGCGAGAGTTTATTAGATGAAGATTATGATATAATTTGTCTTGATAATTTTTTTACTGGATTCAAAAGAAATATCTCACATCTTATTGACAATCACCGATTTGAACTCCTCCGTCATGATATTACTTTGCCAATATTGTTGGAAGTAGATCAAATATATCATCTTGCCTGTCCAGCCTCACCGGTTCATTATCAGTATAATCCGGTAAAAACCATCAAAACAAATGTGATGGGCACCATCAATATGCTTGGACTAGCCAAACGGGTTAAGGCAAGAATTTTACAGGCTTCGACCTCTGAAATATATGGTGATCCAAATGTACACCCCCAAACGGAGCAATATTGGGGAAACGTGAATCCGATTGGAATTCGAAGCTGTTATGATGAAGGGAAAAGAGTTGCTGAAACTTTGATGATGGATTATCATCGTCAGAATAAGGTTGATATAAAGATTGTTAGAATTTTTAATACTTATGGACCCAATATGGCCCCAAACGATGGACGAGTTGTTAGTAATTTTATTATTCAGGCTTTACAGGGGAAAGATATTTCTGTTTTTGGCAATGGCCACCAAACCCGATCATTTTGCTATGTAGATGATTTAATTGAAGGTCTAATAAGAATGATGAACGGTGATAATTTTATTGGACCGGTGAATCTTGGTAATCCTGAGGAATTTACCATACTGGAACTTGCCCAAAAAATCATCGAATTGACTGGAACAAATTCTAAAATTATTTTTCAACCATTACCAGAAGATGATCCGAACCAGCGTCAACCTGATATTAGTCTTGCTAAACAAAAATTGAAATGGAAACCTGCTATTCAACTTGAAGAGGGTTTACGGAAAACGATTACCTACTTTGAGAATTTGTTAAAGAGCGGGGAAATTTAAATTGGATGTTTTTAATATATAATCAGTAGGCATTAGAATAATATGAGTTTATTCAAAATTGGTCACTATACTGATTTAAAGGGTGGCACAGGTTGTACGGTGATTATTTGTCCTGATGGAACTAAAGGCTCTGGTTATGCCCGTGGTATATCACCCGGCACCAGAGAATACGCTTTATTATCTCCATTTCGAAAAATGGAGGAGATTCATGCTCTTTTACTCACTGGGGGGAG